>OHLC01000749.1_pt1 | contig 15803 bp, 16 predicted proteins | sample 1568981 | NCBI WGS metagenome assembly OHLC01 (sample SAMEA3879510, study PRJEB24766) | human gut metagenome | biome: human-associated habitat; feature: feces | place: USA | collected 1985/1987 | reverse complement strand
TCTCTATATGTCCCTCATGTATCGGATCAAAACCGCCGCTGACTATGTAATAAGTTTTCATAAGCCTTCCTCTCAGTTGTTGCTCAGAACAATATGTTCGGGGAATTGAACGGTTGCCGGATATGACAACTCTGAAATCTTTTAAAATGCAAAAGCATTTCTGGACATGGATTTCAGTTCCCCGAACATTGGACATAAAATATAACAGCTTTTATGCTATGTCAAATCAAAATAAAAAGCATTCACATCCGGGAAATTTAAAATAAAAAAAGGAACTCGTTTGAGTTCCTTTTTCAGTTGCTTTTTTTTCAGCCCAGAATAACGACCTGTTTCATTCCCCGGTCATAAAAATAAACCGAAGATTTGTTAGCCGCATTCGTAACGAAAACTTTATCTTCACTGCTGATTTCAACGGTCAGAAAACGATCACTTAACTCGTAAAGCTTGTTCTCTTTGCCGCGGTAAAGCACGGTCTTGTATGTTTCAAAACCAAGGACAATAACTCCGCCGCCGCAATAAAATTCGCAATAAGACGTTGTTTCCTCAAAGGCTTGTTCATACTTGTTGACGGCCGGCTTAAAAAGATATCCGCGGCAGACGGATCCTTTCTGTACCAAAATCAACTCTCCGTCGTCTGAAACTTTTAAGTATTCTGCTTCCCGAAAAATCCGATGAGCTTCCCGATTATCGGTAAAGAACAATTTCTGCGAAGGGGCTCCGTGTCCGATGTATTTTTTGGCTTCCGCTCTGGGCAAAAGGCGGTAAACATCATTACGGTAACGCTGAAAAGCGTAGCGGGCATAACCGAAGGCCAGCACAAATACTTCTTCTGACTGATTTTTTAATTTACACATAATTGTATGTTTTAAGTTACACAATAAGAAATTTTGTCTATTTATACGTCTTTATTTGTAATTTGTCAACAAATTAGGCTTTTCGGTTGCAAAAAGGAAGATGTTTTATATGATAGGCTCATTGAGAGCAATTAAACAAAGGAATAAAAAAATGGAAAAAGTTGCCAAGATTATCGCCACTTATTTCGGGCTGGGACTGTCATCGAAAGCTCCGGGCACCGTCGGTTCTTTAGGAACACTGCCGTTGGTTGCCGCTGCGGCTTATTTCTATGGAACGGCCGGTATTTTGCTGCTGGCTTTTGCAGCTTTTTTCATCGGCGTCTGGGCAACACATCAGTTGATTAAAAATCAGGTCAATAAAGATCCGTCAATGGTGGTTATCGACGAAGTCGCCGGGCAGTCTTTAACTTTTGCTCTGGTGGGAAATTATCTTATCGGCAATTGGAACTTATGGTATGTTTATCTTATCGGTTTTGCGCTGTTCCGTTTGTTTGATATTGTGAAAATGGGACCGGTCAAGTGGGCTGACAGCAAACTGAAAAATGCCTGGGGCGTTATGCTTGACGATATGTTTGCCGGTTGCCTGGCTGCTGTCGTCCTGCTGGTTATCAGCAATAAATTATAATTTCTTCCGGCTGTTTTTATAAACCGGGATTTTACAAATTTTAATTCGGGTAATCCCTTTGCTGTTGGTGTGTTTGCGATACAGGAAACGTTTACATTTATAGGCGGCGATTTGTATAAGTGCCGACAATGTCAGCGGCGTATAGCTGGAAATTGCAAAACCTTGAGCTGCCACCAGCCAGCTCAGAACCCGTTCCAAAGCATGAGCCAGAGTTCCGCCGGCATGATCGGCGGCAGGAACGTCAAAATCCGCGGCCGTATAAGGTAGCCGCAATAACGGTTTCATTATCCCTGCCCGGCAAATAAACATGGTTCCGGCAATAAAATGACGGTCTCTGACTTTCAGGCCGAGCTTTTGCATAATTTCTTCGGCACGGCGGTTAGCTTCCCTATCTTCTTTGGCGGCAGAGATTAACAGCTTATAGTGGCTGAGCATTCCGATTTCAGGCTTTTGGATAAAGAGTTTCAAAGCCTTATCGAGGGCGGTTCTGTCTTTCATAAATCCGGTCAGGCATTCACGCCATTGTGAACCGCGGAAACAGCAGCGGGGCAACTCGGCCGGTGCCGGCAAATCTCTTTTGGTATGCAGTTTTATCAGATAATCGTATTTATCCAAATCGACCTCATGCAGCACGGCTAAAAACGGTGCCAAATCATATCCCCTATTGTCAACAACCAAAATCCGCGCATCGTTTTTGAAACTGAGGATATCTTTTTTGACCAAGGGATCATCTTTTCCCAAGGTTACATATAAATCATAGTCCCTGCCCTCCAGGCTGCGGAGGCGGTTTATCATTTCCGACAGCATATCCGCGTAATACAAATGGAGGTGCACCAAGATTTTCATATTTAACCCTTTGGATAAAACTGTTGCAATACAGGGTTGATTGTAATAAACTTCCGGCAATAGTCAACTCTAAACAGGAATTATCGCATGGGAGCCACTCTTTTTGCCAAGAATCTTATCCGTCTGCTGAAATTTGACCTTAAAGCACACCACAAAGCCATTAAAAAATATGCAGATTACGAATATATGCTGGATAATCTCAAATATGAAATCTGTGACGAGGCCAAATCTTTGCGTCTGCCTAAAGTTCTCGGACAGAAAGAAAGTGTTGCAAAAATCATTCGCGATAAATGCAGTGTGGTTCGTTACGGAGACGGTGAGTTTAACCTGATGTTCGGGCGGGCTATCGGCTTTCAGGAATATACGCCGGAAATTGCCGCCCGTCTGACCGAAGTTTTACAATCTGACGATCCGTCCATTCTGGTCGGCATTCCCGACCGTTTCGGCTCACTGGCAGACGTTGACGCACAATCCCGCGCCTATTGGCGGACATTTATGGCTAAAAACCGCACTCAGATTTATAAATATCTCAATTTTGAACAGACTTATGCCGATGCCTGTTTTACCGCACATGCCATTGAACCGGATAATGAAAATGCACCAAAAGACGAAGCTGAAATTGAAGCCTATTACAATGAAATCCGCAAAATCTGGGACGGGCGGGACATTACAATCATCCGCGGCGAGGGAACCGAAATTTTTCAGCATGATATTTATGATAATGCCAAATCAGTCAATTATATCTACGGCCCTAAAGCGCACGCTTTCCGGGATTATGACCGCTTACTTGCAGAAGCAAAAGCCCAGCCGAAAGACCGCCTGATGATTGTGGTTCTCGGCCCCACCGCCACCGTTTTGGCTTATGATTTGGCCAAAGCCGGCTATCAGGCTCTGGATATCGGCCACCTCGGCAAAGCTTATGACTGGCTCAAGCGTAAAGAAACCATCGTTATCGGCAAATTTTTTGCTTCTTAGAGACCGTCTTCATACTTTTGATACAAATGCCGTTAAAACTTATGATTTGCTTTGCCACAGGGCCAAGCGGAGTTTTAACCGGGTTAATAAACGGCAAGAAGTTTTGATTTTGCGGTTTTCATAATTGTCTTTCGGTTTGGTCATGGTGAAAAAGTCTGCTGCAGTTTCAGACGTCAGGGGAAAATACTTCTTATAGTCTGAATCGTCATGCGCCGCCCAGACAACATTTTCTTTCACGACCTTGGCCGGCATACCGGCGGCAATACAATGCGGCGGAATGCTGCGGCTAACAACACTGCCAAAGCCCAAGATACAACCGTTACCGAGCGTTACTCCTTTCAGGATAACCGTTCGGCGGCCAACCCAGACATTATCTTCGATGATCACATCGCGGTCTTGATTGATGATATTGCCGTCAAAGTCATAAATCGGATGATAGTCGGTATTATAAATCGTGGTATCAGCCAGGCCGCAGTCTCCCATGGTAATTTTGCCACCCTTGGCTGCTACCAGCGGCGGCCAGGTGCACCACAGTTTTTTGGCGGTTACGGTTGCCGCGTCTTTCAGTTCCCACTCTCCGGTTACGGCCGAATTTCCGCCGATTTCAAGATAAGAGCCGTCGAAAGCCGAAACTTTCACATTCATCAGCTCGCAGCAACGGCCGAATTTGACATGGGCGTTACGGATAATAAACGTACATCCCTGCAAATAACATCCCTCTTCCAGCTCTAACGACGAATCGCCATAGAGCTTAATTTTACTGTCTTTAACAAAGACTTTCGGACCAATTTTTATGCGGTTGTTTTTTCCGGAAAAATGGATGGCCGAATTTTTATAGAACTGCGGCAGGCCGTCAATCTCATTTTTTTGTTTGTGATTTAACATTGCTTTATTTTCCTACAATTTCAGGCATTTCAAAACCGAATTCCCGGCGAATGCGGTCGATAATTTCCGCGGCATTGTATTTAGATTTTCCGTCACCCTGATTAACCCAGACCGAATGGCCGGAATGTCCCTGCCAGGCATGATCATAATAATCTTTAACCTGACTGTTCGTTGCAATAAAGGGATCAGAAAACTTATACCCCAAATCAACCAGCATGCCAAACCAATAGGCGCCGGTGTCGGCATGCTTATACATATTGCCGAAGAAACTGCGGCTTTTTTCGGTTATTTCCCGGGCATTTTTGACATTGACCATCGACACCCATTCATTAATCCGGCATTCGCGGCTAAAAGCCTGTTTGGGATTAAAGTTTCGGATATCTTTGGTTTTGGGCGACGGGGTCAGCGGCCAGTATGGCGACGGACGTTCGCCCTGCATTATCTTCTGCGGATTGCAGATGTCGGCAAAGCGGCAGCGCCAGCACTGTCCCAGTTCTCCGACCAAGGCTATTTTGTCGTCACTTCGGAGCGTTTGCAGATAAAGGCTGACAACATCTTGCAGATACATAACATCATCGTGCATCAGCATCAGATAATCTTTATCCGTATGGTCCAAGGCATACTGATAGCGGATATCTTCGCGGTTATGGGAATATGCGGATGAATAAAAGCGTTTCCAGTTGCTGAGCATAAATTTCAGCGTCCGCATATAAGCCGGACGATATCCCCGGACATAAACTTCCTTAATTCCCACATTATGCGTATTAACCCGAACATCCAATTTCCAGGGCTTGAAATATTCCGCCACCGCGGGATGGGTGTAGAGTTCGTAAGCGCCGTTATCGGAGCAGTCGTCGTTGATATAAACGGTATCAATCAAATCTGCCGCGACTTTCTTCAGCGTCATCAATGTATAGATTAAAGATTCCGGTTTTTTATAGGAATTGATAGCCACGTCAATTTTAGTCATACAAACAACCTCGCCAGAGTAAAGTGTCCGTTGAAAAACAAACGGCAGGCCAAAGCCTTGCGCCAGCCCAGCAATTCCGGCTTCAGGGCCCCCTGACGATACAGCGGCAGAACCAGTTCACGCGCTTTTTCCAACGACTGCAAACGGGTTTCCTTGTCATTCATGCGGCGCAGGGGCTGGGAAACAACCGATTTGAAAATAAAGCGGCTGACATAACGCTCCAACAACTTATAATCCTGTTTGTTTTTAACCCGGTCCGATTTGAGAAAATAGTCGTAAAGCACCTGTCCGGCAGCGGCATGTACCCGGACATATTTGTCGGTTTTTCCCTGATTCATCACTGAGGTTGAACTGTCGCGGTAATAAAGCAGTTTGGTATCGGTATGAACAATACTCAAAACGTGGAACATTACCTTCAGGGTGAATATCGTATCTTCCGCGGGCTGGATATCCTGCGGAAATTCAATACCGGCGATGGCATCTTTCTTATAAAGCCGGTTCCAAACCAGCACCGAACCGCCGCGGGGATTACGAAACCAGAAATGGAACGCGTCCTGCGAAAATTCAGCGGGGATTTTATCAATGTCATAATGCGGCGGATTGCTCATGACAAAATCATCGGGAACGGTTTCGTTAACGAACTCTGCCACATCGGCATTGTATTTGGTAATCAGGTGATGAAGAACTTCCATTGCCTGCGGATGCAGTACGTCATCCTGATCCAGCAAAGCAACATAAGGTGACATTGCGCTTTTCAGACCGTGGTTGCGGGCCATCGAGCAGCCGGCATTTTCCTGTTCAATCAGCCGGAAACGCGAATCTTCGGCAACATATTCATTGACGATATCGGCCGTATTGTCGGTTGAACCGTCATTAATGCAAATGATTTCGATATCTTCAAAAGTTTGGTTTTTGGCCGAATCCAAGCATGGGCGCAAGTATTTTTCGGCATTGTACAAGGGTATAATAAGAGAGATTGCGGGCATGGAAATTTCCTTCACTTGCTAAATAATCTTTCTTATATATACCCTCACAATTTGCTTAATGCAACAGCTTTTAGCTATTCTCCTCCGTAACCGGGAAGCGAACATTTGCAGTCTTTATACAGTTTGACGGCATTGTTCAGAATTTTTTTCGCCTCATCGGGACCGAGAAAAGTCTCAATGACCACTTCTTTGTTTTCCAGAACCTTATAGTCTTCAAAAAAACGCTGCAAGGTTTTCAGCGTATGCGGCGGCAGCTCGTCAATTGAGTTATAGTGGCTGTATTCGGGGTCATCAAGGTGGACGGCGATGATTTTGTCGTCCATTTCTCCCTGATCAACCATTTTCATAACGCCGATCGGCTTGGCCCGCATGATCGCCAAAGGCAAAACCGGTTCCTGTCCCAAAACCAGAATATCCAGAGGGTCGTTATCATCGCAGTAAGTCTGCGGAATAAACCCGTAGTTGGCCGGATAATGCACCGCGCTGTAAAGAATGCGGTCAACTTTGAGCAGGCCGCTCAGTTTATCCAGTTCATATTTAATATTAGAGCCGCGGGGAACTTCAATCATCGCGGTTACCACTTCGGGGAAGTTTTCCCCGCAGCTGACGCCGTGCCATGGGTGCAACATGCTTATTTTCCTCATCATCTATGTTAAACAATGGGAGTTAAAATAAGCCAATCGCTCAAAAAGTCAAAGGATTTATTACATGTGCTTACGTTTCCAATGATTATAAATATAGAGCAGAAGCAACAGAGAATAAAGTATTCCCAGAGACCACAGAATATATGACTTTATTGCTTCATCGCTCCATTCCCGCGTAATTTCATTGACATTCAGTGCACTGCCGGACACGGTGAACTCGGCATCAGGGTTTTCATGTAGCAGAGATGCGGCAATCTGATAATCTGGATTCAGATAGTCAAATTTGATAACCAGATCATTGTCCACTTTTTCAAGATGCGCGGTTATGGCATCCGTGGTGGCCGTATTATCCAACGTATAATGCACCAGTTTTGCTCCCTCGGGAACCGTAATGCGAATGGGATCATGCCCGATTTTGGAAACATCGCTGCCGGAAAGCGCCATAGCGCCCTTATTATGCAGATAGACCCGGGTCAGATATAAGTCTTTATAGTCTTTTCCCTTGACGGAAACGGCATATTCATTGTTATTCTGAGAAGAAATGAAAGTGACCTTCTCCGTTTCATATTTGAGAATCGGGCGGCTGATGTAAAAAATATAGTAGCCGAAAGCAATTCCCGAAACCGCCAGAATAAACGCCCCGGTTTTGCTGGTCCAAAAGTTCCAAAAAGCGGCGGCAATCGCCCGCCAGTCTTTACGTGCCTGTCTTTTCGTTATCATCATTTTTAAATCCCTGTTTGACTTTTCCCAATAATATAATTCTCCAAACGGCAAATAAAAGGCGGGGCTTCAAACTTGAAGCAGCCGGCCTGTTAATTATATGAATCCCGGGAGGAAAAAATGGAGATAACAACCAAAAGAATTTACGAACAGCCGCTGCAAAGCGACGGTTATCGCGTGTTGGTGGACCGTTTGTGGCCGCGCGGCATAAGCAAAGAAAACGCCTGTATCAATCTGTGGGCCAAAGAACTGGCGCCGTCAGGCGACCTGCGCAAATGGTTCGGACACAGGGAGGAAAGATGGGAAGCGTTTAAAGCCCTATATTGGCAGGAGCTGCAAAACAATGCCGCCGGTGTGAAAGAATTTGAGAAAGAGACGGCGGGGCATGATAAGATTACCCTGCTCTACGCGGCAAAGGATCAGGAGCATACGCATGCTCTGATTCTGGAAAAGTATCTGCAAAAATTTTTGAAAAACAGGAATAAAATTTCAAGCTAAAGCGGAACAGCCTTTTCTCTTTCCCAACTTTTCGGAACGGACGGCAAAATTATGCCAAAAGATAAAAAAACACTTGCATTTGTCATCAGAAGGACTTATAGAATAGTGGTTGACAGCAGTCATCGGGATGTAGCGCAGCCTGGTAGCGCATTTGCATGGGGTGCAAGTGGTCGCTGGTTCGAATCCAGTCATCCCGACCAATATAAAAAAATAAAAACGGATACCTTTTAGGGTCCGCTTTTTTTATACCCGCTTAAAGCCCAGTTTCAGCCACTATTCCACCCTGTCAATTTTTAATGCACCAAGATGTCGCTTAGATAGTTCTGCTCCTAAAAGTATACCTATACCCTAAAAAGTATACCTTGACCACTTGGACAACTTTCACGCGCCACGTGGTCATAAGTAATTGATTCTTATATATTTACATACTTTGATATTTGGGTTGAAGTTCAAATCCAACGTGGACACCTACACTTTTGTCGCGAAACGTGGCCTTAACTTGTTGTAAAACAATGCTTTTTATGATGTGAACATACAATCGTATTAGAATTGACTTTTTGTGTTAGATGTTCTACTCTTGTTCTTATGCAACGGATTGTAGCTTTGATAGATTGTGATTGTTTTTTCGTGTCCTGTGAGCGGGTCAGGGATCCAAAATTACAGGGCAAGCCCGTCTGTGTCATGACCGGCGGTGGTGATAAAGGCATCATTGTTTCCCGGTCAAAGGAGGCAAAAGCACTCGGCGTTAAGATGGGCGAACCGTATTTCAAGACCAAAGTCGAACATCCTGATGCAATTTGTATTCCTGCGCATCACTCTCTTTACCACGAAATATCGCAACAAGTTATGGACACCCTCCGAGATTTTACACCCGATGTTGAGGTTGTTTCGGTTGATGAAGCCTACGCTGATGTGACCGGTTTTAACAAATTACACAAAATAACCTACACCCAATTCATCACTAATATTCGAGATGAGGTCCTGAAGCGCACAGGCGTTCCGGTATCAATCGGCCTATGTTCGTCTAAGACCCTAGCAAAGTTGGCTAGTGATAAAGCAAAAAAATGCGGTGGTATTTATGTGATCCGGCCGGAAGTTGATAAGATCCTTGAAAAAGTCGGCGATGATCCGATCGATTCTGTATGTGGCGTTGGACGGCAGAACTCTAAACACTTATTATATAATGACATCAACACCATTCGAGAATATGTTTCCAAGTCGGACAGCTGGCTGAGAAAAGGCTTTGGCGTGAATGGTGTAACCTTGAAGCACGAACTTTTAGGCGAAACTGTCTCACCGGTAAATCCAAAACCCGAGCCACCGCAATCTATTCAGGACACCAGCGCGTTTGCAGAATTTTCAAAAGACATAGATTACCTACACTCCACGCTATCCGGACATATACACAATGCTTCTAAAAAGCTCCGGCTATGGAACGGATATTGTTCAACTATTGCTGTTATGGTCCGGACAAAGGAATTTGCCGTCTATCAATTGGAAGCAAAACTTGAAAACCCAACGAACTCCGAAAAAACTTTGCGTAATGCGGCGCATATGTTGTTGGATCAGCTTTACCACCGCGGCACGACTTACCGAGCGACCGGAATTACCTTGATGAACCTGACTATCGGTAAAAAACAACAGTTTTCACTATTTGATAATTTAGAACCGGAAGATGACAAACTCTCCCGAGTTATTGACCAGTTAGAAAACAAATTCGGTTCAGGGATAATCAAAACCTTGCGTTAATCATTATCTTCTGCCGGTTTTAATAAAGCCTGGCAGTAGTGAATTGCACCACAGACACCTGAACCGGCTAATAAAGAATGATTTGCCGCGTTTACGATTGCAGGGCGGGTCAACCGCCAGTATTTCAACGAACGGCTCTACGGGGCCAGAAAGGAAGGGAACTAAATGCCAGTCTTTAAGGACGAAGCAAGAGGAACATGGTACGTCATGGTGCGGTATCAGGACTGGACGGGGGAGCGCAAACAGAAGTGCAAGCGTGGCTTTGCCACCAAACGGGAGGCCCAGGAGTGGGAGCGCAGTTTCCAGATGCAGACCTCCAGCGACCTGGATATGACCTTTGAAGCCTTTACCGAGCTTTACACCAAGGATATGAAACCCCGGCTCAAGGAGAACACCTGGCTGACCAAGGAGAACATCATCCAGAAGAAAATTCTGCCCTACTTTGGCAAGCGGAAGATTAGCGAGATCACCACCAAGGACGTGATCGCATGGCAGAACGAGTTGCTGGCCTACCGGGACGAGAAGCGCAAGCCCTACTCGGCTACCTACCTCAAAACCCTGCACAACCAGCTTAGCGCCATCTTCAATCACGCTGTCCGCTTCTATGAGCTGCGCTCCAATCCCGCCGCCAAGGCTGGGAACATGGGGTCAGAGGAACGGAAGGAAATGCTGTTCTGGACGAAAGCGGAGTACCAGAAGTTTGCAGATGCCATGATGGACAAGCCCGTTTCCTACTACGCCTTTGAAATGCTCTACTGGTGTGGTATTCGGGAGGGGGAACTGCTGGCCCTGACCCCGGCAGACTTTGACTTTGAGGCCGGGACGGTGAAAATCAGCAAGTCCTATCAGCGGCTCCACGGCAAGGACGTCATTACCACGCCAAAGACGAAGAAAAGCAACCGCACCATTAAAATGCCCAACTTCCTCTGTGACGAGATGAAGGATTACCTGGGGATGCTCTACGGTATCAAGAAGAAGGAGCGCATTTTCACCATCACGAAAAGCTATCTCCACCATGAGATGGACAGAGGGGCGAAGTCGGCAGGGGTCAAGCGTATCAGAATCCACGACCTCCGGCATTCGCACATCTCACTTCTGATTGACATGGGCTTCTCCGCTGTGGCGATTGCTGACCGTGTGGGGCATGAGAGTATCGAGATCACCTATCGCTATGCCCACCTGTTTCCGTCCAAGCAGACGGAAATGGCAGACAAATTGGACTTTGAAAGGATGGGAGCGTAATGTCAGCTAAGAATTTGGACACTCACAACCGCTGGAGGAACAAGACCGTGGCCTTCCGGGTATCCCCGGAGGAAAACAAGCAGATTGACGCCGCTGTGCGGCTCTCTGGCCTGACGAAGCAGGACTACATCACCCGGCGGCTCTTAGACCGGGCCGTGGTGGTGCAGGGCAATCCCAGGGTCTACAAGGCCCTGCGTGACCAACTCGCCGCCGTCCTGGGGGAACTGCGGCGCATTGAGGCCGGGGGCGACGTGGGGGATGAACTTCTCGCCACCATTGACCTTATCTCAGTGACGCTGGGCGGCATGAAGGAGGATTGATAGATTGATGGATTCCAGAGAAACGAAAAGGACTGTCCCGGTTCCGTCTGTTGGCGCAGACGGGGAACAGCCCAATTCTCAAACAACTACCCAAAGTATAGCAGAGGAAACGGCTGAAAACAACCCCCAAGAGAAAGATTTAGAGGAAATGCTCCGGGATATGCGGCGCATGAACGACCCAGCCTACCTCCACACAGTTTCCATGAACGACCTTTACCAGAACATCTACCAGAGCAGACCGCCCGTAATAGACGGTCTGCTCTACCCTGGGACGTACCTCTTTGCGGGAGCGCCCAAGGTGGGCAAGTCGTTCCTGATGGCCCAGCTTGCCTACCATGTCAGCATGGGCCTCCCCCTGTGGGGCTACCCTGTCCACAAGGGGACTGTCCTCTATCTGGCGTTGGAGGACGACCACCGCCGCTTGCAGGGGCGGCTATACCGAATGTTCGGCACAGAGGGCACCGACAATCTGCTCTTTGCGGTCTACGCCAAACAGCTTGGCGTTGGCCTGGAGGAACAGCTAAAGAAGTTCGTCCGGGAACACCCGAACACCAAGCTGATTATCATTGACACCCTCCAGAAAATCCGGGAGGCTGGTGGGGATAAGTACAGCTACGCCAACGATTACGAGGTGGTGGGTAAGCTGAAACGCCTTGCCGATGATTGCGGCGTCTGCCTCCTGCTGGTACACCACACTCGAAAGCAACAGGCAGATGACAAATTCGATATGATCTCCGGCACCAACGGTCTGCTGGGAGCGGCGGACGGGGCCTTTCTTCTTCAAAAGGAGAAGCGGACAGACGGCAGCGCCGTTCTGGACGTGGCCGGGCGTGACCAGCAAGACCAGCGATTCTATCTTACCAGGGACAAGGAACGGCTGATATGGACGCTGGAGCGTACGGAAACGGAGGCATGGACAGAGCCGCCCGACCCGGTGCTGGAGGCCATAGCCGCCCTTGTGACGGCGGAGAAGCCGACCTGGGGTGGTACGGCCACCGAGCTGGTAGCGGCGCTCCAGACCGACATGAAGCCCAACGCCCTGGCGATGCGGCTAAACGTCCGGGCCGGGAAGCTGCTGATAGACTACCACATCCGCTATGAGAACAGCAGGAGCCACGCCGGGAGAAGTATCAGCCTGACGCTGGAACCGTCCCAGGCGTGACGACCGTGACGGCTGTGACGGCTTTTTTGAGAGTGGCGGCGGTGTCTGAAACATCGTCACGGTCGTCACGGCTGTCACGGGGAGCAGCAAAGTTTAGGCGGGGTGCAGGGTGCCCTTTTCAAAGGGCGGCCCTGCTGGGGGAGGCAACCGCAGTTGCCGGGGGCAAAGCCCCCACCCCCTCGGAGAGCCCACGACACTTTGCAGACCGAAGGGATGAAAGTGTCATAGTAGATTATTACACTTCCTGCAGGAAGTGCCTCCCCCGAACCCCCGTCCTCTTTCAACAACCCAACATCTGAAACAGGAGGATTTTTGCCTATGGCGAGAGGCGACGGTATTGACCGTACCAACGCAAGAAATATGAGGCTGACCGAAACCAAGATCGGTAACACCCAGCAGCACAACGAGCGTGAGAAGGATTCCTATGTCAATCAGGACATTGTACTGGAGCGGACGCCGCTCAATGTCCATTTCAAAACCCCGTCTGCCGGGTATCGGGAGATGTTTGCTCAAATGGAGGCCGACGGCGTGATCTCCACCCGTGGCATCAAGGAGGATGCCTTTCGATACGGTGAGTTGGTCTTTGATGTAAACTCCGCTTACTTCTACAATCACGGCGGGTATGACTTCGCAAAACAATTTTACACCGAAGCCTATAAAGCCGCAATCAAAATCGTGGGCGGAGAGCAGTATATTTTGTCGGCGGTCATGCACGCTGACGAGCGCAACCGGGCCATGTCCGAGGCGCTGGGGGAGGACGTGTACCACTACCACCTCCATGTGGTTTATATCCCGGTAGTGGAGAAGGAGATACGCTGGACAAAGCGGTGCAAGGACAAGTCCCTGGTGGGCAAGGTCAAGGAAACGATCATGCAGGTGAGCATGAGCAAGAAGTGGGCGTCCAAGCCCATTCTGGACGAAACTACCGGGGAGCCGTTACGCACAGCTAAGGGCAAACCCGTTCTACGAAAGTCGTACAGTGTCCTGCAAGATGATTTCTTTGAGCATATGCGCTCCGCTGGCTATGACGATGTAGAGCGTGGGGAACGTGGTAGTTCCGAAGAACATTTGACTGTTACGCAGTTCAAGACGGAGCGTGAGCAGGAACGGCTTGCACAGCTTCAAGAGGTGTCGGCGCTGGCCCAGGTTGAGGCCGACAAAAAGAATAAGGAGGCAGCATCAGCTGAGAAGAAAGCGGCCCAGGCCAGGGCTAAGCTGGACGATGTAGCGCCCTTGCTCAAGGGCATGGAGAAACTGGCGGCGGACTTCTCCGACGACCCGGAGCGGACGCTGCCGGAGGCGGGGCCGCTGGAATCGGCCAAGTCCTACCGGGAGAAAAAGGCCAAGCCCCTTTGGGAGAAGATCGTCAAGGTGCTGCGCTCCGTCTACCGGGCCTACTTCGACCTCAAGAGCAAGTTTGAGCGGTTGCAGAGCGCCTATGATCGTGAGGTCAGTAAGAACGGCTCCCTGTCAGCCAGGATTTATGAGGTTTGTGCCGAGAGGGACGGCTTGAAAGGGCAAGTCAGGGACTATGAGCGGGTCAGACGGGCCATTGGCCCGGAACAGGCGGACAGGATACTGGAGGCAGCTTACCAGCAGGAACAGGTCGAAAAGGAGCAGAAATGGGGTGCAAGGTCAAAAATAAGGGTAGGCGCACGATAATCACAAAAAATGGAGGTAATTTCATGGAAAAGTACATCTTTGACGAGGGCAACGGTCTGTGGTATGAGTTGCAGAGGGACTAACAATATTCGGGCGTGTGCGGCGGAAATCGTGGACACAGAAATTATTTGCGCATGAGGCCCCAAATCGGAGGGTGTCCCGGTGAATGCCCTCCTGATTTATTTGGGACAGCGGGTAAAAACTTCTTGCATTTTAGAGTGTGCTATGCTATACTGCTGTCATCATGATTTGAGGAGTATATTCAACATGCGGCAAGGTATTCTTAAATAAAATTTGATAATGGGCACAAAAATAATTGCCCCTTGCAGGGGCTTGGTTTTTGTACCCAATTTAAGAATGCTTTTGCCTTTTTATCAAATATCGTGACGGATAACGGCTCATGTTAGCTGAATGCGTTTCTATGTATCCGAAGTCATGATCCCCAGCGGTAAAAGTATTTGCCGCTGGGGATTTTTGCGCCCTTTTGGGCCTTGTATGGAGGATAGACATGAACATTATCAATATCGGGATTCTTGCCCATGTAGATGCGGGCAAGACGACACTGACAGAAAGCCTGCTGTATGCCAGCGGAACCATTTCAGAGCCGGGGAGCGTCGAAAAAGGGACAACGAGAACGGACACTATGTTTTTGGAGCGGCAGCGTGGAATTACCATTCAAACGGCAGTCACTTCTTTCCAGTGGCACAGTTGTAAAGTCAATATTGTGGATACTCCCGGCCACATGGATTTCTTGGCAGAGGTATACCGCTCTCTGGCTGTTTTGGACGGGGCCATCTTGGTGCTCTCCGCTAAAGATGGCGTGCAGGCCCAGACCCGTGTTCTGTTCCATGCCCTACGGAAATTGAACATCCCCACCATTATCTTTATCAACAAGATCGACCAGGTTGGCATTGATTTGGAGAGCGTATATCAGTCTGTTCGGGATAAGCTCTCCGCTGATATTATCATCAAGCAGACAGTGTCGCTGTCCTCGAAAATAACTCTGACAGAAAACACTAGTGCAGAGGTGTGGGATTCGGTCATCGAAAATAACGATGAGTTATTGGCAAAGTATATCGCAGGAGAATCAATCAGTCAGAAAGAACTTGCGCAAGAAGAACAGCGGCGAGTTCAAGACGCCTCCCTGCTCCCGGTCTATCATGGTAGCGCCAAAAACGGCCTTGGCATTCAACAGTTGATGGATGCGGTGATAGGGCTGTTCCAATCGACCAAGGAACAGGGGAGCGCCGCCCTGTGCGGTAGAGTTTTTAAGGTGGAGTATACAGATTGCGGCCAGAGGCTTGTCTATCTGCGGCTATACAGCGGAACGCTGCGTCTGCGGGATACGGTGGCCCTAGCCGGGAGAGAAAAGCTGAAAATCACAGAGATGCGTATTCCATCCAAAGGGGAGATTGTTCGGACAGATACCGCCCATAAGGGCGAAATTGTCATCCTTCCCAGCGACAGCTTGAGATTAAACGATATATTGGGGGACAAAACCCAACTTCCTCGTGAAATGTGGAGTGATGTTCCCTTCCCTATGCTGCGGACGACGATTACGCCAAAAACGGCAGAGCAAAGAGACCGGTTGCTGGACGCTCTTACGCAAATTGCGGATACTGACCCGCTTTTGCGTTGCGAAGTGGATTCCATCACCCATGAGAT
>OHLC01000713.1_pt1 | contig 16376 bp, 9 predicted proteins | sample 1568981 | NCBI WGS metagenome assembly OHLC01 (sample SAMEA3879510, study PRJEB24766) | human gut metagenome | biome: human-associated habitat; feature: feces | place: USA | collected 1985/1987 | reverse complement strand
GCAACCTGATTGGCATCCACGTCGATTCCTGCATTCTCATCACACTTTGTCGCAAAAGTTACACCCATGGACTTTAAAGTAGCTGAACCCACCGCATCGATTTTTTCCTGCACCTTGCTTCTTATCTGCTTTATCATGTTATCATCGAGCGCTACTCCCTGCGGGATAGCCGATGCATCCACATCCATCTGCTCACCCGACTGAAAAGCCTGATATGCCATGACAAGAGGAACCAAAAGCTCCTCATCCAGCTTATCAAGTGTGTCCGAATCAGCTGTCAGCTTGTATTTTGCCACACCGTCATCAGATTTTGAAGCATCCTCTGCCTCATAACAGTCCGTAAATTTTTCTTTCTCGTCAGACAGCATAAATGTCTGTGCCATCTGATAATCCTCCGATGTAATCTCCTTTGGCAGGACATGCTCAATGCCATGATCCTGGATACCCACATCAATGATGTCAGATGTGTACGCAGGCAAAGCCAGATCACAATAAGCCTGAGCAATGAGAAAAACAAAAATTAATATGATCCATCGCCAGTATGGAATCAGATTCTTGAAAATTTTACTCATAAATTTTTCCTTTCTTTCCGGTTAATTTATCCCCCATCCACGAATGCAAAAAATATCCGCAATCGTGCGCATACTATTTATTTTATCAATTAGCGTGGATAATTCAATAAAGAAAGTATAAAGAAACAGTAAAAAAACAGAGACTATATAAATGGTTTATATAAGTCTCTGTTTGATAAATTGTGCTTAATCGAAAAGTATGTGATAGCTAGGAGCCTTTGAAAACTAATCCAAATCTGCAAGACCTACACGCTGTATCTGGAAGGTCTTGTATGCCTTTGCTGTTGTAGTTTCTTTATCACCACCGCTCACCTGTGACTGGTAAATCTTACTATATCCTACGGCATAAATCTTTATAGAATTAGCTCCCTCCGGTAAAACACTCAATGGTACCTTTACCTTATATGTCTTGTTATTTTCAAAGAAGTCCCTTGGATCCTTATTTAATTGACTGTTTTCTTTACTGTTATTTATCTGTTCATTTTCTGTTCCATCATTATTCAGTGTATAGATATCCCAGTCCACCTTCTTTAAGTAAATCTTATCATTTCCGGTGCCAATCGTTTCATCATTTGGATTTTTTTGCGGATCCTCGATATAAAAATCCAAATAAACAACAGTTTTTTCATCAATCTGATTTCGCACAAGGTTTGAATCCTTTACCGTAAAATAAACATCCTGCGTACTGTCTGCACCATCTAGTCTGGCATCCGCTTTATTAGCTGCTTCTTCTTCAATGGCATCATCAATAGTTGCATATAATGTAGTTATGTCATTTGAATCAGTATCTGCATTCTCCTTAAGATAAATTGACGGCTCATGAACTGATGCACTATATGCAGCAATCATAGTGTTTATATAAAGTTTCAATTCATCATCATTATTTGAGAAATCGGAATGTCCTACACCTGAGTATGTTACATTTCCCATTGTGTAAATATAATAATTATTTCTTACATCCTTTGGAGACTGCTCATAAATTCCATGGTTTGACAAGGTATACCATACAACAATATCACTCTCACCATCACCATCAGCATCCTGATTCATATCCAGCTGGTAGTACTGCTTATGAGTGGTAGCTATATTTATTTCGTCAGCAATCTTAAAAGGATATGTGGTAATCTGTCCTGAATTAACCTTGACTGCCTTATTAGTCTTAGCTTCAACATCATTACCATCTAGCCCTGAATACAGCCTGTACTCGCCATGATCGTTACCATTATCTTTCCACTGATACTGATTTAAATCTGCATAAGTAAATCCCTGATTCTGTCTGACAATAACTGAATTATCAGATTTTGGCTCATATGCAATATCAGTATTATTCTTTTCAGCAGTCTGTACAGCTTTATCAAAATCCTCATCAGTACTCTTTAATGTATTGCCCTTCTTTAAATACTCATTTGACAGGATTCCATACCTGTCCAGTCCGACAGTATCACGAATTATAGAGTTAAACTTATATCCCCAGACATTATTCTCTCGCGTATCATTTTTATTATTACAAAATGATGTTGTATCATGAGCAAACAATACCGGTTTTCCTGACTGGATATATGCTTTTATTTTATCGAGATGATTATTTGTATTATCAATATCATAACAATCACCAAATCCAATCACAAGCATATCGTATGTCTGCAGCTTATCACATACCTCATCCATTTTAGGTACGTTGTCATAACGAACTGTTTCTATATCCAGGTCAAAATCCTTCACTTGACTAAGTAATTTATGAAACTTTGTATTGCTATCATTCTTCTGCGTCTGCATATCAAAATTTCCCCTAAAGTCCTCATTATGCTCCAACTTTGAATTAATCTGAAGAATCTTGACTTTTGTAGGACTGCCTTTTGAATTTTTGACATACACATATCCGGATTTCTGATCATATCTGTAGCTATTTGTAGCCTGACTCACACGAAGCTGCCAAGGCATAACTCCTACAAATCCATTCGGCAAATCATAAACCAGTTTATAATTATAATTGCCTGCATTCAGACTATACATATATTTACCATCATCACCCATTACCGGATTCACAATAGTACCATCACAATATAGTTTTATTTTATTTGCAGCTATTCCTTCATTGGTCGTCGAAAACTTACCATCAGAATTTGAATCCAAGAACAGCTGTGCATTAAAACTCGCTTTAGAATCCGCACCACCTGCATTGTTTATTGAAAATTCCAATGTAATCTGATTATTACTAATCTCAACATAATCTGTATCTTTTACTTTTTCCTGCTCCTTGAGTAATATTTCAGGTTTTTCAGTAGTCAGGTAGGTAACAAGGTCAGCTGTCTCATTTGACTGTTTTTTTAAATTTCCCTTGCTGTCCACTTTAAGAACATTGTCTTTATCTTTTGCATAACATAAAAGAGTAAAAACATTTGAACAGTTGTCTATATACTCCTCATTAATTCCTCTGCCATAAACAGTAGAGAAAAAGCCATCTGAAAAGACGACAGGAAAGCCCGCCTTTATATAATCCTCCAATTCTGAAACCTTCTGCTTAGTAATATCATTGCCTGAGCCTCTGTATGTGTTTGGAGCAGTTAAATAATCAGCATTATTTCCATTATTTCTTAATGTAAGGTTAGTATTAAGCTTCGTTCCATCATTTATATAATCAGTATCCAGCAATCCCGCATGACCATTTTTGAGCATATTATATCCCCAATAGTTTACATAATCATTTGGATTTATAACAACAATGTCACCAACATTTGAGTATTTAAGCCCATCCATTTTCCAATCATTATATACTGTATGACCATCTCTATAATTCAGATTATCGGCTACAAGTCCCATATATATCATATCATAATTATTGAGATCCTCTATTCTTCCAATAAATTCTGCACTCGTAACCCTTGTTATTGTAACCTTTTTTTGCTCCGGACACCTTGTTCCAAGCCACTTTTTAAGCTTATCATAATTTAAAGCGTCAGACTCATTTTTTACAGTTCCGGGCTCTATATCCAGTATGTTCAGACTATCTGTCGGATTTATAATGTCTCTTTTATCGGCATACGATATGATATAGCTTAAAACTATCGCCTTTGAAATCTCCTTGTCATAGTATGCATACTCGTCCTTTCCAAGAGTATCATTTTCTTTTTTCCTGCTTGTATTCTCTGAGTTGATATACTCTGCTATCTCGTCAAAATTTTCATTTTTAGCTGCTTCGACAAATTGAGTTTCATCTTCATTTGCAATAAATGCAGAAGCAAAATCATCTCTTAAAACAAATGGCACATCCGTACTAGGATTATAGTTTCGTGGAATGACATATTCGTTGCCAATTACAAAACCTTTTGTATGGGTTTTACTGTCAACTTTATAATACTTTATGTCATTATTCCAATTAATAAAATTATCAGCTGAGTCCTTAGTAAAATTCAGCGAGCTGAAATTGTTACAGCTCAAAAGACCTGCAAGCTTTTTAATATTACTTGAGTAGTCTGCACTTGAAGCAGGCCACACAATACCATTATCCACTATAACAGGCATCATTATACCACTCTGGTGCACACGCTGGACTATCTGCTTTACCTTGTCCCATGAAATGTCATTATCAGGTTTATATGTTGCAGCATCGTTTACTAAATCATTTGAAAGGACGGACTTTGAGCCGGAAAGATAGAGTAAATCAATTGTTGATACATCTATCTGCTCAAGCTCCTTGGGTGTGACCGTTTTTACATTGAAGGTCATATTGGCAGTCTTATCAGCATCGCCTGTCTTGCCCTCCTGGTTAAATACACCTGTTCTGAACCAGTTATTGTTCTTGAAACCACCCTTATAATATATGCGTGTGGTATTTACAGGATAATCAAGCGAGCCGTTTTTATCAGCCTCCATTATATAGTCACCTTTTCCCTTACCCACATAGGTATATGTCTGGCTGTCCTTAACTATATCAAAATATCCGTCTGTATCAGTGAGGATTACCCTGCCTGTGTTACCATCATTATTCTCTGTAGCAGAATCAGCTATTGAAGCGTCATCTGAAATATCATCTGCGCCGGTCTTACCTGCCGGCTGATTGTCCTGTGTGCCATCATCTATCTTCTCGTATGGATTCTGTGAGTCAAGCACTGCTCCATACTCGCCGGTCTCATCGTAATTAAACTCAATAGGTACCTCAGTGTCCACCTCGTAGTAGGTCTCGTCATCAGTGATTTTATCTGCAGGCACATACTCCATCTCAACCGTACAGTATGTATACTTCTCATAATCCGGCTTACTGCCATCAGGCAGACTTGCCATCCGGTCAGCTCTTGCAACAAATTCATATGGTGATGTGATATCTGAATTGTCTTTTCTGTAAATATATGCCTTCGGGTCATATTTTGCTATGTTTTGCATGCCCTCAGCAGAACCAATGGCATATGCGCTCTTTATAGAATAAACCACATGCTTGTCTGATGTGTCATCTGCTGTGCCTGTATCTGTCGTATTGTCTGTGCTGCTATCGATATTACCATCTGTACCGCTGTCTGTATTTCCATCAGCTTTCTGTGAATTATCAGTCCCTACCAGATACTGTGTATTTGTCATGCCATCCGGCAATTTGACTGCAGTAAACGCAACACTGTAGTAGCCTCTTTTTCCTGTATCCACAGATTCAGAGCCATCTTCTGTCTCATCCTCGCCCTGCATGAAAACATAATGGTCAACATTCTGTCTGTAATGACCTGTAGGCAGTCCCTCTCCATTTACAGCAAGCTGGTAATCGGTATTGAACTTATAATCTCCCTCCGCCTGCTCTGTCATCTTATAACCGGTGGTACCCTTGTTTATTCTGTCCATATCTACAAGGGCAAGCTCACTCCAGTCATCGTCTAAACTGACATAACTCTCCTCATACGGCTCATAGTAAAGAGGCTTTGTGTTATCCTTTTTCTCGGTAGTAATAGGTGCAAGCTTTGTTTTCAGACCTGACATATAGTCAGCCCTTTTTTGTACACCGGCACCCTCTTTGTCAGACATCTGTGCCAGTGTTCCAAACCAATCGTCAGGCTCCTGACCGTCAATCAGATAACCGATGGATGCCATTTTCTTGTCCGGCACCACCTCCACTATATTGAAGGGCTTGTCCTTGCCATGTGAGCTGACTATATCAGATATTCCATTGAATGCTACATTTGCATCGACCTTTGTTAGGCTGTCATTGAGCACAAAAGCTGCCACAACGAGACATCCTGTAAGTGTGAGTGATATTGGAACCACTATTTTTTTTCTTAATTTGCTCATTGCGATTGCTCCTTTTGTAAAAAACTACTCTGTTTCATGATATGTGTAAAACGTAATTGTATTTGACTTAAATCCCGACTCTTCCTCAAGTCCAAGCCAAACGCTGATATTTAATTTTTCTCCGACAAAAAAATTTTTTCCGAGAGTGATATGCATTTTTTCATTTTGATTACCATCTACAATATAATAATTAAGATAGTTCCTATATTTAGGATCATCTTCATGACCTTCTGCTCCGGTTTCTCCGGCAATCTCCTTTGAACTAAACTTAAATATTCCATCAGGCTCACCATTGCCATCAGGACCATAAATCAGCTTACCATCATCGCCCATTTTAAAGGATATATCTCCCTTGTACTCGGTTGCACCCGTTGAGCTGACACTTTCTACCTCCATATGCCATACAAAATCCTTAACCTGATATTTGCCCTTTAATGAAGAATTTTTTAACTCCCCTTCATCAATAAACAATTGATGCGTCTGTCCTAAATCGAAATGCTTATCTGCATCACAATGCAGAATATTGATTGGATGTGCTATGTTTACAGTTACCTTTGCCGTCAATGACGGATCGTCTATGGATGTTACGGTGATGACTAATTGATCTGTAGTTTCATCGCTCATCAGTTGTACATCATATACATCACCATTAGCATTAAAGTTTCCACCATTTTTGTTTCCTGAATGATCCCATGTTACGTTTTTTGAATCATACTTTCCACCAAGTATCTTATCAGTAAACTTTAAATTATTATTCGTTTTCTTCATCTCATAGTATACTGTTCCGTTGGTTACATCCTTGCCTTTGTAATATATCCTTATTCCTTTAGGTTCTACCGGTACCACATACTCCACATCTGCTCCGGTCGGCACCTTATTGCGCATAGTGAAGTTCTGTTTTGATGTATACTTCTTGTCCCCTGCCTTAAAGTCCACGACAATTCCGACAGAATTCTTGCTTTCTGCCTCACTTAAATCAGGTGTAAAGCCTGTGACATTTTCTGCCATAAGAGATTCCTTGCCCTGACCATCCGCCTTCACCACACCTGTTGCAGGATCCAGTGTATCCTTTCGCAGATAGATTTTGTGCTCTGACGGTCTGTATATGATATAGTATGTACAATCCTTGTTGTAGATAATCAGCTTGCTGTCGGATGATGTTTCCTCAGATGATGCTTCTTCTGATGACGCTTCTTCCGCTGATGCAGTTGCAACATAACCGGCCTCAGGGGCTGCCGATGCCACCTCCACTGGTGCTGCCACTGTAGCAGGCTCATACTTGACACCCTTTTGCGCATCAATTATCAGGTCTCCTATCTGATTCATCGTAAGCTGTGCCTCATACTGTAAATCTACGTCCTTTGAAGCGTATTTATACTGCTTCGTGCTCGTACCGATAAAGCCCACAACAGCCAGACCCAGTATTCCCATTATCGCCATGACAATGACAAGCTCAACAAGTGTAAAGCCATTGTTTTTCATATTATTTGATTTGTTCATGCGCCTTAAAAGTTTCATGGTTCATCTTCCTCTCCGATTTCATCATACAACCTTATAACAGCCTTGCGTCAAAATAAAATATTCATCATTAAACTATGTAAATTACTCACATACCACCTTGCCGGTCTCCTTGTATATCGTGATAACCTTCTCTGTGCTGTTTTTTTGAATCCAGATACGGCTGCAGCACTTACCATTGGCATCAGGCTTCTGTGCACCTGAGCTTCTGTCAAACTGAAGCATTATACTGCCTGAACTGTTCAATTGTGTCTTATCACTATAATCATCCTTCATGGAATAATATACATCAATCCTGCTCTTTCCGATTTTGCTCGGAGCAGATACTGTACCATTTATGGTTGTCTTATAATAGTAGGCACCATCTGATGCATCCTTATATATCTCAAGAACTGCGCTGTCCTTTCCCATCGTGGTAACTCTTGTTTTGTTAATTATCGATTCAATATTTCTGGCACACTGCTTCACCTCAACACCCATGACCGAACGAATGGATATGGTTGCCGCACCTATAAGTACGACAGATATCGCTATCACTACTATAAGCTCTACCAGAGAGAAACCGCCATTATTCTTTTTTTCTGTTACAGACATATTGGATTCCTCCCTTGTATATATCGTCAAAATTTGCCAAATATAAATATTTCGCAGCTGTTTTGCGCCTTAAAAGCCGCTTGTTTTCTACTCCTTGGTCCAGTTCTGGTATGTAATGAGCGTAGCATAATCTATTTTTGTGTCCGCCTCTTTCTTATTTGAAAAAGAAGAAACATTACCCAGATAGTTGGCACCGTCCATGAACACATCATACAGGTGCAGTGCATCGTCTGCATCACTTACCTTTTCAAGAAGCAATGCCTTAAATACCTCCTGAGTACCATTATCAATCTCGCATTGGTCTTTGTTTACAATTATCCTGCCCTTTGCAACTATGGTACCTGTAAAGTCAGCATTCAGTGTCACATCTCCCGTAGCAACAATTATATCCACATTATGTGATTTGTCATTTGCATCATAGGTGTAGTTACCGTTTTTGACAATTGCCTGGTATTTTTTCCCCTGATACTCAGTCTCAAATATATGTTTATTACCGGAATTTGGCACTATTTTCAACAAATTGGTATTGTTAACTATATTTGTAAAAAGCGAAACACTTGCTGCATTTGTCGGTAAATCCGCATAATTTGTCAAAAGCTTTGAGTTTAGTGCAGTATATGTGCGCTGTAAGGCATCCGACTGTGCATCCATGTCCACACCATCAGCTATGCCCTTCAAAAGGCTTAAATTGCTGCCATCGTAGATGCTGTAATTGCCGGCAGTATAGATGCTTGCAGCCTCATTTACCTGTATGCTGTCAGTATAAAACTTAGTGTATCTCTTGAGTTTGTCACTGTCTGCACCAAAATAGTCACTGTAATACTCAGCAGCCTTGTTCGTTGGCAGATTGACATAATAGTATACAAGTCCGTCATCCTTATTATCAGTAGAAGGAACAAAGACCTTCTTTATACAGTTGTCGATTGTCTTTTTCTCCGGCAGATATGCCGAGAGAGACTTACCTGTCTTTGTGCTGACCACATTAGCATTAACTTCAGTATACTTTGTCTGATCCTGTCCGGTTGCCGTGATATCCTTGTACTCCTTATAGGAAAGTGGATTCTTGTTGTAAAGCGATTTGGCATCCGCACCATCTCCACTTGTGCCTATGCACTCAGGCGGCACAAGGTATGCTATCTGGTCACCCTTTACAGAGATTGACTCACCCATGCCCACATTGCTGTTTTGTGTACCCACACTACTTGAGTTTACAATAGCCTGGGTATTGATATATGCGGTTCCTGCCAACATAAGCTCCCTGATATTTGACATATCAAGAGATGCCTCCCTGCCGTTTATGATAATAGCAGAGCTATCGCCTGCGACAGGATTTTCCTTGTCAGCACCTCCGTTGCCAAAGCCGACGTACTTCGCATTGTTATTCTTATTATTCTTGCCAAGTGTAACCTTTGAGCCTGTACCCTTTAAGGTCATGTCATCTGCCACATATGTCATGCCATCTAAATTGACTGTTGCACCATTTACATTTATGTTGCTTGTCCACAGCTGGCACTGTGAATCAACAGAAAGTGTACTGTTATTGTGTACCCCCGCCATATTCTTTTTTATTGTACCAGTATCTTTTCCAGCAAAGTCTCCCACCTCTATATCGCCCTCTGCAATCATATAGCTGGTATCCTTTACATCAAGTGTGGCATTGTTTGGAATGGTAACACTCGTAGTAGAAGTCCCTGTGCCTGCCGCATTTTCACAGCCGGCGTAGAGATTACCGGATAGATTCACTTTATTAAGTCCTGATATAATATCCAGTCCTTCATTTCCGACAAGAGAATATGTAAAAAGCTCCGGAACTCCTCCCGATGCTGTAAAGCTCATGGATGGAACTCCCAGAGAAATATCTGTTTCTATTATTGATTTAAATCCCTTTTCATCGGTATACTCTACCCTGATGCCATTAATGACTGCGCGGCTGTTGTATACCTTGAGCAGTCCATTTCCATTTTCATCGGCATTTACCGCCTTGACCACAGCGTGTGGCTTTGAGTTTTCGTCTGTGAGCTTACTATCCACATAGTCTTTAAGCTTTTCAGTTTTATAGTGCATACCGGTATTGTCAGACTCAAGACTTCCCTTTAAGCTCTTTAAATACTCCTGCGCAAATATACTCTGTCTGCCGGCCTCATTTATGCTGCTGTCAGAGTAATTCTCCATAACCTTGGTATATCCAGCTGAGTAAGCCTTGGAAATATCTCCCTGCAGACCGGTACATATCTGATCCAGCACACCCTCTGCCGAGTAAAAGTTGTCTGTATTTTTTTCGTCCGTCACCTTCATCTGGAGGTTCATAAGCGCTATCCACAGCACAGTCACAGCTAAAACAGCCACTATAGCCATTGCAACTACAACCATCACAAAGGAAGCACCACGGTTATCATTACGCTTCATAATTAATACCCCATGCTTCCGGTCATCGTAACAACCGGGTCTTTATCCTTAAATATATCATCCAGTGAAGCCTTGCTCTCGTATACAGCCACCTTCACATCATACAGCCTTTCAGATGCATTGCTTTTTGTCAGATTCTTTATATCGACAATTGCCTTTACATCATTCTGAATTACATTGTTATTAAAGCCATATATAGCTTGATCGGGCTGTAGTGGATTATCCGGTGCTCCCATATTTACATTCAGATTGGTGGCTATATGAGTATAAGCATGACCTGTACGATTTCCCGGCTCACTTACCTTCACATATGCCTTATATGTACTCTCCTTCGTGCTCAACTCTGACTGATCCGATATAGTCTTTTGCTTTACAATGTTTACCGTGCAGTCCAGCTTGTCCTTATTATTGATTATAATGACATCGTTGCAGGTATTGTAAAGTGTTCCTGTAGATGTGTACCATGGATTGTAAAACAGATAGACATTCCTTAGATTATGGTTCACAGTATCTGAAGAATTATCATAAATCACCATGGTATAATCATCCTTCAGTGCACTATTCGGATCCGGAAAAGTCTTTCTTACTCCATTCTTATTGATAGAATATGAATACGACACCGTAACCTTGGTAGCCTTATTACTCGAAGCTCCATACTTTTCTATATCTATGGTGATAGTTCTTTTGATATCCTGCTGAGTGATGCCGCCTACACCAGGCATATTATTAAATGCATATATAATATTTGTAGCAGAATACTTGTCTGCACTCATGCAGTCAAAATTTGCATCCATGGCCGACATATCCGCTACCTCGTCCATGTTGTACTTTTTAACCTTATTGTCCGACTCTGCGTCCGATTTTGCATCCACTGTCACAAGAGCATTGTATTTCTTTGTGCCTGACTGCACGCCTGACATATAGAAATAATACTTGTGCGCATCCGACTCCCTGAAATCCCAAAGCGATGTATCGCCTATTTTGGCAGATGCATCAGTCTTGTGGATACAGCTAGTAATGACATCGTCCTTGTTTACAATCTCAGCACTGATATCCTCAAGCCTCTTTACATTATCAAACTTGCCCGACTTCTTAAGAAGCTCACATGCACTGCTTCCACCTGATATATTAAAACCGTCCGCCACATCAAAGCCCTCAGACGGATAGTTAAACTGATATGCCAGTGTCTTCATGGAGTTCTTCTCAATACCCTCCATAATGTTTGTCGCCAGATGTGTAGCATTCATCTCGTTTTTTGCCTTTACATTGGTCTTTGTAGCTGTGACAAATGCATTCAAAAAAGGAAGCACGATTATTGCGAGAATAGCAATCGACACAATAATCTCCACAAGTGTTACTCCTCGATCATCGTTTTTTAGCTTTCTCAAATCTGCTTCCTCCCCTCTTGTATTTTGTTATCTCATAACTCAATAATCTAACATTTGATATTTATCACTTACGGTCTCAATAACCCGCTAATCTAATAATCTAATATTATAATAATCAGTTGTTAGTTTGTTGTACCAAACAGATTATTTGTACCATGTGGTACTGCAGGTATGTATGGTGCCTCATATGGCTTATCAAGTCCATACAGGAAATATGAATCCACAAGCATCTCACCTGTCAGCTTGCCTGTCGAATCATCAAAGCTCACATTGAGCGTGCTGATGGTCTTCTTCTGTGATGAACCAATCACCTCGCCGAGCATAGCCTTAAGCCCATGATACTCTGTCTTGAATGCCATAACCGTGCTGACATCATAAAGCTGATAGCCTGTAACCGTAGACTTTGCAGAGCTTGATGATGTGCTGCCATCATCTACACTGCCGTCGCCTGTCTGTGACTGAGAGCTGTTGCCATCAGCGGTCTGAGAGCTCTGCGAACTGTCTGCATTACTGCTATCCGTGGTACTGCTGTCTGAACTGCTTCCTGACGAAGAATCTGTACCTGCATCGCCGGTCGGATTATTCACATCAATAGCTGTCGGTGAGCCGACTGTAAGCTCTGTAATATTTGTATTGGTAGATTTCTCGATAGCAACCGCATCCATGATGCCGTTTTCAATCTGTAAATATGAAGGGAAATTGTCATATACCTGCTGCATGGCATCAGACATATCCTTTGTCTTCTTTGTGTAGTCATCCGCCTTTGCCGCAAGTGCTGAAAGCTGATTGTACTGTGATTTCAGATTCATATTTTCGCTCTTGAGTGAATCCCTCTTATTGGACTGTGGAATAAAAATCAAAAAATATGTCAGTGCTAAAATGGCAACACCCGCTAATATAATAAGTAACTTTTTATCTCTCGTTGACATCCTAACACCCCCTACTGATTTGTACTGTCTGTATCTGATGATGAATTACTATCCGTCTGTGACTGTGATGACGCATCTTTTGATGTATCATCTGGCTCACTGCCTGTGCCATCCCCCGATTCAGAAGCAGCACTGTCATCAGCCTTTACATATGTGCAATCTACTGTGAACTGAACCTTTGAAGCACCGGTCTCATCAACATCCTCTGTGATGGTTGACACATTGGATACCATGATACTCTCAAATGTACGAAGCTGTGCAATTACATCAGCCGCTATATCCTTGCTGCCTGTCTTGATGGTCATCGAAACACCATCTGTCGTAACAGACATATTCACAAGCTTGGCCTCTGACGGAAGCTTCTGCTCCAGCTCATCCACGAAGCCCGTTATCTCATCATTCTTGTTGGATGAGGCGCTCTCAAGAAGCTTAGTCCAGTCATAGTCCTTCTTGGTCTGGTTGTACACATCATATATATTCTGTGCATATGACAAATCAGAAACACGAGCTTTAAGTGTCATATTGTCTGAAGTTAAAACAAGATTTGAAAAAATACTGTATGCCGTGATACCAACTGCAACTACCACACACAATCCAAAAATGATAAGCTGCACCGCAAAAGAAACAGGCTTTTCTGCTTCCTCCCCTGCCGGTACCGGAAGAGGCTTTCCATCAGGACCAACAGGTGGTTTTCCCTGCATACCTGCCTGTGCGCCTCCGGGTGGCATAGCACCTGCAGCTGTTCCTGCCATAATTGGAGCACCGATTCCCTTGTTTTTCTTACTGTCAAGTATATCAAGCGGGCTCAATGAACATCCGACACAGTTAAAATACTCAGCCAGCTTTGCCTCTGCGAGGTTTATGCTCTTTGCCACATGTATGCCGTCAAACTGCTGAAGCGGAACCACCTTGACATTCAGCTCATTTGTCAAAAGCTTTGAAAGTCCGCTGAAATCAGCACCTAAGCCAATGAGGAAAATTCTCTCGATAGGAGTATCTGAGTTTCTCGACTGATAGTAGTCTATTACTCGTCCAAGACTGCTTATCAGATTGGAAAGTGCATATGAAACATTCAGACGAAGCTTCTTAAAGCGCTCAGAATCAATCTCATGCCCCATGGGATCCATGCCGCCGCCCGCCGGCTCATCAGGTACTGTGCCATCGGGCCTTATTGCAAGGCAGGTCTTTCTGCGTGCCACATCAACTGCATCGGTAAATGACAGATACTCTCCAAAAAGCTCACTATCCTGAATCTCCTCAATAGCATCAGCAAGTCCATAGTTGACATTACGCTGTAGCTTTACCATGCTTCCATCCATTACAGTCAGTGTGGTAGAAACCTCATCCACCTTGACAGTCACCTTCACATCTCCGGGAATTTCTCTTCTCATGAGCTGCTTGATGGCATTTCCACTATAGTCAAGTGCTACAAGCTGCAGCCTGCAATCAGCTGCAAGAGCACCATACGACAAAATAAGATCATTAGGCACAGCAATAACCGAAAGACGTAATTTCTTTTCTTCCGGTCTGTCAATCTTCTCTATAATCTGATGTACCAGCTTGTACTGACTCAAATCCACCGGAAAATAATCCGATGCATTCATTGCAATCATTTCCTTAAGCTGTTTTTCCTTAACAAGCGGAAGCTCAATATCTCTGCTTGCTATACGCGCTGAATTTAAAACAAAAACAGCTTTTTTGGTGGAAATCTTCTTTTCCTTCAGCTTACTGTATAAGATAGAACGAAACATCCCATCCGGCTGTACCACTCCATCATTAATCATCCCCGGTGGTGTCGGAAAGCCGAACATATTGTAAATCTTAGGATTTTTTGCTTTGTAATCAATCTCAACTACTCTGGTAAGGTTCTCCCCTATTTCAATACCGAGTACCCTATTTGCCATAACCTAGTCCTCCGTGTTTATCTTTGTTTTACACTGTATACATCTGTAAAACATTCGTAACTGTTCAGTTACAAACATTCTATATATATTCGGTATATCTGTGCTTTGCTCTGCTTTTGTCTCACTGCTTGTCGTACTACCTGTTTTATACTAAGTACGCTATATTATAACACACTTTTCAAAAGCCTGCGAGTGTCAAATATGCCGATATCATTTTCTCACCCCATAGCATCGAAATAAATATTCCGGCTGCCAAGTACGGTCCCATCGCAAGCCTGTTGCCTGCGTTTGTTACTTTCATACGAATCAGATGTATCACGGAACCGATGATGCATCCTAAGAAAAATGCTAATGTAATATTCTGCCAGCCTATCGCAAGGCCTGCACATGCCATGAGCTTGACGTCTCCGCCACCTATGGCTCTTCCTCCACTTACAAGAAGAAGGATTTCAAGAAATAAACTGACACAAAAGAATCCTATCACATATTCAGACCAGTTATCATGGTCTATAAACACATGCAGGATTCCAAGCACCAGTATAAATATATTGATTCCTAATGGAATTTCATATGTTCTCCAGTCTATCACACTCAGAACTATGAGTGCAGATGTAAGAAAGCAGTAGATGATACTCGTAAGCTCAAGTCCATTTACTGCAAAAACTACTATGTATAATATACCGTTTAACGCCTCAATAATAGGGTATTGAGGTGATATCGGTTCTTTGCACTTGCGGCATCTGCCATGAAGAAACAGCCAGCTAAAAACCGGCACCATATCGTACCACGCGAGCTGATACCCGCATCTCATGCAGTGGGACCTTTCGGTCACCACTGTCTCATGCTGCGGTATGCGGTAGATACAGACATTTAAGAAGCTGCCTATAACTATACCAAATGCAAATATTAAGATGTAGATGGGTATCAGTTCTGTGGTCATTGTTAAAAAGCCTCTTTATATATTATGGTGTTGTTGTTTTAGGACCCTTTTTGAATTGATCTTTATCTGCATGGTAATATGGAGAATCTCCAGTATATGTAATAGTTCCATCTGCCTTATTATATACAACTGTTATTGTATCATTAGTCCACTTTGTGCCTTTAATTTTCGCTTTTGTTAATCCGGCATCTTTAACAGCCGTATCAACAGTTGTTCCTGTTCCTAGCTCTGTCTTACTCAATGTAACAGTAACCGTAGTAGCAGTAGCCGCAACCTCTTCGTCTGCATAATATGTCTTTAAAGCTGTAGCAATATTATCACATGTTTGGATATCTGTAGCCTCTCTAGACTTCTCAACATACTTGATAAGCTGCGGAGCAAGTACACCTACAAGCACTGCCATGATGGCGATTACAACAATAAGCTCTACGAGAGAGAAACCTTTGTTGTTCTTCTGTTTCTTTCCTAACTTTTTAAATACATTCTTTACCATAGTTCTTTTCTCCTTTTCATTATAACATGGTTTTTGTGCAAAGAGCTGTGCCCTATCAGCATCTCTTTGTTTTGTATGCGCTCATTGTACCATAAACCAAAGCATATTGCAAGTTTTTTCTAGTACAATAATACTATTGGTACACAACTTTTTTCGCCTTTTTTAGCAATTTCAAACAAATTTTAACCGATTTATTGCATTTATTTCATATTTTTCAAAAAACATCTCCCAGGCTGTATTTTTGCACAGCGTGAGGGGCTTCACTCCATGTGACCGGCTGAGGCATACACTCTCGTGAGAGCTACGCTACACTGCCAAGATACTGTAGGAATTATGCCTTATAGGTTTACTATGCTTAACGAAA
>OHLC01000676.1_pt1 | contig 16950 bp, 14 predicted proteins | sample 1568981 | NCBI WGS metagenome assembly OHLC01 (sample SAMEA3879510, study PRJEB24766) | human gut metagenome | biome: human-associated habitat; feature: feces | place: USA | collected 1985/1987 | reverse complement strand
AATGAAGTTCCTAAGGGGACTTCTTTGTCTCGTTTTCGCAAAAACAGGCTTGGAGACCCTCAAAAAGAGAGTTCTCAGCACCATCGACGACTTCGTGGGAGTTTTACCCTCGCTACAAGTCAGCTGGGGCAGGATAAATTAGCGGGCACGCTTAGAATGCCAAGATAGTTAAAAAGGGTTATAACATATATTTATTATTCCATTTTTTGTAATTTTGCCGAATAATAAATAGAAGGAAATACAAAATGAGAATTACAAAGATTTCGAATTTGGTTGACGGAAGGAAGTATTGGTATATTGGAGTGCGTTATCAGTGTCATTGGGAAATATACCATACTTGTGATACATACAGGAACGGTAATGACTGGTCAAAAATGATAGTTTTTGATAATGAGAAAGAAGCAATAGAAACAAAAAAACTACTACAAGATCACATTTATCCATATACTACAGAATAACAATTTTTTCTTTTTAGACCGATTTAGCGTTTAATTTACCTTGATAATGATGGAATTAAAATCTTTGCCGGAGTGGATAACGTACTATGCAAAACTTTCACCCGAAAAGGTATGCATAGTATGCGAAAATAGGTTCTATACATATAGAACTATAGACATGTTAACATCTTCAATAGCTAACATGTTATCGCATAAGGGTATAAAGCCAGGAGATTCTGTAGGCTTGTATGCATCACGTTCAGAACTAGTACCAATTCTTATACTTTCAATATTAAAGGCACGAGGTGTTTGTGTACCAATAAAGGAGGATAATCCAGTAGATCGTATAAGACTAATATGCAAAGATTCAAACATAAAAGGTATAGTTTGTGATGATAATGTGCCCAATGTTACATTTACTGATGTTTGGACTTTAAGACTAAGTATTAAAAGTTTCGCATCGGTACTTAAGTCTTACATCAGTAAGCCTGACAAGAGCAAACTTACATTTCCCAAGATGCAAGATAAAATGTTTGTATTATATACATCTGGTTCAACTGGAACTCCCAAAGGTGTAGTTCATACGCATGAGTCGGTGATGACCTCTTTTACAACAGAAATAGAGTCTTTAAAATTAGAGCAAAATGACAAAGTGCTCCTTCACACTCATTGGAGTATGTGCTTTGGTCTTACTTCATTAGAAAGCTATTTGGTTGGTGCAACCCTCTATATAGCAACAGACAAACAATGTTTTGACCTCACTCTTTTAAATCAATACGTTGAAGAAAAAGAAATTACAGTTCTTCACATGCCTACGCTTGTAGGTTACCAATATAGCCTTTTATTTCAACCTGTTTCTCTACGATTAGTGATATTAGGCGGCAGTTCTTTCCCCAAAAATAACAATCGACATTCATATTCAATTGTCAATATTTATGGAAGTACTGAAGCAATGTGCCTTTCGTATTGTTATTATAAGCCAGAAACAAAAGCTTTTTCCCTCGGTAAGCCTTACAGACAAACAGAATGGAGTATCAAGGACCCAAATGGCAAAGATGTTTCCAAAGGTACTACAGGCATTTTATGGGTAAAAGGAAAAAGTATCGCTCTTGGTTATCAGAACCTATCCGAACAGAACAAGGCAAGGTTCAGAAAAGAAGAAGAATACAGATGGTTTAACACATTGGATATAGTAAGAGAAGAAAAAGACGGTTCTTTTACTTATATTGGCAGAAGTGATAGAATGCTGAAAATCAGAGGAATGCGAATAGACCCTTCTGAAATTGAATTCCTTTTATCGCAGATTGAGGGCATAAATCAATCTTGTGTTCTTGCTAATAATTTCGGGAATACAGATTTTTTATGTGCATATTATGTTACACAAGCGCCCTTTCTAAAAGATGGCAATGAGTTAAAAAAATATTTGCGCTCTCATTTGCCTGAATACATGATTCCATCCGTCTACATTCACATGGATGAATTCCCGCTGACATTAAATGGTAAAATAGATTATTCAAAACTGCCTAAACCATCTTTAAATCTTCATAACGATGACACTTTTAAATCACCTAAGGAGAATCTATTAACATCTACAGTTTCATACGTTTTGCAATTGAAAGGGTTTATTAGCGCAAATTCTCGTTTCATGGAAATCGGTGGTGACTCATTATCTGCCATGATAGTGATATCAAGAATTAGAATGTTCGGTTATGTCATATCTATGGAAAACCTAAAAGAAATGACTTTAAAAGAGATTGCTTTGCGGATGGAGAAGCAAAAGAACAATGTAAGACCTTACTACGATGGAAAGAATATACAACTTACAAGTCTTTGCAAGTATATTATAAAAAACAACCGGAAAAATATAATTAACAACTTCATCATTGAGGATTTTCTTAAACCACATACTCGTATTTCTAAAATTATTCTAGAAAATGTGATTCATATGTTGTTTGAAAGCCACCCCATATTAAATTCTTTTGTAAATGAAAATCATTTGGTAGAGAGACATGCTGGTATTTTTGATTACAGATCCATAGTAAAGGAAATTGAATCTGATTACAGCAAGGAAGGTTTAGGTTCGTTGATTCAAAGTTTTTATGGTTCTTTTGAGTTGAAAAAGCATTTATTCAGGATACTACTAATTCATTTGAAACATAGTGATTTGCTTATTTTGGGATGCCATCACGTTATTTCTGATGGCGTTTCCAAAAGAATTTTGTTGAAAGATTTTTGCAGATATTATAGTCTTGTTTCGAAAGGATTAAATGTAAGTACTGTAAAGGAAAGTCTATCTTATGCTGAATACAGACAGTTATTGAAAGAAATTTATCAAAAACAAAGCATGAGTACCGAGGTAGCTTACTGGGACAACATAAGAAAGAATTTGCCAATAATAAGGATGAGAAGAATACAGGAGATAGATAAATTTTCTATTATTTCTACTATTTTACCCAGGGTTGAGAGTGAACGTATACTCCTTAAAGGAAGAAAATACAACAACGGGATATTATCATTGGCTCTTCACGTACTAGCTTGTAATGTTATTAGTCGATTCAAAAAGAACAAGATAGCATGTCAGATTATTATGCATGGCCGGATAGATGAGGTAAAAGATTCGTATGGAAATATCGTTTGTTCAAAGATGTTTTCCGTTGATTCTTCTATTGGTTTTTTTGCAATTAACCCTCCAATTTTATTAACTAAGACGGAGGCGAAAGATGTATATGTATGTGATAAGAAGATAACCGATATGCCCAATGGCGGTATAGGATTTGATACAAGCGGTGGGTACAAAGATGTTGAAAATCCTACCTTTGGTATAGATTTTCTTGGTAAAGAGGAATTGCTAGTCCAAGATGATGACTATGTAGATTTGTTTGAAAAGTATGATGGAATACCACATTGGTATCCTATTAGCAACGAACTTGACATGGGGTGTCAATATTTGATATTCCTTTCTGTGAGAGACAAAAAAATTCAAATTCAGAGCAGATACAATACAGCATTCTTTTGCCCTGAAGACGCAGTCTGTTTTTTGGATGAATTTGCTAAAAGACTTATTAAGTTGGATTAAAGTATGCCCTTCTAACTTTAGGACAGCGTATGTCGCCCATGCCAATCTTTCCAAAAAATTTAAGAGAATAGCCTGGGCATCCACTATTACAAATAAGCTTATAAGCACATTTACTGCAAATACTTTCTGGGGGTATAACAACAGAGGAAGAATTCTTTACTCGGTATCTTATCGTTTCAATTTCATCATCATCTAAGTTCCCGATAACTTTATTAACGCACGAACAATAGAGAATATTTTTAGAAGAGTTTATGTAAACATTTTCTTTTCCATAGCCACAGTTTCTTATACAATTGTTTAACTCCACGCCATGAGCAAGATATGCTTTCATCAAATTAAAGTCAAACATTTTCTTGATTGATAGCATAAAGCAGCTTTTGTTGATCAGCAAGTCAACAAAAGCATTCCATATATTGTTATCAATAATGGCATTTACAGAAGGCTTTTCGATTTGCTCTTGCGACACTTTCCAATATCGAAAACTAAGCCCTTCGAGAAACTCTGGCATATCTTTCACGCTCTCAATATTTGCTTTACCTACTGTTGTTGATATTATAAGGTGTGAGCTTACCTCCGAAAAGGCATTGATAGAATTGACTGTCTTTTCAAAACTACCATTACCACGCAGCTTATCATGGACTCCCTTCAGCCCGTCTAATGATATTTGCACATATAAGTTATGTGCCATTCGCTCCTTCAATGCTTCTGCAATCTCAGTTGAAAATACTCCATTAGAATTGACAAGAACACGTTTAAAACGATTGCATGCCATATCAACTATGTCAAAAAAGTTTGGATGGAGAGTAGGCTCTCCCCCTGTAATAATAACAGATCCTATGTTGTCAAATATCCCCTCAATGGATTCGAATATTTGACAAACCGTGCTCATTGACATATCATCCATAAAAGTCAGATTTTTGCGAATGCAGAATGGACACTTAAGATTACATCTGGAATTAATTATAAGGTACAAATCCGTTATATTCATAGCCAATTAATTTTGTTTAATTCATCGGATACGTTCAATATTGCTTTTACGCAACGTATTGTTCTAGTGGATGGTATGCGTTCGTCACTATTGTTTTCAAGTAACTTGTCTGTAAACAAAATAGCTGCAGCCTTGATTCTAATCTTTGTAAATGTACAAAGATTCATGTCGCGTTCGTTTAGAGAATGACGTTCTATATAATTTGCAGCATAACAAGTTTTACAAATTTTCAAAAAAGGACATCTGCTACACTTCTGACTAACAAATGTATGAAAGAATCCAGTTTTTAACATTTTGGAGATCTCATCTATCTGTGTGCTACTTACTACAGTCGGAATCAACATCCTGCACGGATAAACAAGTCCATCACCGTCAATAACTATTTCATCTCCAATATCACATCCTTTGCGAAATGCGACACAGGCGTCTAGATTTTCAAAGTTGATATCAAATAAAGAACACGGTAATATATGAGGATTAACCTCATAATAATTTATCAATTCCCGCATTTGTTCTGCAAACACATTGAAACTTCTATCTTCCCATCCTTGCATTTGGGCTATGTTTACTAAGATCTTATGAAAGCCCAACTTGTGAAGATATGTAATATTTTGGTACAGAGTATCTATTGTTAATGGGCTTAGCGTCATCTTTGCTACTGGATTTTTTAAATTTAAGATGAAGTTCAAATCAATTTCGTCAAAAGACCCTGGACGGTTTATGTCATGGCTGTTTTTCTCTCCATCTATACTAAGGCAAAGAGTAATTCGTTGTTTGTTGCAATTAACCCATTGTTTGACTTTTCCATGAATAAGAGTGCCATTGGTTGTTATACAAAAAGATTGATTAGGGTTAAGGTTGTTCCATACGAACGAACAAATATCAACAAGGTTATTAAAGGCAAGGAATGGTTCTCCTCCATAAATTTCGATCATGCAACTATCTGAGTACACTGATTTTAACTTTGATATTACCTTGGGTAGATTAAAGGCTGAACTAGTTTTCTTCTCATAGCAATACACACAACTTAAATTGCATTGCGTGGTATTAATAATACAAATCTTTCTACATTTCATATTCTAAATTATCGGAAAATTCGTATTGTTTAAAATGTCATCTCTTTTTATATTGTCCATACCGGCAAAACATCCACCGTTACAATACTCGTTGTATAATGTACTATCAACGCATAATTTATCAAGTAGCTTGGTCTGATTGCGCATATATTCTGCCACAATATGATTTTTGAAAACTTCATAGGGTATCAAAGACTGACCATAAAACATATTGGTAAGAACTTTTGGAAACTGATTACAGTATCTAAGGTTATAGTTAGAATCCACAACCCCAGCTCTATCCTTGTCGCATAAGGAAAAGATATTAGTTCTTGGCATTTTTGTACCTACAGTAAAGCAAATTGGTATCACATGGTCTTGGGCAACTCTTATACCAGAAGCTTTGCAATAATCCCATAAGGATACATATTTATCAATTACAGTATCCTTTTGTTTGAAAATATTCGAGTGACAATCAAGTGTGAAATTTATTATCACCTTATCAATATTTCTACCAAGTTTCTTTTCTATCCGCTTTATAATATTCACATTAGAATCCGCTCTTACCTGAAGTTCAATCCCTCTTATCCCAGGCTTTTCAAGAACGAGATTCTTTAATGGAATATTGTCTATAAAATCGCCATTAAATATTATGGTATCAGAAATTCTGGGAGTTACATGAAGTATAGTGGGAGATAAGCCGTTTGTAAACAGGCATACTTTGTTAAAAAATCCTGAGCTATTTTATATAAACTTAGGAACTCTGGGTGGATTGTTGGCTCTCCACCCATGATTTTCAACAACGTAACTCCATTCTCCTTGAAATACTTACATAGTATTTCATATTTATCTACAGCCATATCTGCCTGTTCTCTAAATGATGCATTAAAGCAAGAAGGGCAGGAAGCATTACAGCGTTCAGTGATATAGAAACGAATAGTCTTATCCATGCTAGAATCAAAAAGGGCCACATGGTTAAATACCTTGCGACCCTAAATTTAGGTGTTGTCAACGATATTAGTCTGGTATCCAACATTGTGGCTCGCAATTAGACTCTAACCAGCTACTAACTTGAGTAACAGACATTTGCTCCATTGCCTTACGATTCTTAATCAGCCAAGAATTTAGCTTCTTGGTTTTCACTTCTACTTTTGGTGAATCAACATTTCTTGTGTCCATATTACATAAATGCCTAAGTTCAGATTGCAAAGATACATTATTTATTTTATCAACACAAAAAAAAAGAGTTTTTTTTTGTTCATCCGTTAAATGCGTGGTTACGATGTAGAAAAATGAATAAAAAGAGAGATAGCGGGGCATTTGCAAAAACCTGTGTTATATAGCGTGAAATTGAAAAAAAGTATGACTGAGCCCACTTTAAAAAAAAGCATATTTTGAATCCAGTCTGACCAGTGTGGTCATTCTGAGTGAAACATAGCAATCGGCTCCGCTGGTGAATATCTTTCGAAAAATCGCTTTGAAAGAGCCGAAAGCTTCTCTTATAGGCCCGAAAAGGGCAAATATCAATCTTTGAAATGTTGAAATCTGGAATATTACCCCATCCTCAGGAATCCTACCAATCTCTGTATTTTTGAATTTTGTTTCTTTCATACCTTTCAATCTTTCTTTTGTGGCTTTTCAAGCACCACCCACACACCTGCATTAACCTTGCCTTCATGCCGAATGATGCCAGCTTTCTGCATTGCCGCCAAATCGCGTTCTATCGTACGCTGTGTCACCGACAATGTTTCCGACATTTCTTTTCCAGTAACAAATGGATTGGCTTTGATGGCGGACAAGATAAACCGTTGATGTTCAGTAAGATTCGCTTCCGACATGTTTCCGACATTTGTTTCCGACATGATTAGTGTCATTAGTGCCATTTACACCGCCATTACGGTAAATGATAATCAATGTTCCGCGCGTTGTTACTTGTTGTAAAAGTTGTTCAAGTTGTCTTCTATGTGTCCACGTCGAATCACTCCATTTTCCGGAAGAACCTTTTTTTGCTGAGGGGCAAAGAAGCGATCAAGCGCTATGAGATAATTTCGCCGACGAGCTCCGCCCTTTGCTGCTCCAGCATCTCACACCACAAAGTCGACCCTTGCAGTTTGCTGGCAGGGATGTACTCGCGAAACTTCTCGTAGAAATCGATGCCTTTCCCATCGGGAACACTAAAGTCTTCGCTCGTGATAAGCTCTACCCAATCCAGCAAGTCGGCAAATTTCTCCATCTGTTCATAGGAAAGATGAAGTTCGGGATTACCCGACAATTCATGCCAGTCCCACTTGTCCTTGAACGCCTCTACCAACTCTGGCGTCAAAACCTCTTCGGTGCCACACGCCGAGAAAATCTTCCAGTTGATGCGCTTGGAGAACTTGCCAACCATAGGGATCGTCCATCGGATGTAGGGGTTTAGCGAAATATCTTCCCAACTCACACGATCCTGATACTTCTCAAGCAGGGGCTCGCTCCACGCAAAACCCAGAGATAGGTCTTTCCACGCTTCCTCGACGAGGATGTTGCGCATGAATTCGTCATTTGTTTTCTGTTCCATCTTCATTGCTTATTCTATCATATTGTTTGACTGTTTGACTGTTCGACTGTTTGTCTGTGCAAAGTTCGGCACAAGATGTGCCAAATAACGACATAGCTATGCAAAAAATGGCAGACCGAGGCACAAAAACACCGAAATAGTTTAAGTTACAATTGGCTCACCTTATTAGTGAGGCGAGCAAAACTATCCAACTTGGCCTTTTCAATTTTCGCTCGTTTCTCAACATCGGCATATCGCATCAAATGTTTTCGGACAATTTTGACAAGACATGTGAATCAAAACTTCTCACAGTTATTGAGGAGCCGGACACAAAATAGCAAAGCGTCTTGTCGAGGCTTGCCCCTATTAACGTTATAACGTTTAACGTTTTTGTTTGGGGATAAGGAGAAGTCACGAAATCACGATTTTGACTGAGCGATCGGCTACGCCGTAGATGCTATTGTGCTATCAACCAGAGCCTAAAACGCCTCATTGTAACATTTCCACATCTTAACGTTTTAACGTTTTCTACAATGGGTGAACCACTGCCCGCCCCAGCCCCTGCCAAATGGATGGCTAGCCTCAACTTGATGACACCTCGCGCATTCATGACATCTTGCTTATTCAACCCATATAGAGCGCGCTTCAAATTCCCCAATTTGCTTGTTTTTGCTCTCCATATTCGCAAAAAGAGAAGTTGGGATAAAAAATCAAGCATCATTCAGATCTTTCTCATCGAAAACTTTTGACCATTCAAGACGAATGAAAACAACATAATCGGCAGGGTTTACGCCCAAAAAGTAGAGTTATTAGTTCGCCTCAAGCCCATCATGCTGGAAGAAGGTTTGTTTGCAGTTCACAGTGGCACCACCATCAACATCTTCCTGAAAGACCTGCCCGCTATGGCGCAGTTTAAAGTTCCCGTGGGGTTCAGCCAACACTTAGGTTTGAGAGGGCAAAGATTAGAGATGTTAGGACAGAGGGACTTACCTACTGTCCTAACATCATCTTAACAAGTGACCCAATGCTCATCGCCATTAGAGTCAGGAACCAGGAAAGTGAGCGGACATCCCCCGTTTGGGGTGGGTGGATATACTCCGTTTTCAGCAATTCATATCCACGTTTTATCATTTTACTATTGTTATAGTGGTTCTTCGTTCATCACCAAATGTAGATTTAATCTTTTCCCATTCTTTAATAATCATATCATTAACTTCAGACGGGGAACAGCCTTCATATCGTTTTGCATATTGTTGTTGTAGATTACTTATGAAACAAGACAAGATTCTTTTTATGCCGACACACTTTACTTCGCATTTCACAATAAAATTAAAATCTATTGGCACCTTTCGCTTTAGTATAGGTGAGTCGGCCATTTTCTTCATCAACGCCTCAGGTTCATTTGTTTGAAGATGGAATACTGTATCCCCTTTTTCAAATTTGCCATTAAATTCTTGCTCAAATCCCTTCAAGTCAAAATAATCATCTATACCAAACTCTTCAATGAATGGCGGATAGTGAGAAATGGAAACACTACTCCCATTCGTTAAAACATGGGATAATATCTCAATATCTCCTTGACCAGACATATAAATCTGATACAATTCTTCTTTATTTATTCTTATTTCGCACCCAAAAGGAAAATCTGGACCTTTGATGATACCCAGTATTTCGTCAAGTGACGCATTCGGCTTATTCATGAGCAAGATAAGTGCATCTATTATTTCATTAAGGTTATGCGGCAAAATATTCGTATAGTGTGAATAGTGTCCATTGATGAGGCTATAAGGGATAGTAATAAACGCTGCCGGACGTTTAAACAAGAAGAATTCTCCAAATTCATTGAGCTTTACTTCAATAAAATACATTGAACCAGGGGCGTCTCCTAAATAACCACCTAGACATCCTTGGAATTTTACAACAGGATAACGACTAACGAATGAACGCTGCATGAGAAATTCATTCCACACAGCACCACCATCATACCAGTTGCTCAAATACATAGTTTCTTTCAATGCATTTTTGCAACCTGTTGCATAACCCTCAAGATTTGCCACCCGTGGAATTGCTCTCAACATAGCTCTCAACGTCGGTGGTATGCATTCCGTGATATCAGGGCATTGAAATGATGGCGCATAATGAAGATCAAAAGCATAATCATATAAATCAGACCCAGCATATAATGTATTATTGGGGTCATTATCTTTGACTCTTGGTTCTTTCATACTCGTTTATTATTTGTCTACTACTGAATATTGCCTTTGTAAATCTAGGACATTCTTACATCTTGATTTGCTATTTGAAAAGATATTGCAATATAGCGATCATAATAAAGCCTACAATTATTATCCATCGATTCACGGTCCCAGTTTTTTTTATCTCTTCTTTAGTTTCAGATATCACATTTGTTATATCGTCTTTAATTTTTTCAATGGATGTATTTAAGTCCTTTATTGAAGACGAAATAGAATGATCAATATTTTGACATAGAGTTGTCAAATTAGCAATATTTGTAGCAAGCGTATCAGCTTTAGCAGATACACTATCAATCTTACTATTTGTCAGATTTTGAGTGTCTAACAAATCTTGCTTAGCATGAGATATCTCTTGCGATAGTTTACTTGCTACAGTTGTAACAGTCTCTTTAAGGCCTAATACATTTTGCTTTATATCTTCCAAAACAGAATCTTGGCTTTCTTGAGACACCATCAAATCCTGGGAAATCTGAGAAAGAGATGCTTTTATTTCTTGAATCTCAGTTGTCGCCTTTTTGACATCCTCCTTCAACGCATTCAGGTCCTGAACACGCTCGGTGAGTATTTTGTTTTGTTCGGTAAACATTTCGACAATACTCCCAGCCTTGTCCTCGAAATCTGTACTTATCTGTTTAACAACAGTACTAAAAGAATTGATAATTTCAGTACAGGTTGAATTAACCCGAGAAATAGCGTCTTCATATTCATGCGAAACAGTTCCTTCACGTGCTCTCAATTCAGATTCCCATGCCTGTAGACCAACACAGAGGGCTTGGACAGATGACACATAATCACTAACTACTTTTTGAAGCTCTGTGCTTGCCTTCACGGTGCTTTCAACCTGACTCCTAGCAGAGTTTATCTTTTGCAGGTCTTTCTCTAATTGACCTAATGCTTTATTAATTCTATCTTCCATATTACTTTATGTAATTGTTTTTAATATTCGACAATTCGTATTTATGTATCTCCAACATTGCAGCTGACTTCAACAAACCACCATTGTTTGCAAAGTAGGCAGAAACATTTGGATTGTTATTGAATACTTCAAAAATGTGTTCCCAGAAGAGAATCCTATCATTTTGCCTATAGAACTCCTTCATACCAGAAATATAGAGATCCTCTAATTCTTTTTGCAAGAGGTGGTTGTTGTTTGTGCCTAAAAACATCAAACAGAAAGCCCCCAATAAGTCTATTGTTGGGTTTATTTCTTTTGCATCTCTTCTAATAAGTCGAACCGCACCATATAAATGTTTGGCGTTGTCATTTTGAGTAGAACCGGCTTCTGAATTTTTGGAAATCCACTGGTTGTCTACAACCTGCATAAATTTGAGTACAGTTTCCCATGACGAACGTTTTCCTTCGTCTGTATCTACAAGCAGGGAGAACTGCTCGCCTCTTTCGGTTCTGTATTCACGTCTGGCATATTTTGAGTTGAAGTAGAAATACAACTCGTCTTTCAGTTCTTCGTTTATTGCCTTCCAATCCTTGTTTGCATCAACACCGTGCACACAAAAAGCGAACATGTCATCAATGGCGCGTTTTCTTTTTACGGCAATCTTATCATATATGAAATGAGTCAAAAAACCAAGACATTTGTGTATTTCATTTTCACCCTTATATGATGGGACTTCGCTAACAAGCTCTGCGGCTCTTTCCACAGTATAATAGCGTCTTAAGTACTTTTCAAGAGCAGCATAGTATTGCCCATCTGATTTCTTATATGAGACAATTCTAAAACATTTACTATTATAGTCTTGGGTGAAATCGTCTATCAAGTCGATACAGCACATTCGATAGATAGCTTTGGCAATATCGTCATATTCGCCTTTTGTATAAGGAATGTAAGAAATTACCTTCGTACCAACCCTAACAGATTGTAGGGTGGCAAGGAACCCGTGTATAGTCTTTTCATCTTCATTCTGACCGCCAACCGTGACTTTCATTGAGAGTTTGCTGAGTAGCTGGTGCATTTTCAGCTTTTCATGATTTTCGCCTTTGAAATTGTTGTTATAAAAGAACATCACAGTTTCATAGTCAGCATTCAGGAACTCATAGTTCTCACATGTTATGAAGGGATATCTTTCTTTATAAACAGAAAGATGTTCATAACGAGACCATTTATCTACTGTAGGAACTTTGGCCAATTCACAAGTATCATAATATTCGCACTTTTGGGCACAAACACTTTTAAAGCTTTCATACTTTTGCGGCTTGTCACAATGATTGCAAGCAAATGAACAGCAGTTATTCTCAAATCTCTTGCACGAATCACCGCATTGTTTACACTTCAACTTGACAAGGTCTGAAGTCTCATCGCAAATCTCAAAATCTTCGACAGGAATCCCTTTCTTTTGAGCAATTTCCTCTATGTCATTGGCATCATACCATTTATAGATGTTTGCTTTGAAAAACTGAGTACCTGGTTTTACTCTAGCGATACGATATTTAGAAAGCATTATTACTGACAAAGCCATCCTCTGGTCACGACCAGCACGGCCAGCCTCTTGCACGAAACTTTCAAGCGAACTCGAATAATTCATGTTAATGGTAAATCGAACATTGGGCTTATCGATACCCATACCGAAAGCTTTTGTAGCTATCATCAAAGACAACTTGTTATCACGGAACAATTCAAGATTCTTAAAGGACTCTTCTACATGATGTAAAGCAATACCATCGCCACTACCGACAAATGTTCCAATCTTTGCATTAGGATGCTTGGTTGTGAGTTCAAACTGATTGGTAAAGACGGCTACGCCTGTATGATCTTTATGGGGACAAAATACAATTCCCCCATAGTCATAAACATCTTGAGCCGAAAGGAAATCGGAAGGAATATCCGTCTGGAGGGACTTTAATTCTCGACCATCTGCTCTTGGCCCAGTCGTATATCCATCTGTTATAGTCTGAATAGATTGTTCCGTTAGCAATTCATTAAGATAAAAAGGCATTTGCGATATCAGGCTATCAAGAAAATCCTTCTTTGAGTCAAAGATCGCCCATTTATTTGGTTTTACCGTACCATCGGCTTGTTTCAATGTGAATGAAACAGGAACTGGTTCAATTTTATACTGTATCTCAAATCGATTCGTATCACCCTCACGAACAACTGTTTCGGCATCTAATGGAAACGCGCCATTGCCAGACAATTCACGCTCAACATCTGCGAGGACGTCAAAGGATGCCGTAGCAGTAAGGCCAAAGAGTGGGATGTGATTTTCTTTTTCATCACCTTCTTTTGGTTTTGGAAGAACATATCTATAGAGATTCCTGCCAAGATGTAGATAGGAGAAGCGGAAATCATGCCCCCACTCGGAAACACAATGAACTTCGTCAATTACGCCATAAGCGAAATAAACTCCCGTCTCTTGCATATTCTTCAAACGCTCTCTAAAGTTCAAAATCGACAGTCTCTCAGGAGAAAGGAACATAAAGAGGAATTCTGACTGCTCTAAGCACTTTGATCTTCTTTCGCGTTCTTTAATCCTATAATCTTGAATCTCCTTAGCTCCTTTTGCCTTAATGGCCTCAGGAACTTCAATAGACGAATTGATATATGAGCAACAGTCAATACCTGCACCTATAAGACCGTCATACTGGTCTTTCATGAGAGAACGTAGAGGATCTATGACTAGTGTCACACCAGGTTGTAGCATGGCAGCTATCTGATAAATCAGAGATTTACCACCACCAGTAGGCAGAAGGCCAATGACGGACTTGTATTGCAATGCACGATTCAGTATTGGTATTTGACCTGGACGGAAATCCTGCTTTCGGAAAAGCATTCGGAGAAAGTATCGCAAGTGCTTTACATTATCCTCAATATCCTCATATCGTCCTTGATTGTTTTGTGTGGCAATCTGTTTATACAGAATTCTATCAGACGTATAGATTTGACGGTCGTTTCGATGGTGGTGTGCAGAACGGACGTTGAAATAACATTTGTTTTTACATTTATAGTCCGTAAAATCAATATCTTCCAAGCCATTTCGTCGCAGCATGGCAAAATCAATTACCATGTCATATTCTGCATTTGAATGGTACTCACCAACCAACACTCTATGATTAAGGTGTAAAGAAGACTGAGCAAACTCTTTTGTGCTGACAATTGTGAGTTCTACCTCTGGGAACTTCAAATCTGAGTATTCAGCGCTCAACTGAGTAATATGCTTGAACATTTCCCGAAGCTCCTCGAAAGCCAAAGCAGCACATGGAACGTCGTGTTCTTTAACCAACACCTTCCACCTTGTTGCACTAATGTTCAACACCCTAGTCATGAGAGCCTCTAAAATGGTTTTCTCCAGTCGAGCAACTGCAACTGGTGATAACACAAGCTGTAACACATTTGTCCACGAACTGTCAAATGATTTTTGCCATCTGGGATCAATAAGATGCATTGCTAAAAAGAGATCTTCTCCATTTAGTCCATTTATGTCGTAAGCAATACCGCCAAGTCTATCTTCCAATAATTGGTTTCCCAAATCCGCAAAGGCGCTTTCCAGAAATGGACTAGCTTTTGTGGGTAGTCCGCGAGTGATTATGTTGTTAAGTACAGCAAGAATAGGATGTACATCCTCATATATGCTTGCACCTATGTCAAAAGGTGTTTGTACCTCAAAATCAGATATGTTCTTATGCAAACCATCAAGTTTGTTTTTATCAACACTCTTAAGGGCTTTGCATACAGCGTCAAGCTGATAGGCTGCATGGAATTGTTTTGGTTGATAGTAGTCAACAAATATCAATTCACACTCATCACCATTAACCTTAAAAACCCTGTTCTTTGCAGTATAACTATAGGTTTTTATCAGTTTACCCTCAGCATTATATTCTTGCTTATTATGCGTATTGAAAAAGACAGAATCAGCCTCGTTAAAATAGCTCCAGAAAGAGTCGATTCTGTTATTACCTTGATTTAGAGGCCCCCAACAGAAAAAATAATGAAGGCCTTTTAAGTTGGTCTTTATGCAATTTGCCAACCGAAGTAGGTCTATAGAAGGAATGTCAAGAATATTGGAAAAAAGATGTAAAGTAACAGGTTCATCAGATACTATATCATCTACTTTCACATCATCAATGTATTTTCCAATGACAACAATCTTATCTTCGTCTCGTAAATATGCATTTACATGGGTTTTGGCTCTATCTCTTGCAACTTCCGAGGGTTCTATCAAGACGACTTTCTTAACTAAGTCTAAGCTTAGATTATGCTTGTTGAAGAAATCGAACAAACAAATAGTTGCAAGACCTTGACCACATCCCCAATCTATTATCTGAAGATCTGTGTTTGCAAAATCATTGATTTTGATTTCATCAAGAACCTCATTGATCTTTCCCTGGTGCATATTGCCATACGCTGCAATGTATGCATTACACTGCTCTTCTGTTGTCAGAACGGCAGTTCCATGATTTAGACCTGGATATTGCCATGGGCGTGAGCGGTATTGAAGGGGAACGAGAGAAGCATTCAACTCAATTATTGAATTGAATGACGGATTTTGGATGTTATATAATTGCTCTATATATCTCATATCATTTCCCTGTTATTGTATCCGCAAATTTGTTCTGTTGATGCTGTTTCCAATTCTTAATTGCCAAATCCTTTGTTGCGTTAGCATAACAATACTCACAAAGATGTGGGCAGGTGTTGTATTCTCCGATGTCCTTGGATGCCATGCATCCACAAAACTGTCGCTGACCAGAGTCTTTCTTGTGTGTGCTGATGAAATAATGGTTATGAGGCAAGCGTATTGCGCCCTGTGGCAACTCGGGCTCCCCAAACAAAGTAGGAGCAGGAGCATCCTCTATCTTTACCTTCATGAAATCCATCAGTTTCTTGTCATCCCAGGCAAGTCGGGTTATAAGGTCACCGTCTATACAACGATTATGAAGAATACCATACTTGGAAAGATCGATCTTCTCTCCACATGTGGCTAGCTGGAAATTCCAGCCTCGTTCCCGATTCATGGCTGATAGCCTGGAGGCAAATTCTTCCATTTGCTCAATTTCCCACTCGTGATAAGGGATGCCATTCACGTCGAGATTATGCTTGACTTTCTTGTACATGGCTATATCAGCATAGCTGAATACAAGTTTATTAGTATAGTCTTTCAACAGGTCACCAATATTCTGTACTTTCCTAAGCAAATCATCCACGGATATATCGTCCGTCAGTATCATGGGATCAAACCGCCAGATCACTGCTCCCCTGCCAAGCTGCTCAACAAGCAATTTGAATGTTTCTATACGTGTAGCAAGAGGCGGAACTTTTTCCAATTTTTCCTGTTCATAGTCATTCAGAGTATATTGAACGTAACATTTAATGTTGCGCTCTTTGAGGATATGTAGAAATGGCAATAATGGACGAGGATTCTTAGACCAAAACACGATGAAGCGTGTATTCTCATACGAGACATACGACTTCACACCATTGAACGGATTCGTCCATGCAGAGTAGCCTTTCTCCAAGCGATGGAAGAACCAATCAGCATAAAATGCTGGAATGTCTGTACTCCTACTTGCAGAAACAATGAGAGGTGCCTGCGCTTTCATAGGCTGCCCATCAATGATTATGTCTGTATATTTCCACGTTGCCATATTTAT
>OHLC01000667.1_pt1 | contig 17044 bp, 17 predicted proteins | sample 1568981 | NCBI WGS metagenome assembly OHLC01 (sample SAMEA3879510, study PRJEB24766) | human gut metagenome | biome: human-associated habitat; feature: feces | place: USA | collected 1985/1987 | reverse complement strand
TATTAACGACAGATTAATGTCCGATTAACGGCGATTAATGTGAAAAACCCTTTGGCGGCTTGCCCGCCAACCCATCCTTACCCCGTAAGATCTCAAACCATTAGAAGTAAACGACGCTATTTGTGTCTCTCCATTATGAAACCTAAAAACAAACCCACACAAGCGATTCATGTGCAATCGCATGACTGGGCAGCCGAAAACCAGCAGCTTCGCAAAGAACTTCTAGCTCGCGAAAAGCGAATAGAGGAACTGGAGGCTATGGCTTCAACCCTGAACAACCAGCTATCCGAAAAGATAGACCAGATAAACGACATGATGCAGAAGATGATCTCTTTTATGACAACCAATGGGGATGCAACCCTTTTGGATTCTCTTCGCCAATCAGTAGTCGCTGAGATTCGCGCAGAATTTGAAGTCCGTGAACAAAAGTTGAAGGAAGCATACGCTCACGAACGGGAGAAACTTGCTTCTGACTTCATTGCCCGTTTAGCAGTCTGTCAGGACGAGCTTGATCATTTGACTGGCAGCAATAAATAGCTAATCACCAAAACGCTTGTAGAGTTGAGCGTAAAAACTCTAGTATAATCGTAGGTTCGATACAAATTGTGTTTGAAAATCTCATTAAAAACTTAATAAACTAGACATGATGGAAAAGTCGCAAAATACCGCGCTCCTTTATAGTTTAGAAGATTATATCGGAGCATTCAGAATTCTTGATGCTTTGCCCTATTCCGCAATTCGTCCCGAGCATGTCAAGCCGTTTGTTGACACTGAAAACTACCTGTTGTCAACGATTGAGCTTGCTAAGCTGGAGTACCAATCATCACAAGATAAAAACCTTTATGGTTTGTATGTTGGTGCGGAATCAGCAATAAAGGCAGCAAATAAGACCCTGAAAGCTGAGGGTAAGGATAGAAAAGTTGAGATATTTGGGAAGTATGAAGCTAAAGAATAATGTAGAGTATGCTTTGAAGAGACATTCTCTTTCATTGAATGGGCTCTCTCTTTGACAAATTCAAGTGCTTATCGTTACTATGCTTCAAGGCGAATATGATCTTAGAGTGAGGCGTCAGGAATCGTTCCTTTTGGCACAAGATGGACAATTTCTGGGTATGCTATCTTCTAATAAGTATCAAACAGACTCTATCATGAATGAATATGGAGTATATGGAAGTAAATATTCTACGACTTCAATTTTCAACCAACATAGCCGTTATGGCAGTCCGTATGCCTCGTATAGTGCGTTCAATCCTAATACAAGCACCCCGCCGCTAATTATACTAAGAGGGCAATTCTTTGGTGCTCTAAGCATGAATACTCATTTACAAAATAGTCTTAATCCGTATCTGCTGTTTAATTTTATTCGTGACAATAGATTATGAATGTACAATTATCCACAGGAAAGTATGATGTTATTGACACTGGAAGCGTTATAATTCCGTCTGATGATTATATTCAATTTGCATTTGAGGGTTTGAGATTTCGTTTCCTTTTTAATTCATCCGTAGATGTTCCAGATAAAACTAAAACAGAAGTTGTTGGGACAATCAAGGAAGATGATGAAGGTAAATACTTGGAAATTGAAGTGAAGAATTATAACGACATATTCGCTTCTCCTATGCATAAACTTCATGTTGGAAAGGTACAAGGAAAAGAGTTGTATGTGGATTTTTCTATTGTATCCTTGACTTCAAATGGAGATACTGTGACGAATAGAATCATGTTATATAGTTGGTACAAAGAAAGGTAGATCTATGGCAGAATCGACGAGAGAGGCTAGTACTGCAAGCAGTTATGGCCAAGTGTTTTCTTCAAGTCCACGCCAAATGGAGCACCAGAAGGCTATGGTTCGAGAAGATCATGAGTATCAATTGAAGATGCAGCATACTCAACATTCCCATGAGTTGTCTTTGAAGAATAAGGAATTAGGGTGGATCGGAAACATCTTCGGGTCTTCTGAAAACTCATCTAAGAATATAGCTGCACTTATCTGTCTTATTCTACTCCTTGCAGTGATAGTAATTTCGTGTATTGTTTATTGTAAGGATAAAGACAAAGGATTCATATCAACACTATGGCAAATGGTAATGCCCGTAATAACATTGTCCTTAGGATATATATTTGGTAAAAGAGAATAAAGTATAACTTATTACCTGTAGATTAAAGTCCGATTAATAGTAATTAATGCCCCCTGGCAGCTTGACTGTCAGCTATGTCATACACTATAAGGACACGGACCATTAAATAGTTTAAAGAATAACGCCTCAATGAAATCGTCAAAACCGCCATATCAGATTCGTCAGGATCTATTGAATGCATTGAAAAAGAAAAATGGTATTGCAAAAGAACTTTTTTATCTAAAAAATAGTTCTTTTGCAGAAGATGCATTATCTGCCCTTAACCCATTGATAACAAGGATACCTAGTTTAGAAGAAAAAATATATGGGCATTGTTTCCCAATGAAAGAACAGGAGCTAGGATTCTGTCCATCGGCTTTTTATCGTCCAGAATCGTTATTTAATGAGATACGATGGGTGGTGTTTCAAATTCTTAAAAATAAAGCCTCTATCAAGTTTTTTATTTCATATAGAGACCGTATAGAGAAAAGTATATTGTTGGGAGAGTATACATACGCTTTAGATATGCTTGAAAAATGTCGCGAGCATATAGGATATTCTATTTGGTATTATGAAATGAAATTGCTCATCTATGGATTTATGGGTGATAATGAGCGAATGTTAAAACTTGTCTCTGAAGTAAACAAAATTCATAAAGAAGAAAAGAGAGGATACGTTACATTATTGCTCCATTTTCTACACAAACGTTCTATGCCAAAATTATCTGCGTTAGATTATGATATGGAATTGTCTGCTATCTTCAAACGAAATTCTAAGACATACCTCAAAGATAGAGATAATTACTTTCTTTTTAGACTTAATTTCTACAACAATCACTCAATGGCAGAATTACCATCTATGCTTTTGTTTGAATCAACTAATTCTTTGATAGATAGATATATATTATTAGTCTTGATAATCAAGACCGTGTCTTTAAAGGACGATATACAGTCTATTCCAATATTAGAGATTGGAGCATTCCTATATAAGAAACTAGAAGATTCTAGTTTATTGTCAATAATTGCCTGGAAAAAATCTACTCTTCCGCTTGATTACTATGATAAGGATTTTGTGCGAATGTTGGATTTTTATTACACTGGTAGTTATGATAAGGTTATTGAATTGAGCAAATCATACATATCTGAGAATCCATCTGATTTTGATATTGTGGTTTTGTATTGTCACTCGTTGATATTAGCAAAAAAAACATATTCTAGTATAACTAACGATGCCAATTCGCCTATAAATCAGATTTCATATCTTGTTTATCTCATAAAAAATGGAGAGAACATAAAAGATAATACATATAAACTGTATCAGTTGACAAAACGAATATACGGTCTTTCCATAAGTGCAGGTATGGATAATTTTGTTCAAAAAGAACAAGATGTTACAGATGAAAATCTTCTCCATTTTATGTTCACAAAACATTTTGATCCATGTGTTGCTAAAATATTCTGCAACAAAGAAGATCAAATAGGATATCTTGAGGCTGCTCATAGACTTATACCAAATTCTGTTGTTATTAGATATCAAAAACATAGGATTCAAAATGTTATTGATAAAAATGACGGAGTGGTAGAATGTATAAGTAGTATGGATAATGCCAGGATATTGCACAATAAAAAACAATTTGACGAAAGCAATTCGTTACTTATAGAGATATGTAAAAAATATTCAGAATGTGTACCAGTGATACAATCAGCTGTAAATCTTAGTTTTTCTAATTATATTGAAAAAGAAGATTATAGAGGCGCAATTGATTTTTACGTTAAAGAATATCTTAAAAACTCGGCCTATGTCATAAAAATCGCAACAAAGGAGTTTGTCCACAAACTGAATCGAAAAAAATACAAAGGTTTGAAATGGAATCTTGATTTTCTGATTTTTGCAGTCTTAAATATAAGCGAAGAATCTGACTTGAGTTTCCTTCTAGAGTCCTATTGCCGATATTTAAATGTAGTTCCTATAAAAGGTCTATTGGATATCTTTCAATATGAAGATAGAACAAAAGTAGAAAGATTTTTAGCTTTGATTGTACAAAATGACTTTTTAAGACACACTACATTTGTTGAAAATACCCGTGAAGTACTAGACCAACTACAAGTCATAATTCAATACTTGATAAAGATGGAAACACCTTTCAAGGAAGAGTACTTACGTTGGCAGCAGTCACTATCAGAAGAAATGATAGCTTATGAGGGTAGAAGAAAGGTAGATGAGAGTAAAATCTATGCAAATAAACAAGCGATCATAAAATATGAATTAGAAGATGCACGACGTTTGTATGAGCAATATAGTTCGCAAAGCAAATTGCAGCATGGCAAATATATATATATAATTTTAGACAAGCTTGAACATATTCCCAATGAGGATATTAAAAATGTGTGGTCAAATGGTGTGCATTTTACTGATAATTCTCTTAAGGAAATATCCTATCAATTATATGACAAGATTCGTTACAAATTCTTGAAAAGCAAGTTTGGACTTGGAACATATCTTAGTACTCGTATACGTCATGGGGTTTTCGAAGGACATATACGTTCGGTTTTTGACGAAAATTCATTGGTGTTGAATATGGAAAATGAACGATATGTTCCAATCCCATATTGGAAAAACCGGTTTGCCTTAACAGATGAAGAAAATGACATTCTGATGACTGAGCTAGAACGTTTCTCTGTAAAAGTAGATAAATGTATTTCCAATTTTAAAAGCAACGTCTTGCAAATCAGACTAAATGAAGAAGACAAGGGTGAATTCAATTATATTTTATCTGATGATAAGATATGTATGGATGTGCTTAAGGTCTATAATAAATTAGACAGTTTTGAAACTTTTTGCGAAAAGTTGATGTATACGATGTGCGAGGTAACAGAAGCCAATCTTATGCGAGTACGTACGATAATAAAGGGGGATTTTATGAAAACTCTGCGATCCGCTTTAGACGAACTTCTACCTGTTACTGACAAGATTTCAAATCAGTCTTTTAGAAACTTTTTTATAAAATCATTAAGCGATTGTAGATCTCAATTAGAACGTTGCATTGCGAACGTATCAGAATGGTTTCATATGCAAGACACTAAGTTTGATGATTTTGAATTTGCAAAACAATTAGAGATAGTGTGGGAAATATCACGCAAAATGCATCCAAGCGTTAATTGTAAGATGAATCCACACTGTGTGCAGGGCTTGTGGATAAAAGGCGAATACTGTATACATGTAAGCGATTTGCTGCGCATATTTATAACAAACATGATGCAGCATAGTAAGATGCAGCAAAATAGAGAATTTAGCATTAATGTTGGCGTGGAAAATGAAGATACTCTAAGAATTGTTTTCGTAAATGAATGTGACGGCAATGCCGAGGAACTAAATTCAAAGTTCACCAAACTCCTTTCGTCTGAAGAAAGACTACAAAAAGAAGGTGGAAGTGGCTTGGTTAAAGCCAGAAAGATAGTTCGATATGACTTAGGTTGTCTTGATAATGAAGTATGTATACATGTTGACGGTAATATATGCAAGTCTGATATAACAATTAGTTTAAAGAATCTATTGGCAAATGGAGAAAAAAATTTTACTTGTTGAAGATATGGAAGAAAAGGCTAATGCCATAATATCATATCTGAAAGGAGAGTTCCCATATATTGAGGTTGTTAGGAAAGAATCTTACAACTCTTCCCAAAAGGAGATTTATGCCCATTACAATGATTATTTTGTTGTATTGTTGGATATGTCAATGCATACTTTTGACCGATCAAAAGAAGAAAGTGGCGGCGAACCTGAGCCTGTTGCTGGTCGCAAAATCCTTAACGGAATGTATTTACGGGATATTTCAACAAAAGTAATAGTAGTCACAATGTATGGGAGTCATGAAGGAAAGAAACTTCTAACTTTTGTAGATGATTTAAAGGAGGAATATCCAGACAATTATTATGATTATGTCTTTTTTTCCTTTCAGAAGAATGATTGGAAAGAAAAATTAAAACAACAGATAAATCATTTATTATGATAAGTATATTAATAATGGAAGATAGAGAAAATAAAATTTCTGCTATCAAAGCACTTCTAATTGATGAATGTGCAATTCCAGAAAAAGATATAGATGTTGCAAGGAATATTTTTGAAGGTCGAAATAAATTGCGTGAAAAGTTATATGACCTTTTGCTTTTGGATATGGTTTTGCCAACAAAGTCTGACCAAGATCCTAATGAAGAAGATTCTCCTAAATTCATAGATGAGATTTATTCAAATCCGGCATTGAAAATCCCAAATCAAATAGTAGGAGAAACTTCGCATGAAGATAAATTTGATGAGTTAAAAGCAAAGTTTGAGGACAAGCTGTGGTCTCTTATCAGGTATAAGGAGAATGCCACAGATTGGCAATCAAAAATTAAGGCAAAAGTTTTTCATTTACAAAAAAATGTAGAACAAATAAAAAATCAATTATGAATGCAAATCATTATGATCTAGGAATTATTTGTGCATTACGAGAAGAATACGATGCGGTGATTGAAGTGTTTGGAAAAACAAATTGGAAGAGGCATCAAGACAATAGTTTTGTTTTGCCATACCATACATGTAAGGTTAGTACATCTATGGTAGGACAAGAATATAGTATTTGTGCTGTATGTGTAGGAAATGCAGGTATGGTTCAAACTTCAATTTATGCAACTGCTATGTATCAGATATTCTCACCGGAATGTATTTTTATGGCAGGTTTTTCTGCTGGTTTAAAAGAAGAAAAGATGTCATATGGAGATATTGTAATTGCCAAGTCTGTGCAGGACTATTCTACAGGCAAAGTTGTAGATGATCCAACTGGAACACTACAACTACTAAGAGAAATCAATCAGCTTACAATTCAACCACAATTAGCATACGCTGCTGACGAATTATCCTCGGATCAAAGGCTAATGTCAGAAATAAACCTTGGATTAAGAGAGAAAAATCTGTTAGATAACGAAAAAAACATCAAAGCTGTGGTAGCTCCAACCGTATGTGGTCCCTTTGTTGTGGCATCCGAATCTATGGTTGAAAATATTAATGGATTAGATAGGAAATTACAAGCACTTGACATGGAGGGATTTGGCTTATATTCAGCGGCACGGGCAATGAACAAAGGATGTCTTTGGATAAAGGGAATTGCCGACTTTGCGAATTCAAACAAAGGTGATAATTATCATAAACGCGCAAGCTACGCAAGTGCTTTGTTCCTCTATAAATTAATAAAAGAATTCATTAGTGTCCCGTTAAAATCGGGAACAGTTGAATATTAACCAAATACCCCTGAAAAAGGGGCTATAGAGTTCTTAGACAGTAAGCACTCAAATTAAGGCCCCAATTTTGAAGGGTGTAACTTTGCTGCCAAATTTTAAACATTGATTTATGTACAGCAGCGAAAATTTGGAACATTTTCGATAAACTATGAGCATAGCAAGCTTGCTTGAACTTTGCCATAGTGAGATAATGTATGGAACGATTCTATTTCCAGTACCAGACGGAAGGCAATGCCGAAGGGCATCTCCATTGAACAGTTCTGTTCCCGTAATAAAGTACCTTATAACATATTCTACAAATGGTACAAAGAAAGTGCAAATCGAATACAATCAAGCTTGCTTGAATTGCTGAGGTGCAGCCTTTCTTATCTAAGGATACACGCAACAAGATTGTGGAAGTAAAGGTGGATGGTCTTCCGGCCTCTTGTCAAAAAGATCCGAAGGAAGAAGCTCATTTACCGGAACAATCCACGACAGAGGAGAAGAGCTCTTGTGTTCGTATCTTTGTGGAGTTACGAGTGACCAACGGATTGCATATCTCCCAAAAGAACCTAAACTATCAGGAGTTGAAGCGACTGATAGAGAAGTTGGAGGGCCTATGCTTAATATAACAGGATTAAACCGTTTCTATTACCTTCGTGATTTCACCGACCTGCACTGCAAGCATAGTCGTGTGTTATCGATCATACGCGAACAACTTCATCGTGAGCCCGATGATGGCGACGTGTTCATCGCCATGTCTCGTGACCGTCGTATAGTGCGGCTGTTCATGTATATCTTTGCTTTTCTAAAGGACGGCAGTCTTCCCATTGATAATAATCTGGCAGAGCGTGCGATTCGTTCTCTGACTACCCAACTCAATGCAAGTCTCCACTTCGGCAGCAACGAAGGGTTGGATATGGCAGCTACTTATTATAGCATCATCAGTACGGTTAAGATGCAGGGTCGGTCTGCATGGGAGAGTTTTTACTAAAAGTCTGATGAAGCGAACAGAATCAAGCTTGTTTGAATTCTTGAGCGTGAAGACTTTATCCAAAATATTTAACGGTTGCAGGGATTTCTTCAGTATTCGACCAGACCGAATTTTCGTGCCAATGAGTGCAGAGCCAAGCTTGTTTGAGCTATTCCGAGTGCAGCCGAAAATCATGAAATAAATAGGATTGGCAATATGCCAACATTTTCGATAAGTGAGTACAATGAAAGCTAGCTTTCAAATTGTCGAGCGAAGAAATGTTTTCAATAATTAAAAAAGAAGTGAAATTAACAAATCAATATATAGGCACTTGCAAAAGCGCCTATACAAAGGGCTATGCCCTAAATTGAACACTAACTCTTTTATTTTTATATATGGATCTAAAGAATAATTTAAGGCAGATTGTGAAAAAATGGGTATATCATCTGCAGTATAAAAAACTAAAGAATAAAGCAACACTTCTAGGGACTCATTATAATGTAGGACCTCATCATTCAGTGATGTATAAAGATGGTTCGACTTCGGAGTGTATAAAGATTGGTGACCATGTTGATGTCTATGGCTGTCTGTATTCTCAGTCTGGGGGTAAAATTACTATTGGAAACTATTGTCAAATAGGATTGCATTCTAGGTTGCGTAGCGTCGATAGTATTTCTTTGGGGGATCGAGTCGTAGTTTCAGAAGGCGTCATTATTACAGATAACAACTCACATCCAACTGCACCTCTATTTCAATGGTATAGAGCACAAATGTCACCTTCTTCAAGTTTACATCTTTGGAAGCATTCGGGATATAAATCTATTATAATAGAAAACAATGTTTGGATAGGAGAGTTTGCTAGAATTTGTAAAGGTGTTCGTATTGGTAAAAATTCAGTAATTGCGGCAAACGCGGTAGTTACAAAGGATGTACCGAGGAATTCTATTGCTGCTGGTAATCCTGCGAAGATTGTAAAAACGGATCTGGATAGAATGCCTTTACCAACAACATGCCCAGAGTTTGATGAGTTAATAAAAAAATATGGCACGAATTTCAAATAAATTTGCGATTTATATAACAGGAGGTCGTTTTATTTCCATGCTCGCAGGGTTTTTGATGCCTGTAGTATTAGTAAGAGTTATGCCTAAGGGTAATTATGGATTGACGTCGCAGTTCCTAACTTTATACACATCGATTTATACAATTGCGGCGATGGGGCTACATACCAATTTGTTTTTCTTTTGTAACACAGATGATCAAAGGAAAATGAATAAATATATAACGAACACATTGTTCCTTTTGTTGTTATTTGGCGTAATTACTGGCTTTTTGTTATTTTTATCTCCCGTTAAACAACTGTTGTTTGGTGATAGTGAGCTGGGGAAACATAGTGACTTGATAATTTTATGTATTGCTTTAGCTACTATAATGAATGTTGTTTCCCCACTTAACACAATTAGGCAAGATAAATGGGGTGCACTATTATACCCAGGTTTTGTTGCTTTTGGTCGATTAGGAGCCATTCTTTATTCTGCAATGATGTTTAGAGATATTCATCATTTGTTTTTCTGTTTGTTTATTTTCCAATGTCTAATTAGTGCTACAATTTTGCTATATGTAAGATTTAAAACAAAATTAGAATTGGATTTTAGTCTGATGAAAGAGCAGTTGGTCTATTCGTTACCCTTTGGGTTTGCAGTCGCATTGCAACTTATTTCAAATTATTTTGATAAATTAGTTTGTATCAGAATGTTGACGCCAGCAGAATATGCTATTTATGGTATTGCATTTTTAAGTATTCCAGGAATCAACCAGATATATGATTCTTTATGTCAAGTGAATATTGTAAACATGTCTAATAGTTTTAGATCTGGTCGAATTGTAGAGATACAGCCTCTTTATGGTTCATTTGTAATTAAGACGCTTTCATTCTCAGTTCCTGTTATTCTGGTTGTTGCTTTATTTTCTGAAGAAATTATGACATTCCTTTACACTTCTTCATACATGTCGGCAGCAATGTATTTTAGACTGTATTCCCTGACTTTCCTCACTTCAATGTTGGGAGCAGGAACGGTCTTGAGATCATTAGGAAAGACTAAATTGTCTATGTATGCGTATTTTATCACTTGCGTTGTTGGAATGCCAATTACTTTTTTCCTTATTAAATATTATGGTACAACTGGAGCTATCATAGGAGCTATGATTAATATTATTCTGCCTAGATTCATTCAAATGTATTTTGAGGCTAATACTTTGAAATTAAGTCTAGGTGACTTTCTGCCTTGGAAAGTGATATTATCGATAATGACATATTCTTTGATGTTTTTGATTCCATTAGTAGTTTTAAAAATTTCATTTGATCAAAGCATTTGGATTTGCATCTTTGAAAGCAGTCTCTATATAATTATCGTTTATTCGATATTTTCAAAACTATTAAACTAAGATTACATTTATGAAAATTTTTGGAATTTTATCCTCTAAGTTGGATGCGGAATATTTATATTGTATATCTGTAGTATTTGCATTGGGCTTGCTTTTTTTTGCTAATGCTGATCAGCAGGAAGATCCAACAGGAGCTACTATACAGCTTGGTATCGGAAAGTCTTTTTATTTCCCTTGTGGCATAGCCTTAATTACTTCATTTTTCTTGAAAAAACGAAGTAATCAAACTCACATTGTTTTTAATTGGATGATTTGTTTAGCCCTGGTTTCATCATTAATTCATCCTCCTTTAAAGTCAAGTGGTTTCTTATCTTGGACTTTGACGCGTTTTGTCTTGGCCATTTTGTGCTTTAAGGATGTAAGTAATGTAAATCCTTTTCTTTTATCGAAACTCTGTGCTATAGTTTCTCCTTTTATAGTTTTCCCTCATTATATTTTAACCAATCCATTTTTGTATGGTGCTTTAAGATACGGAGGGTTTTATGGAGATGCAAATTTTTTTGCTCTTTCTTTATTATTGGTAATGGTTATGTGTTATATTACCATTATACATGAAAAATCAGTAATTGTAAAACTATTGTGTTGGTCTTCAATTATTGGAAGTATACCTTTAGTTGTTTTTACAATGTCTAGAGGTGGAATAATTGGATTGGGTGTGATTTTGTACTTTCTCATGGTGAGTCTTCGCAGGGATAACAAAAAGCTTTTTTTTCTATTTATTGTGCTATCCATTTTTTCAATTAGTTCTGTAAGAACTGAATTTGCCGACTTGTTTTCTTTTATTGGTAGTAGATTTTCAAATGATAATGATTCTGATTCATATAGTACCATGGCTCGTTTTTATGGAATGCAAAGTGGAATAAATGTTTTATTGAATTGTCCTTATCTCATACCTTTTGGTATTGGACTAGGAAATACAGTACCAGCAATTAAAGTGTATGCAGCCTATGGCTATTTTTATAGAGCCGAGATTCATAATACTTTTATCTCTTTGCTATATGAAGGTGGTTTGATAATCTTTCTATTGTATGTGAGTATTTATTTCAGAATCTTTTTCAGTCTCATCAAGGGAAAAAACTACGTATTATTAGGCTTGCTTTTTTCCACAGCTTTGAGTTTGTTTACTCTTCCTGGTGTTTCTTTCATGCCAGGTTGGATTAGTTTGTTCTTTTTAAGTAATAAACATTTTTTAGTTAGAAATCATATATGAAAATTGCAGTCTTATATATATGTACTGGTAAATATAACCAATTCTTTGAGGGCTTTTATAAATCTTGCGAGCAGTTCTTTATGACCTCTTTAGAAAAAACATATTTTGTTTGGACAGATAATGATCATATTGCAGATGGTTATGATAGAGTGCAAGTAATTCACAAAGAATGCGCAGGGTTTCCGGCTGATTCTCTCTTTCGTTTTGAGATGTTTTTGCAGGTGGAGGAGAAACTGAAGATGTATGATTACATTTATTTTTTCAATTCGAATGCAGAATTTAGAAAACCTGTAGCCGGAGAAATTCTACCTGATGATACAGGTCTTGCAATGGGTATTTGGGGGGCTAGGAATGAAAGCCAACATCCGATGTTTTTTCCATATGAGAGAAATAGAAAGTCATTAGCTTATGTGGCACCATATCATCCTCCTTATATCTATTTTATGGGAGGCCTTAATGGTGGTAAATCAGATACTTATCTCCAAATGGTTCGAACCCTTGCTAGCAACATCAGAGCAGATTATAAAAAAGGTATCATTGCAAAATTTCACGATGAATCTCATATTAATTCCTATATGAGAACGCACCCATGTAAAGTGCTTTCAACTCTTCTAAATCAACCAGAAGAAACAGCGTCACCTGATGCAAAAATGGTTTTTAGAGAAAAAACAAGAATTGACCCGTATTTAAATAAAAATAGGAAATTCAATTCTTCGGCAAGAATAAGGAAAGCGTTAGTTATTTTTTGGAATGTAGTCCGTTGGTATTTGAAATTTTAAAAGATATGAAAATCGTTAATATAATTGGTGGCATTGGAAACCAAATGTTTCAATATGCATTTGCAGTTTCTTTGAAAGAAAAATACCCTAGTGAGAAAGTGTTTGTGGATACTCAGCATTACAAGAATGCAATTGTAAAAAAGTTTCGCGGAAATAACTTCTATCATAATGGGTATGAAATTGGTAAAGTGTTTCCAAATGCAAGTATAAAGTCTGCTAATGCTTTGATCTTAATGAAAATCTCTTATTATATTCCGAATCAGCTCCTTTATAGATTCTTTAGAAGATTTTTTCCTAAAAGGAAGACTGAGTTTTTAGCTTACGAAGAACCTTACAGGTTTTTGCCTACTGCTATAAATATAAAAACTGATTGTTATTATGATGGATATTGGATGAGCCCAAAGTACTTTGATAAGATTCGTAAAGAGATACTTCGAGTTTTCACTTTCTCACCTTTCAATACTCAAGAAAATAGAAAATATGAAAAGCTTCTCGTAAAAGATAATTCTGTGACAATTCATATCCGACGGGGAGACTATGTTGGTGGGAAAAATCTTGGTGGAATATGTACTCTCGATTACTATAGAAATGCAATAGATCTAGCAAGGGAGAAAATTAAAGATCCCATTTTCTTTGTGTTTTCCAATGATCAGGAATGGTGTTTGGAAAACCTAAAGAAAGAGTTTAAAGATTCTATGGTTTATTTTGTTAATAATAACAAAGGTCTTGAAAGTTATCGGGACATGCAGCTAATGTCTTTGGCTAGATGTAATATTCTTGCTAATAGTTCTTTCTCATGGTGGGGCTCGTATCTAAACCAACGAGAAGACCATGTAGCATTTTGCCCCAAAAAATGGCACAATGCTAAAGATTATAGCGATCATTTTGTTGATGGCTGGATAAAAGTTGATATACATAGATAAAACATTAAATTATAATTTATGAGATTATGAAATATAGAACATTTTCTTTAACAGATAAAATTTATGACAGATTTGCGGCCAATCCCAACGGGGTGGAAGCCGATTCGGCTATCATAAAAAAACTATTAGATTCCGACAAGCCTTGCATGATCTCTAGGTTTGGTTCAACCGAATTACAGACCCTGAGCTTCATAAAATTTTGGCCGTTTTCTTTACCTCTTAAGAAACGTACATATTTCAATATTCAATATGCATCCGGTTTTTTCCCGGTTACATTCAAAAATTTGAAAAAATTCTATTCTTTGTACAAAGAAGATGTGAAGCAGTTGGATCTGCTGATTAGCTGGCGTGTCGAGGAATTTTTCTTCAAATCTTGGTTAAAAGGTAAAGGAGAGATCAAGAAAACAACGATAGATCAATTTTATGAGCATCTTCACCCATGGACGGGTGTTTTGCGGGGAAAGAAGATACTTGTTGTCCATCCTTTTTCGCAAACAATAGAAAGACAGTACAAAGAAAATAGAGAAAAACTATTTGCAAATCAAGAAACGTTGCCAGAGTTTGCATCTCTATGTACAGTGAAAGCAGTACAATCAGTAGCAGGCAATCGTGTAGATTTTAATGATTGGTTTGAGGCTCTAGACTATATGAAAGCAGAAATCGATAAGTGCGATTACGATATAGCCCTTCTTGGATGTGGGGCTTATGGTATGCCACTTGCTGCGCATATAAAAAGACAAGGTAAGAAGGCTGTTCATATGGGTGGTGTCCTCCAATTTTTATTTGGTATAAAAGGAAAACGTTATATCGAAAAGCCTTCAGCGGCTATATACATAAATGAATTTTTTGTATCCCCTGATGATACTGACAAACCTAAATTGGCGAGCGTCGTAGAAGGTGGGTGCTATTGGTAGGGTATAATGAAAAAACTTAATATCACACGGGTTTTATACCTAATTAGTGTTTTTATTACTCACAAGGAGGTAAAGAAAGATCTCTTTATAGGATTAAAGGCCATTGATCTTGAAGAAATGCTTCGTTTCTCAATGCAGCAAGGAGTCAATGCTATAGCTTTCGCTTCTTTGCTAAAAATTTGGAATGAGATTGATAAGTGTGATGAGGAAAAAGATGCGCTGGTATTAGTATTGATGAAATGGACTGGTTATAGTTGGATGATTAAAAGGAATTATTCTGTTCTTTATAATTCTGCTAAACAGTTCATGAAATTAATGAGATCAAGTAATGTAAATGTATTGTTGATCAAAGGGTTTGCGATGAATAGTTTCTATCCTGATCCTACTGTTAGGTCCTTCGGAGATTTCGATTTTTATTCTTTTGGTGAACATAAGAAGGTTGCCAAAAAAGTAGAAGAGTTCGGTATAAAAGTCGATTATTACTCCAAACACGATATCTTCGACTTTCATTCTTGTCATATAGAACTTCATAAATACTTTGTTAAGAACGACACCTGGTCAGGAAGGCTAATTAATGAGTATCTACTAAGTATTGCAAAAATCTCTAATTTTAAGAAGCAAGAAGAAGGCTGGTTTGTTCCATCCATAGAATTCAATGCTATTTATCTCCTGCGACATATGGCTGACCACTTAGGCTACGAAGGAGTCACTTTAAAAAATCTTGTTGATTGGGCTTTGTTTTTGAAATCATTGAATCCAAGTGAGGTGAAATCAAATGAAAAGGTTCTTGATGTACTTAAGAGGTCAAAAATGTTAAATACATGGAATGCTTTCACTGAAGTCACTTGTAACTTATTTAAGGTAGATTTACATGACTTTATTATTGGTGACGTTGATAAGAAAATGATAGTTAAACTTGAGTTAGAGATAATCAAAACGCAATTGCATGCGGAGCAAAGGTGTTTTTTGCCGCTAAGGTTAGTTAAAAAAACGCAGAGATTATTTAAGCGTAAATGGATGTATGAGTGCGGGTTGCTTCCTGGCAATTATTGGAGAGAAATAGTTTGGTCGTCTTTCATCGGTCATATCCTTGACTCAAGAAATATTTAGGGCTCGCAAGAATATGCCAAAGCGCAAGCGCAATGTAAGTATTCGGTGAAAGCCGTATTGTGCGCCTAGAAAAAGTTTCGCACCTTTGCACCGTGATATTAAAATGTTCAAATTATGGTACAAGGCAAGAAAACGTTCAACAACAGCAAGCCAAAGTTCGCCGAGGTTGTGATCGGTGACAGTGAGGCGAAAGAGATGCGTGTGGCTGCGAATGGTCGCCCCTCCCGCAATCCTTATCTAAAACTGGTCTATCCCAATGGCGTGACGCTCATCCTTCCTTGCTGACATCAGCGTCGAGCAGCTTCGGGCTTATATTGGCATAACCGTGTAGGCTTATGGCTAGAGTTTGTCAGCAGACGGATGACCTGAAGTATGGCAAAGAAACTTGGGGGAAAATTTGCAGGGAAGCGACGGAATGTGTATATTTGCAGTCTTCATAGTGTGTGCTCCGTGCTGCTTTTCGGCTGGCGCATATTGACAATCCTTTATGGATAATATGTCCAGTTTGGAAAACAAAACAAAGAGCTCTGAATTGAAATATTTCATGAGTTCAAAGCATACTTTCGTTACCTCAAATAAAGAAAAAATGGCATTGCCAATTAACATAGAAAGCCTTCTTAGTGGAAGTGCAGTGGAAAGCAATCAGCTTGAATATAAGGAAGGTTGGAATCCAAATACAATATATCGTAGCATCTGTGCCTTTGCTAATGATTTTGAGGATACAGGTGGTGGGTATATTATTGTAGGAGTGAAGGAAGTACATGGACATGCTGTTCGTCCAGTTTTAGGTGTGAATCCTGATTCTATCGAACAGATAGAGAGGGATATGGTTGGCTATAACAACCTTATCCGTCCGTATTATCAGCCTCGTCTTTTCATAGAAGAGGTTGATGGCAAGACAATTCTTGTAATTAAAGTCACGGCAGGAGAACGCCGACCGTATAAGGTGCCAGACCGTATAACGGCAAAATAGAAGGAGAAAGGACATATTTTTTGATTGACATTCCTTGTAAGTTGGATTGCTTGGGAGTACAAGTAGGCAAAAATAACAAGAAAGAATGCAAGAAAGAGTGCAAGAAAGAGTGCAAGAAAGAACTGTCTGATATTCAAGCTCTTATTTTAAAAATATTATCTAGGGAAAATAAGACTACTATAGCAAATATAGCAAGAAAGACCGGTCTTTCTGCAAGAAAGATTTCAAGCGAACTAAAGGCTTTGCGAGAAGATTTTCACGTTCTTAAACGTGAAGGAGGACGTAAAGATGGTCATTGGGTAATAGGTGACTTTTAAGGTTCTTCCGGAAAATGGAGTGATTCGACGT
>OHLC01000659.1_pt1 | contig 17343 bp, 14 predicted proteins | sample 1568981 | NCBI WGS metagenome assembly OHLC01 (sample SAMEA3879510, study PRJEB24766) | human gut metagenome | biome: human-associated habitat; feature: feces | place: USA | collected 1985/1987 | reverse complement strand
TATGCTTTCCCCAAAAGCCTTCGTTAAACGTTCAATCTGGCCGGCATTGCGGACACGGATAAAGATTTTCGGAAGGTAAAAAGGATGATCCTGAAAACTTTCAAATATCTGATGGATGGAAGAGATAAGATCCTGCTCTGCCTCTGTCACATAGTTGTCATTGATCGTATCTTCAAGGCATAAAGCCAGAGAATATTTAGTTCCAAATTTTTCATGGATCACAGAGCCGGCAATCGTTTTTTTATTGGCGGGACAATAGAGCAGTGCACCGACACTGTAATAAATCATATCGTTTTTCAATTTGTAAAAATCCTCCTGAGTGTATAAAAACTCTTCAAAATAACACAAGTTTAACAACAGATTGCAAATTGAATTATAGCATTAATATAGGCAAAAAGATAGATAGATTCGATGCCGGACGTTTTCTTGAAAACAGGATGCCGGTATGCTATACTTTTAGATGATCTTTATAGAATATTGTGCTCTGTGAAACAGGGTTTTTGAGGAAAGAATAATATGAGTAACGGTGGTAAAAAGATACGGCTGTCATTTAACTCTCCGGTTATTTTGGGATTTACGCTTGCCTGTTTTATCGTACTGATTTTAGATAAAGTAACAGGCAGTGCATCCACGCTTGCATTTTTCAGTGTCTACCGGTCATCGTTGGCAAGTCCGCTCACATACATCCGGTTTTTCGGACATGTGTTAGGACATGCCAGCTGGGATCATTTCTTTGGAAATATTATGATGTTACTGGTTGTAGGACCGCTTTTGGAAGAAAAATACGGTTCGGCAAATATTCTCTTTGTGATTTTAGCGACAGCGCTGGTAACGGGTGATCAATTTCATATTTTTCCCACATGTCCAGCTCCTTGGGGCAAGCGGTGTTGTATTTGCGTTCATATTACTCGCATCTTTAACAAGTATTGAGGAGGAAAAAATCCCGCTGACATTTATTCTGGTTGCGCTGATCTATATCGGGCAGCAGGTGTATGATGGTATCTTTATCAGGGATAACGTCTCGAATCTGACACATATTTTAGGAGGCATTGTCGGGTCAGGCCTTGGCTATGTGATGAACAAAAACAAAATGAACAGATATTGAAGGTGAGAATGCGCTATGTTAGAACACAAAAAGATTCGCAGCCTTGATGATTACTTTGTCGATCTAAACGGAAGACAGAGCAGAGAGGTGTATTTTTACCGGATCAATGGATACACGGAAAAAATCGGGGACTTTATAAAAAAATATTATGATACGGCAAGAAAGGCGGGCGTGGTGATCGAGGGAAAGATCCCAAATCCCGGTGAGAAGAACCTTGCGTATTATTCTGAAATCATGGGGATGGATTTTCAGATGAATCCGTCATTTATATCGAATGGTTTAAAAAAATGGCTGCCGCGCATGAACGATCTGCAAAGGCAGAATGTGGCGGATTCAATCTATGATTCGCTGGATTCCATGAGGCGGAATGGAAAAACAGAAAATATGCTGAAAAATGCATATATTAAGTTTATGTGCTGGCTGTACTACAAATTTGAACGGATTGTAAACCAGCTTGGGGCAAATGAACTGCCCAAGATCCTTTATGAGGGGGATATCAGTAATTACGAACTGATGCTGATATCGATCCTGTCCAATGCCGGGAGTGATGTGGTGCTGCTGCAGTATCATGGTGATGCCGGATATCTGAAATCAGATCCCGCTTCCGTTTTATCAGATGATCTGCAAATGGAGAGGATGACAGCTTTCCCGGAAGGATATTGCTTAAAGAAAGTCCGGGAGGCAATACAAAATGATTTTGAAAAGGAACGGCTGTATGGAAGTCTGCCTTCTGTCAATAACTGTACCAATGCATGGATTGATGGAAAAGGATTTGAGGATATCAAAAAGGGTGTGTTGACCAGAGGAACAGATCCCCGCTTCTTTTATAACTGTTTTTACCGGATCAACGGTGCAGAGGACAAGCTGACATATGCGAACGAATTGTTTCAGCTGCAGCTTGAACTGAAAAATGCCGGGCGGAAGATGGTGATCGTAAACGGGGAGATCGAAAGACCGACACCGGATGAAATCGCAGAGATCCGGCACAGAAATTATGCAAAAACAGATCAGCTTATCATGGATCTTTCCACGAATATAAAGTATCCGGCAAATTTAGAATTGCAAAAGATCATGCACAAAACATTTGTGGATATTCTTCTTGCAGAATCAGGCAAAGAAGGCGATAATTTAAACAGGCTCACCAGCAAGGCGGTTTACCTGTTGTGCTGGCTGAAAAGGTATCTGCCGTTTTTATTTTCCAATTGGAAGATGCCGGAGATCGGATGTTTTATCCATATGGGCGGGTGCCAGAATGAAAATGAAGCGTTGTTTCTCAGGTTTTTAGCAAGGCTGCCGGTCGATGTGGTGATCCTTTGTCCGAACCGGAATATACCATGCCAGCTTACGGATCCGCTGTTGTATGAACTGAATTATGAGGAAAGCCTTACCATGGACAGGTACCCGGAGGAGAGTTCCCAGGTCAAAATGGGAACGGTTGCCTACCATGCGGAGAGGGAACTGGATACGTTAATGTATCAGGATACCGGCATGTACCGGAACATGCAGTATGGAAAGGCGAACATTATCAGTCTGCAGACCATGTACGAGGAGATTAAGATCCTGTGGGATCAGGAATTAAAGTACCGGCCGGATTTCAGCGTGGTCGATGGTGTCGTGAACATACCGGTCATTTTTGCAAAAGTTTCCGGAGTCAAAGACGGACATACCGCCGGCTACTGGACATCCGTAAAAGAACTGGTCACGGAAGATACAGTCGTGATAAAAAGAGCGCCTTATATAGAGCCGATGGCACCGAATCCGATGAAAATGTATGCTGCTGAATTTTTCAAAAATGGAAAACTGCAGCGGAATAAGATCAAGGCACATCCAAAATACCCGTACGGTATCCTGCGGGAAGATATTCAGGAGATGATACTTGATAAGATGCAGCTTCTGATCGATCAGAAACGGATCAAAGGAATCGGGGAAAATGGTATGGAATACACCGTGATTGCGCAGGTGTTAAATCTGCCGAAAGATATCGTAAGACTGATCCAGAAATTTGATCTTACCTGGAAAAATCCGAAACTGATCTATATCAATACATCGGAGACGGTCATTTCACTGGAAGACTCGATCCTGACAGTATTTTTGCATCTGATGGGATTTGATATTGTATTTTTTGTGCCGACGGGATATCAGAGTATTGAAAAATATTTTAACGGGCAGCTAATGGAAGAACACCAGATAGGGGAATATAAATATGATCTGCAAGTCCCTGACCTGAATAGTATTTCATTTAATAATACACGCCACACCTGGCGGGATAAATTTTTTAAGAGAGGTAATTAGAAATGGAGGAATCGTATGGGACTTGATTTTAGCAAAACAACGACTGCGGCAGCGCCGGCAGCCACAGTGGTACCGGACACAAAAGATGAGATCGCTGTTGTGGAACAGTATGACATTGTTGCCGACAGGGAAAAAATGAATTCAGAACTGGTCAATTCGGATGAGGTTGACCGGATCGTCAGTACGATTGAGGTCAACAATCTTGAGACAATCGTCACATTTGGAGCGGAGGTTGCAGAAGAAATTTCGAAAGCATCGGATGTCGTGTTAAACAGCATGAATATGTCACAGCTTGACGATACCAGCGAAATGTTAAAAACGTTAGCAAAGATCATGGATCAGTTTGATATCGATGAGATCAAAGAAAATCCGGGACTGTTTGGAAAATTATTTGGAAATATGAAAAAACAGCTCGACAAGATCCTTGCAAAATATCACACGATGGGCGAGGAAGTCGACAAGATCTATGTTCAGCTCAAAGGCTATGAATCAGAGATCAAACAGTCAAACCGTAAATTAAATACGATGTTTGAGGCAAATGTAAATTATTATCATGAACTTGTGAAATACATTCTTGCCGGAGAGCAGGCATGTAAAGAGATTGAAGATTACATTGCAAAGAGACAGCAGGATATGGCGGTTACCGGAGACGAGTCGATCCAGTTTGAACTTACCAGCTTAAATCAGGCACTGATGATGATGGAACAGCGTACACAGGATCTTCGAACAGCAGAGAATGTTGCAATGCAGTCCATTCCGATGATCAAAACGATGGAGTTCAGCAACTATAATCTGGTCAGAAAAATTAACTCCGCATTTATTGTAACACTTCCGGTATTTAAACAGGCACTTGCACAGGCAATTCTGCTGAAACGCCAGCGCATTCAGGCAGAAGCAATGTCTGCTCTGGATAAGAAGACCAACGAGATGCTGATCAAAAATGCGCAGAATACTGTGGAAGTTTCCAAGGCTACCGCTAAGATGGCATCCGGAAGCTCAATCCAGATTGAAACACTTGAGACGACCTGGAGAACGATTACCAGTGGTATTGAAGAAACGAAAAGAATTCAGGAAGACTGCAGAAAGAAACGTGTGGAAGATCAGGCAAGACTTGAGGCGATCAAGGCGGATTTCAACAGACAGTATCATATGCCGCCGGCAAACAAGTAAGTTATTTCTAATAACTATAGATTCATTTATTCTAAGGAGGGTAATACTATGCCAATTAATTTATCAAAAGGACAGAAAGTAGATTTAACAAAAGGAAATCCGGGACTGAAAAATATCATGGTTGGTCTTGGCTGGGATGTCAATGCATTTGATTCCGGTGTAGATTTTGACCTGGATGCAGCAGCATTTATGCTGGGAGCAGATGGAAAGTGCCCGACAGACAAAGAATTTGTATTTTATGGAAATCTGGCTCATCCGAGCGAGTCTGTAAAACATATGGGCGATAACTTAACCGGAGAGGGAGAAGGCGATGACGAGCAGATCCAGATCGATCTTTCCAAAGTACCGGCAAACATTGAGAGAATCGCATTTACCGTAACGATCTATGAGGCGGAGGCAAGACGCCAGAATTTTGGACAGGTATCTAATTCTTTCATTCGTCTGGTGGATGAGACAACCGGAAAAGAAATGATCCGCTATGACTTAGGAGAGGATTTCTCCATTGAGACAGCAGTCGTTGTCGGTGAATTATACAGACATAACGGCGAATGGAAATTTAATGCGATCGGAAGCGGCTTCCAGGGCGGACTCGCAGCACTTTGCGGACACTATGGAATTGAAGTGGCATAAGAGGAGTAAAATCCTCTGCTCACCAGAGGGTTCGCATTTTGCTCCGCAAAACAAGGAGGATTATAATGTCAATTAGTTTACAGAAAGGACAGAAGGTCAGTCTGTCAAAAGATAACGCAGGATTGTCAAAGATTATTGTCGGTCTTGGATGGGATGAAGTGCAGCAGTCTTCATCCGGAGGTGGATTCTTAAGTGCTTTATTCGGGGGCGGATCAAAGCAGCAGCCGATCGACTGTGATGCATCCGCACTGATGTTAAAGAATGGAAAACTGGTGGATAAATCAGACATTGTTTATTTTGGTAATTTGCACCATAAATCAGGTACCGTAAATCATCAGGGAGACAACCTGACAGGAGCCGGTGATGGAGATGACGAGCAGATCGTGATCGACCTTGCAAAAGTACCACAGGAGTACGACAAAATCGTAATCGTTGTAAATATTTATCAGGCGGTTCAGAGACATCAGCATTTTGGCATGATTGAGAATGCATTCATCCGTTTAGTTGATGCAAGAAACAATAATGAAATGTGCAAGTACAACCTGACTGAAAATTATTCCGGTATGACGGCAATGATATTTGGAGAAGTGTACAGACATAACGGAGAATGGAAGTTCAGCGCTGTTGGCCAGGGTACAAATGACCCGGGACTGGGAGAACTGAGCAGAAGATTTGTATAAAAAAGATTGATACATTAGAGGAGGTTAACTACCCAAAATGAGTAACATAAATAAAGAAGAGCTTATGAGAGGTCTGTCAGACTCACAAGTAAACAAGAGCAAACAGGATTTTGGAACAAACGCTCTTGCAAAAAAAGAGACAGAATCACTGTGGTCGATGTTCATCGGAGCATTTGATGACATTTGGATCAAAGTATTATGTGCAGCACTGGTCATGAAAATCGTCATTTCTGTTATCGGTGTGTTTGTACCGGCATTAGCAGGAGAAAACGATGTTGTTGAGATTATAAGTATTGTTTTAGCAATCGCACTGGCAACCGGATTCAGTACATTATCCGAGTACCGCAACAGTTCCAGAAGTGAGGCATTACAGGAAGAATACAACAAGACTTATGCAAAAGTCATGAGAAATGGAAAACTGGTCAATATCCTTACCAGTGAGATTGTAAAAGGTGATACGATCCTCGTTCAGGCTGGTGATAAGGTACCGACCGACGGTGTGTTATTTGAAGGACACATCAAAGTTTCACAGGCTGCATTAAACGGTGAGTCAAGAGATGAGAATAAAACGGCTGCTGATAATCTTGATGAAGCGGAATCTACAGATTATGCATCTGCAAACAAAGTATTTATGGGATCAGTAGTGACCTCCGGTGAAGGGTATATGGTTGCAACCGTCATCGGTGATGCATCCGAGCTTGGAAAGATCAACAAGGCTCTGACGGATGATAATGAAGAGGACGAGAGAAAAGATACTTCAAGCCTGAAACTGGAAGTGGTAGCTGCCGGTATCGGTAAACTTGGTGTGTCCGCGGCTGCCATTGCAGGCGTATTAGATGTTGTACTGAACCTGATCCGTACGGATGAACCAATCACAGTTGTTTATGTTCTGCTTTTGGTTGCAGAGGCAGTTATGTTGATGGCATCGATCGTTATCATGGCAGTGCCGGAAGGTCTTCCGATGATGAACAGTCTGGTGCAGTCCATGAACACAGAGTCCATGTACAAGAAAAATATTCTTGTCAGCCACAAGGCAGCATTTTCTGATTCTGCGTATATGAATGTTTTATTCAGTGATAAAACAGGAACGATCACACAGGGTAACTTATCTTTGGTAGAATTTATCACCGGTGACGGTAAGATCGCAGAGAACATTCCGAATCAGGAATTTATCGAGGCGATTACATTAAACAATCTTGCAAAAGTATCCGAGGGTAAACCAATCGGAAGTAATAACATGGACAGAGCCCTTTTGGGATATGCCCTAGAGCATGGTTATGATGATTCGAAAAACGATCCGGATAAAGTCGCTGACATCAGCGGATTTGATTCGGAAAAGAAATGCGCTACCGTTACATTGAAAAACGGACTGGTTTACTGGAAAGGTGCAACCGAAAACATCATTGATAAAGTAACACATTATATGCTTCCATCCGGTGAAGAAAAAGAATTTACTGCAGCAGATAAAAAAGCTGTGGAAGATCAGATGCTCGCTCAGGCAAAGAGAACGATGAAATTGCTTTCTGTTGCCAAAATCGCAGATGGAAAAACAGTTCTGATGGCAGTGCTCTGCTTAAGAGATAACGTAAGAACCGATGCGGTTGAGACCGTTGAGATTTTAAACAATGCCGGTATCCAGGTTGTCATGGTAACCGGTGATGCGGAGGAAACAGCAGTTGCCATCGCAAAGGAAGCTGGTATCTTAAAAGACGAGCAGAACGATGTTGTTCTCACACATGAAGAGTTAGAGCAGATGTCAGATGAAGAGTTAAAGAAAAAACTTCCGAATCTCCGCGTGGTGAGCAGGGCAAAACCGCTTGATAAAAAGAGACTTGTTTCTATTTCACAGCAGCTTGATAATGTCTGCGGTATGACCGGAGACGGTGTTAATGATGCACCGGCATTAAAACAGGCAGATATCGGATTTGCCATGGGAGACGGTACAGCAGTTGCACAGGAGGCAGGTGACGTTGTCATCTTAAATAACAGTTTGACTTCCATTAAGGACTGCGTATTGAACAGTAGAACAATGTCAAAATCAGTTGGTAAATTCTTAATCTTCCAGCTGACCGTCAATATCAGTACCTTGTTGATGAACATTATTGCGCCGATCCTGGGATGGACCGAGCCATTCTCCATTGTCCAGATTTTATGGATCAATCTGATCATGGATACTTTGGCAGCCATGGCATTTGGCGGAGAGCCGATTCTCGACCGATACATGAATGAAAAACCGGCACTCAGAAAAGATAACATTTTAACAACTTATATTAAATCTGCAATCGGAACAAGCTCTGTATTTATCACACTTGGCTCCATCCTGATTCTGGAAAACATTGGTGGGATTACAGATTTTGTAACACCGGCAGGCTGCGCGGATCCGGAATTATATGAAAAAACATTTATGTTTGCTTTTTTCATTTATTCAATCATTTTTAACAGCTTAAATACCAGATCTGAGAGATTTAATGTATTTGAACACATTGAAGAGAACAAGAATTTTATCATTGTTATGGGTGTGATCTTTATACTTCAGACCATCATCATTGAGATTGGTGGTCAGGTATTCAGCACAACGACATTGAATGCAAAAGCATTATTTGTTTCCATGCTGTTAGCAGTGCTCATTATCCCGGTTGATATGGTAAGAAAAGCCATTGTTTCGAAAAAATGATCGCTTTTCATACCGATTTGGATAATACACTCATCTATTCCTATAAACATGACATCGGGCCGCAGAAGCGAAATGTGGAACTCTATCAGGGAAGAGAAATATCCTACATCACAGAGGAAACATATCATCTCCTGCAGCTCGTAAAAAATGAAATGCTCATTGTTCCAACGACCACTAGGACGTTGGAACAATATCAGCGCATTGATCTGGGAATCGGACCATTTCCATATGCATTGGTCTGCAACGGTGGTGTCCTTCTGGTAAATGGTGTGCCGGATGAAGCATGGTATCAGGACTCCCTGCATCTGGTGTCGGATAGCAGGGAAGAAATGAACCTTGCCATGGAACTGTTAGAGCGGGAACCACGCAGAAAATTTGAACTCCGATACATTGAAAAGCTGTTTATCTTTACAAAATGCAATGATCCCGAAACAGTTGTAAATGATTTAAAAACATCTCTCGATACAAAATATGTAGATGTCTTTTCCAACGGTGAAAAAGTATATGTAGTACCGCAAACTCTGAATAAAGGAACGGCAGTAGACCGACTCAGAGAAAAACTAAAACCAGAGTTCGTAATTGCCGCCGGAGACAGCACCTTTGATATCCCCATGCTATTGACCGCTGACCGCGGACTTGTCCCATCTGGATTCACACAAAAATATGAAATCCCGAAAACATCCGGAGCCCGGAAAAAAATAGATGAAATGACATCGAAAAAAATATTTTCCGATGCCCTATTAGAAAAAGTTCTAAAAATAAAAACGGAGTCTGTTGCAGCAGGTATTATTCATACAGGATAATACCACTTGCAACAGACTCCGTTTTTGGTATGTGAGGTAAAGTGCCAGCCACTAATCCATACTCACACTGATTCCGCCCTTCCTCTCCGAAGGCTGAATAATCACTGTAACCGGACAATTCCCATGCCACTCAAACTGGTAAGACTCCCCGGAAACCTGTCCGATAAACGTTTTCCACGAAATATCAGCCGTCACCTGCGGATCACAATGTCCATTTCCAACCCAGCATACAACAGCGTCCGGATCAACAGAGATCGTATCCTGAGACATCACATTGCTTAAAACGATCGGGTTGCCGTCACAAAGCACAGCAACATATGCATCTTTTCCACGTGCAATCAGAGTGGAAGTTGCAAGACCTTTCTGGGAAAGCACACCGACACCGATAAAACGGACACTGTAATCACAATCCTGGGAGAAAGCGAGAATATTTTCGGATTCCACTGAGATAGTTTCCCCCTGCTCTAAGTGATAGACCACAACATGCTGACCATAATTTGCGTAATATGTAACAGAATCACCATTTAAAGTTACCTTCATAAGTGGGAGATTTTCTCCGGTCACTCTTCGTGCAAGCTGACCAAGCAGAGCCTGCCCGATATTATTCTGCGGTCCAAGCAAGACTTTTTCAAATTTGTAATTCTTTCCACCGGCATTTTCTCCGGCGATAAATGCACCTGCTTTTGTAAAGAGTACATCACTGCCAGTGCAGGTAACCTTTAAAGTAAGTTCGTTTACTGTTTCAAATGTTAACATAACAAATTTCCTCCAAAATCTAATCCTTTGTTTAAATAACCTGAACGCCGTACAAACCGCACAGTCCTGCGAGATCTTTTGCCACGCCGTTTCCGATGGCATTAAATTTCCATGCGCCGTTATGCAGATACAGTTCACCGATCATCATGGATGTCACGTTCGTATAGTATTCATCCATTTTAAAGCTGACCAGCTCGGTGCCGGCAGGATCCATAATACGGATATACGCATCCTCAAGCATTCCGAAATTCAGATTTTTTTCAAATGCTTCATTGATCGTCAGCACAAATACGATTCTGGCAACGGATGGATCTAATCTGGTAAAATCCACGGAAATGATCTCGCGGTCTGCGCCGCCGTCAGCGTGGAAAACCGTGCTGTGATCCGGGCTTTCGGTCTGCCCGTAAAAGACAAACCAGGAATCACCGATCACTTTACCGGATGAGCCGAGCAAAAATGCGGATACATCCACATCACAGGCAGGATTTTTGACATTCCATCCAAGGCATGCCTTTATAGAAGTGAGCTTCCCGGAATTCTCCAGCGGTGTTTTCTGACCTTTTTGCACCATATGTACCAGTGGAGGTAAAGGTTTTGACGCCGGTGTGGATGCGTTTGATACTGCCTGAGATGACGTGTGGTTGATCGAAGTGATGGTTCGTGTTGTTTTTGCCCCCTCAACTTTGCGTTCGTTGATGGAAAGAACGGTCTGTCTGGTGACGGGAGCAGAGGATCTCATTGGAATATCTACCATAATAAAAAACCCCTTATCGTTTAGTAAAATAATAGAATGTACGCTTCGCGGGCAAATCTATTGTTATGAATTAATAAGTCTCTGGATTTCATTTTAAGTGATTCTGATAGAGGTGTCAAATTGCGAAATGTTGACATATAAGTCAACAAAAACATCGGTTGCAAAGGTTTCATCAAAAGGAAAAATCGTTGCAGTAGCGCCGGGAAGCTGTAAGATTTCCGTAAAATCACAAGGTGTAACCAGCAATATAACTGTTATTGTACTCCCGAATAAAGTAAAGACGGTAGCATCTGATTTTTCATCTGCAAACATTATACAGTTAAAGAAGGGGACAACGTATAAGTTCCGCGTTCGTGGATTTGTGAAATCAGGTTCTAAAAAATATTATGGCGAATTCGGAAAAACATATAAACTGAAGACAAATAAGTAATTATTGATCGAAAAACAGGAAATAGAAATCAAACATTTTATATGAGAAATAAGTTAGGGAGGCCGGATGGGCTTCCCTAATTTTTTTGATCGGATTTATTTGGAAATTATAGAAGATCCTTGTTATAATACAACAGGTAAGCAGAACAAACAGCTTCTATGGCATACAGGAATTTGAGATACAAATAATGGAATGTATGTTTGACAGATCATTTTATTATGATGAATAAAAATGCAGGAATGGAGAATTTATGCAGATCTATGTGGATGCGGATGCCTGCCCGGTGGTGGGAATCGTGGAAGAACTTGCAATCAAATATAAGATACCGGTGACGCTGTTATGTGACACGAACCACGTTTTATATTCTGATTACAGTGAAGTAAAGATCATTGGTGCCGGGGCAGATGCGGTGGATTTTGCGCTGGTTAATTTATGCCGGAAGGGAGATATCATTGTGACACAGGATTATGGGGTAGCGGCGATGGCACTTGGAAAAGGTGCATTTGCGATCCATCAGTCCGGAAGGTGGTACACGGATGATAATATCGACCGGATGCTGTTAGAGCGCCATATGAATAAAAAGGCGAGGCGGGCATCCGGGAAGAATCATCTGAAAGGACCAAAAAAGAGAAACACGGAGGATGATATGCATTTCCGGGAAAGTTTTGAAAAAATGATTCGAAAGGGAATGGAGAATATTTATGGCACAACATGAAAAATTTTATTTAAATGGTACCTGGCAGTTAAAAAAAGCGGATGAAACACTGCTCTGCCCGGTGGAGATTCCGGGTTCGGTACTTTCCGGGCTGACAGAACACGGTTTACTTGAAGATCCGTTTTACCGGATGAATGAGTACCCGACAAGAGAGCTGCTGAAAAATGATTTTATTTTTTCAAGGGAATTTGAACTGAAAAAAGAAGAGGGAAGAGTGTATGCACTCTGCTGTGACGGAATCGACACGGTGGCAGATATTTTTATCAACGGCATGCTGATAAAGCATGTGGATAACATGCACCTTCGTTACCGGATTCTGTGCACAAATGTCCTGAAAAACGGGACAAACAATATCACAGTGAAAATCCATTCTGCAATCGCATATGTAAACGAACATGTGCCGGCAGCGGGAAAAGAGATTCATTACACGGCATGCGGTGCGATGGAAGGAAATCAGTATATCCGGAAAGCACATTCCATGTTTGGCTGGGACTGGGGTCCACAGTTACCAGATATGGGGATCTGGCGTGATATTTTTATTGACAGCTATGAGAAGGCAGAACTGTCTGATCTGCATATCAGACAGGAACACATAGATGGAAAAGTTTTTCTGTCGGCAGAAACAAAAGTGATGTTGCCGGAAAAGGCACAGGACGGTGAAATTGCGGAAGCAGAGTATCTGGTATTGCCACAGAGTGTGGAAAGTAATGCCCGGATATTGAAAGAAAGTGTGGGAAACAATGATTCGACACTGGAAGAGAATGCAGATAATCTTGAGGTAAAAATCACGCTGCAGACACCGGATGGAAAACAGATTTCTTTTTCGGATGGAAAATGTCTGGTTGAAGATCCGAAACTCTGGTGGCCGAACGGATACGGTGCACAGCCGCTTTATACGGTGCGTGCGGAACTTTTTCTGGGCGGAGAATTTCTGGATGCAAAAGAACTGCGCATTGGTCTGCGCACATTGACGGTTAGCCAGGAAAAGGATGCATGGGGCGAGGAATTTGCTTTTTGCATCAATGGGGTAAAGATTTTTGCAAAAGGTGCAGACTATATTCCGGAAGACTGTATTTATTCAAAAATTACTCCGGAGCGCATTTATGAGTTGTTAGATACGGCAGTGGCATGTCATTTTAACTGCATCCGCATCTGGGGCGGCGGTTATTATCCGGCGGATGTTTTCTATGATTACTGTGATGAACATGGTCTGATCGTATGGCAGGATTTTATGTATGCCTGCAATGTCTATGAGCTGACGGAGAAACTGCGGGAGAGCATTATAGAAGAAACGAAGGATAATGCGGGAAGGTTGAGACATCATGCAAGTCTTGGACTCTGGTGCGGTAACAATGAGATGGAATCAGCATGGGACCACTGGGGCGGTTTTAATGATCATTCGGATACGTTAAAACAGGATTACCTGACCATGTTTGAAAAACTGATCCCGGAAGCCTTAAAGAGCGAGGATGATGTGACGTTTTACTGGCCGTCGTCTCCGTCATCCGGCGGTAATTTTAAAGACCCGGACAGTGATGATGTCGGGGATCGTCATTACTGGGATGTATGGCATGGAGAAAAGCCGTTTTCCGACTATGAAAATTACTATTTCAGATTCTGTTCGGAATTTGGATTCCAGTCGTTTCCATGCAAAAAGACGATTGACACATTTACCCTGCCTAAGGATCGCAATATCTTTTCAGAAGTTATGGAAAGTCATCAGAAAAACGGTTCTGCAAATGCGAAGATCCTGCATTACATTGCGGAGAACTTTTTATATCCAAAAGATTTTGAGAGTCTGATCTATATCAGCCAGGTGCTGCAGGCGATCGCAATCAAGAGCGGTGTGGAGCACTGGCGCAGAAACAGGGGACGCTGCATGGGTGCAATTTACTGGCAGTTGAACGATAACTGGCCGGTCGCATCCTGGGCAAGTATCGATTACTTTGGAAGATGGAAAGCACTGCAGTATTTTTCGAGATATTTTTATGCGGATGTGCTCGGCAGTTTAAAGGTATCTGCGGATGCTGTTTATACGCCTTATCTGCAAAATGAGACGATGCAGGAGGTGTCGTCTGATGTCACGGTTTTTGTGAAAAATATGCGTGGGGAAGTGCTGTTTGAAACTTCACAGCGCACAGAGTGTGCACCATTGTCCGTGGAAGCCATGGAACCGGTATCTTTGAAAGAAGTGATAGAGGGCAGAGAAAGCGAGGTCTTTGTGGAGGCGGTATTTACACATTCTGATGGAACTGTGAGCTGCCAGGTGGAAATGCCAAAACCGTATAAACATATGCAGATCGAAAAAGCAGAGATCACATTCGATGCAAAAAGAGAGGGAAATCTGTTGACACTGCAGTTAAAATCAGATGTTCCGGCATTTTTTGTCTCGGTGGAGAGCGATGTGGATCTGGTCTGGTCGGATAATTTTATGCATCTGACCGGAAAGGAACCTTATGAGATTACGGCTATTCTGCCGGAGTGCGTGGAAGGCATGCCTAAGATCTGGGTACGGTCACTGTGCGATTCGTGGGTTACGGATTATTCGCAAGCTTGACACCTGTTGTCAGGCTGTGAGCCAGAAACTAAAGTATGTGAGGTGTTACTGTTCACTCGCAAGCTTGACACTTGCTGTCAAGCTGTGCGCCAAAGACTATATCATGCCAGATTACAGCCCCATGCATCGAAGATGCATTTAAAATAGGCTGTAATCGTTACTGCTCACACAGTATGTGTGAACAGTAACTGTGAGGTTACAGAAGAATCACTCCAAAACAGAATGACTTTACACCACCCGATACAAGTGCTATCATAAAAACAGTTAGAAGTGACTAACAAATGAGAAGCATTTTTAAGAAGGTGGAATCCTATGAAAGTATATTGTTTTGGTGAGAAAGAAAAACCGGTTATTTTTCTTTTCCCCGGGACCTGTTGTCACTGGAAGGGCAATTTTGGAAAAGTAATAGAGCCGTTGGAAGAATATTTTAGGGTGGCATGCGTTTCCTATGACGGGTTTGATGAGACGGAACAGACAGAGTTTCCGACGATGACGGAGGAAACGGAAAAAATTGAACAGTATATAAAGAAAGAATTTGGCGGACATATCTGTGCCGCTTATGGCTGTTCACTGGGCGGTTCTTTTGTCGGACTGCTTGTAGCACGCGGAAATATCCATATGGAGTATGGTATTTTAGGTGGTTCCGATTTAGACCAGTCGGGAAAGTTTTTGGCAAAGCTGATGACGAAACTGATGATGCCGGTTTTTTATCCGTTTATCGCGAATGGTGAGATGAAAATTCCTTTCATGAAAAAGAAAATGGACAAGATGCTGGCGGAGGACAATGGCTATATCAGAGCGTTTATGGATATGATAAAGACGCCGGATGTCGATATGAGCCATATTACAAAAAGAAGCGTCGAAAATCAGTTTTACTCGGACCTTATCACACCGCTGCCGGATCAGATCGACCCGTCCGGAACGCAGATACATATTTTATATGCCCTTAAAATGGGTGAAAAATATCGTGCGCGTTACAAAAAACATTTTGCAGGACCGATCCTGCATGAACTGGATCTGCAGCACGAAGAACTGCTTGCGGTTTATCCGGATGATTGGGTAAAAGTGATCGCGGAGATCTGTAACAGAAAACAGGGAGATTGTGCGGCAAGATTTAAAATTAAGGGAAGCTGATGAAGTGGGGAAAGTTGAATCATCAGAGAAAACAAGAAGAGAAAGTGAGAAAGAGTCTCAATTTTTCTTCTTGTTTTTTTAATTGATGTTCGGTATACTGAACGATAGTTAGACAAAACTAACAATAGTGTAAATCATGCAGACTCCGGAACCGGAAAGTTGCTACCTTTCCTGCTCCGGTGGGATTGTCTGCAAACGAAGAAAAAGGAGACAGCGGGAATGAATTATTTAGAGATTGAAAAAGTAATTGGAAGGGAGATTTTAGACTCCAGAGGTAATCCTACCGTGGAAGCTGAAGTATATTTAGTGGACGGTACCATTGGAAGGGGAATGGCACCAAGCGGTGCGTCGACCGGAGAATTTGAGGCATTAGAGCTTCGCGACGGCGATAAGTCAAGATATCTTGGCAAAGGTGTTACCAAGGCAGTTGAAAATATTAATACAATGATCAACGATGCGATCGTCGGAATGGATGCCAGCGACATTTATGCAGTGGATGCAGCGATGATCGCAGCGGACGGAACAAAGGATAAGTCAAAACTGGGAGCAAATGCGATCTTAGCAGTGTCGATTGCAGCGGCACGCGCAGCTTCCATCTCACTGGATATTCCGCTTTACCGTTTCTTAGGCGGCATCTTGGGCAACCGTCTGCCGGTTCCGATGATGAATATTTTAAATGGTGGTGCTCATGCGGCAAACACAGTAGATGTGCAGGAGTTCATGATCATGCCGGTCGGTGCACCGAGTTTTAAAGAGGCACTCCGCTGGTGTGCAGAGGTGTTCCATGCGCTTGCAGCTCTGTTAAAGAGCAAGGGACTTGCAACCTCTGTTGGTGATGAGGGTGGTTTTGCACCGGATCTTGCATCCGATGAAGAAGCAATCCAGTACATATTAGATGCTGTGAAAAACGCAGGATATGAGCCGGGCAGAGATTTCCGGATCGCCATGGATGCAGCTTCCTCTGAGTGGAAGAGCGAAAAAGGAAAAGGATTCTACAAACTTCCGAAGGCAGGCACCGAGTTTACTTCCGCAGAGCTGATCGAACACTGGAAGAAACTGGTTGAAAAATACCCGATCATTTCCATCGAGGATGCACTTGACGAGGAAGACTGGGAAGGCTGGAAACTTCTGACCAAAGAACTTGGTGATAAGGTACAGCTTGTCGGAGACGATTTGTTTGTAACCAATACGGAGCGCCTGAAAAAAGGTATCGACAACGGCTGCGGCAATGCCATTCTGATCAAGTTAAATCAGATTGGTTCCGTATCCGAGACTTTAGAGGCAATCAAGATGGCTCACAAAGCAGGTTATACGGCAATTTCTTCCCACCGTTCCGGTGAGACAGAGGACGCTACGATCGCCGATATCGCCGTAGCTACCAACAGCGGACAGATCAAGACCGGCTCATTGAGCCGTTCCGATCGTATGGCGAAATACAACCAGTTGCTTCGTATCGAAGAGGAATTGGGTTCCTTAGCTGTTTATGGTTATAAGACTTATAAGAAGTAATTTTCATTATTTGCTTGAGAAATGGGGGAGTTCACCTATCAAGGTGGACTCCCTTTTTCTTTTTAGTGGAAAAAACGAAGCAAACCTACTAATCAATAGCCAGCCCGTAATCATGGCAAAACCCATCCGCTGCA
>OHLC01000641.1_pt1 | contig 17629 bp, 15 predicted proteins | sample 1568981 | NCBI WGS metagenome assembly OHLC01 (sample SAMEA3879510, study PRJEB24766) | human gut metagenome | biome: human-associated habitat; feature: feces | place: USA | collected 1985/1987 | reverse complement strand
GGTCCCCGCATCTTTTTTACATCGGAGAACAACAATAAACAACGCCTCTTTTTTTAAGCGCACCAACAAAAACCGTTACTTGCGCGTATAATATTCGACAAGCATCTCATCATTGCCTTCATCATAAATCCATTTCATCTCCGAAACGGTTATTTCGGCCCGGCAGCTCTGTTTTTCGATCCCGTCGTCCGTCACCAACACTCCCGACGCTTCATCATAAGAATAAGTCCCGTCATAATACTCTTCGGGCGGGAAATCGTAATAACGAAAAGTCCCGTCTTCCCGAAATACAGCGATCATCTTATCCTCGTCCTCCACAGCCGTAAAACTGTCGATCATTTTTCCATTCCGATAATACTCGTTCTTCTGAAACACCCATTCTCCGACGACCGATCCGGACTCGCCGTTCGGTTCGTCTTTTTCATCGGAACAGGCTGCGGTCAAACAAGCCAAAACCCACAGGCTGGCAAAAAACAGTTTTTTCATTGTCAATCGCTATTTAATTTGGTCATATACTTTTCCACCTCGAACGGCACTAATCCCCTGTCGTATCGAGCACAAAGCAAAATAAATACTTCACTGATATTCTTTTTACCAGTTTACCGGGCCTTATACCTCGTTAATATTCTGAAAATCCACGAGCAATTTCTTCAATAAAATATCATCAACCAATAACTACTTGTCAATAAAATCCTTCCAAACATCCGCCAGATCGAATTTCATTTTCATCGGAATTTTCCGCCCGTCAGGGTCTTCGACCGTCAAATTGAAATGAAGGATACAACTTTTGACATCGAATGCAGTAAAACCTTTGGTTACGGCATCGTCGTCATAAATCGACATGACAACCTCAAAGGACTTCGTTTCTTGCGGTTTCCACGGATTATCGAAAGAAACATTAGGAAACATACATTCGTATCTGGAAAACATCCCCTCGTCTCTTCTCAAAACGTACTCTTTATTAAAGTAAAAGGAAACCCATGCAGCCAATCGGTCGCGGATGTAAGGTTCCCCAACCCAATCTTCTCCTGCGATATATTCTTCATAAAATTCAGCGTCGATAAATGTGCTTTGCGACACATTCCGGAGGTCGGCTTTGAAAGTGAATATAACTTGATCCCAACGATCGAGTTCGAATTTACACAGGTAAGGTTCGACAACGATCGGTTGCGATTCGCGTCGTTTCAGCTCTTCCAATTCGCGCCGTTGAGTCAATTCGAGCGTATTCTTAAAGTTGGAAATCATCGTCCCAGCCAGTTTATCCGCCCCGGAACGTAACGTTTTGCGGGACTCGAGGCGCTTGCTCTCCATATAGTGCGGTTATGCTGAATGCATTTCCGAAATTTATTTCCGTCCCGGACGAAATAACAAATACGAAGGATTGAGGTTTTTCAAAGATCAATTGTCCCCATTCACTTTCGAGCAATAACCCGCCATCGGATGTTCTGTCAGGTTTACTTCTATCTTGTGCGAAAATTATTTGCTCGGCATTTGATGAATACGGAGATTCCATTACGTAATAGATGGAAACAAATCCTGTTTGATCCGCTTCGGAGATAATGATGCTTTTCATCGGATCATTTGAATCGGCAAAATCATACGTTCCTTCGATACGCAAATCCGAATTACAAGAGATGAAAGGAACGACGGTTAAATATAAAATATACCTATAGATAAAAGATTTCATAATTTTATTGCCACATAAATATAAACTACAATGGCCAATAAAATAATAGAACAGACAGTCCCCAGATACAAAATAAACGGAATTTCTACTTTGACTTTCTGTTCGACCCGAGCTATCTCCAAACCGTCTGCCGTATGTTTCGGCAACTCGTCGAATCCACCTTTAACCAGCCCGCATTTCGGACATACAGTCAATCCGTCCGGCACGGAATTTCCGCAGTTTTGACACTTCCAGCGATCTTCTATCATACAATCGAATTTCTTGCTGACAGGCGCCGATTCAACCCATTTACAAAAAAGAAAAGCGTGGAGTCGTTCGTTTATCCATCAAGAGGCATTCGGCGTGGCCCGGAAACAAATAAACAATACCCCACACCGAATAGTATATCGAGAACCGATATAGCTATACACGGTGATGAGTGTCTGTATTGCCTATCCTTGTTTCCTTAAAATCGCCAAATTTTATCGTCAAGGATTAGCGAAACACTTTCACTAAACAATATGTCGCCATCCGTCGGGGACGGCACTGCAAAGTTAGTGAATGTTTCCTAATACACAACACGCTCTGGGGTATTGCCACCGCAAAGTTCCACAAAACAAAGTTTTTCTGCAACGGCCGACGGCCGGATCGAAAATTATATTCGTTGTAATTTGGGTGAAAAGTTTTTGTGTGTAAAGAGGGGGATGTTTGTAGTGTGTTGTTTTTCAGAATATTAATTGTGTGAAATTTTGATGTGCGGAAATGTTGTTTTGTCGGTGTACGGTTCGGAGATAAAAGGAAAAAGTGCTGGAATTTTGGGTGCGAACTATTTTTTCCGTTGTGTTGTATTAACTATTTGATACCTTGCTGGATAAGAGGTAAAACTTGTCGTGTTGCTTGCATAAGCGAGGATTTTGTATTACCTTTGCTGCGCTATGCGATTATGTGCTGCAAACGTTGGTTCCGTAGCTCAGTTGGATAGAGCAACAGCCTTCTAAGCTGTGGGTCGAGCGTTCGAACCGCTCCGGAATCACTTGAGAAAAACGATGAAAGATCCGCTAAACAATAACTGTTTAGCGGATCTTTCGTTGTCATGGTGTGCCGGGCTTGTGAGAGGATTCGCCAAGGACCGAAGATGAACGGAGCCGTGTAATCCGGCAGTGCGTTGTCTGAAAAAAGCTCTGGCCGATTTTCCGGTCGGCCGTCTGAATGTTGCGGGCAGTGTCTGAAGTATGTAAATATCGGTATTGTTATCGGGTTATCGTCCGTTTCCAGACGGTTTTGTTGCCACAGTTGTCCGTGACGGTCAGTTGGAGCGTGTAGCTCCGGCCTTTCGGGGTGCGGGAGTCGTCGAAGGTGTGGGTAATGGTGCCCTGCATCGGATTGCGTTCGAGCAGGATCCACTCCCCGTCGAGTGTGGCCGTATAGCTGCCTATGCCGGAGAAGTTGTCTCGCAGGCGGAAGGTGATGCTGCGCGTTCTGATCGGCTCTCCGGCTTTGAAGCGGGGCTCGATGCGTGGCGGAACGGTGTCGGCCACCACGCAGAAGTCGCCCAATGTGCGGGTCGAAAGGGTGACGGCGCCGTTTTTATATTTTCCTCCGGCATAGGAAACCTTCCCTTTGCGGACGAAACCCAGGGTGGTGTGGGGTTGTAAGTTCTGAGGAACATATGCCCGGATCGTAACCGTAGCCGCCGTATGCAGAGGCGTGTCGTAATCGAGGATCGAATAGAGGGGAGAGAGGACGGCGACCGACGGCGCGGCGGCGAATTGGGCCGGGCGGCTCGACTGACTGAAAAAGAGCGGTTCGTAGAAGACGCCGGCGGGGATGTGAACCGATGCCTCTCCTGCTGTATGCGAGAAGGGCCGGCGGTTATCGACGATGAGAGCCGTCGAATCGCATACGGCGCGAAAATCCCGCTGTGCAGGCTGTCGGATCGTCCGGAATTCGAGTATCGAGCGGTTGCCGCTGTCGTCTTCGGCTTCGATGCGGATCTGCTGGCTCTGGCCTTCCGAAGGAGTCAGCAGGGCCTGGTTTTTCAAGACGGGGTAGAAATCGTCGATGCAGCCGTCGAGTCGGGTGAGGCGGATCACTTCGTTGCGCGAGGCGACCTGCCAGAGCCCGAATGTGTTGGATACGTCGTTTTTGCGGTCGGTCGCTTCCAGGATGAAGTAACCTCGGCCGCCGACGGAGAGTGCTCCTTCCTGTTTGAGCGCATAGCGTCCGGGCGTTTTTTCGACCAGCTCGACGGGGCGGGGCCGGGCGTGCACCGGGACACCGCGCACGCTGTCCACCTCGACGTAGTAGAGTTTCACCAGGCGCGGCGGAATGTCGTCGCGGGTGCGGATCACGCCGCTGGAAATGGTGTTGAGGGTCCGCTGCGTGCGGGAGTCGCGGATCTCGAAATGCAGGTGCGGGCCTGCGGACGAGCCTGTATTTCCCGACCAGGCGAACTGCTCGCCCTGTTTGAGCGGAAACCGGTCGGCCGAGGGATAGAGATTGATGCTGTTTCGCCGGGTGCGGTAACGCTCCTCGTGTACGTATTTTTCGATGTCGTCGCGGAACTTCGAGAGGTGCCCATATACGGAAGTCGTGCCGTTGGGATGGGTGATGTAGATGGCGCGTCCATAGCCGCCCGGCGTGACGGCGATGCGTGAGATATAGCCGTCGGCCGTGGCGAGTACGGGTCTATGCCCGAATGGAAGTGGTTGGGACGCATTTCGCCGAAGTTGGCGGAGTAAAGCCCGGCCACGTCTCGCAGGGGAAAGATGTAATCTTCCGGGGCGAGGTGCTGGGCCGAAACGGGAGCGCTGCACAGCAGCAGCGCGGAGATCAGAAGTCGTCGCATGGTTCGTCGTTTGTTTGGATCAATTCGCCGGCGGCATCGAGTACGGCGTCGTAGTCGTATCCGAGCGAAAGGCCGTAGCGGATCAGTTTGGTTTTCAAATCGTAAGTATCTTTGTATCGGGTCAGTCGGAGCTTTTTTTCGAGCTGTGTCCGCAGCCGTTCGGACTGGTTCGCCGGATCCAGTCGGGCAAGAGCTTCATCGATGATCGCTGCGGCGATGCCTTTGAGCCGGAGCGAGGTGCGGATCTTGCGGGCGCCCCAGCCGCTCAGTCGGATTTTGTCGCGCACGAAGGCTTCGGCGTAGCGGTTGTCGTCGATGAATCGGTCGGCGAGGAGCTTTTGCAGCACGCCCTGCCGGGCCGAAGGCTCCACGCCCCAGCGCTGCATCAGCCGCAGGGCGTCGCCCGAGGATTTTTCGCTCCGGGCACAGAGCCGGATCAAGGCCGCGTAAGCCTGTTCGGGCGTTTTGTCGCGTTTTATCTTCTTTGCAGGCTGCATGTCATGCGGTTTTTGTCGTTCAGGTCGCGGCGCACGGCGGTATCCGGAAACCCTTCCCGGGTCAGCATCCGGAACGTTTCGTCCGCGAAATTCTCGTGGATCTCGAAATAGAGCCGTCCGCCGGGACGGAGCAGCCGCCGGGCATTGCGGGCGATGGCCCGGTAGAAAATCAGCGGATCTCCGTCCTCGACGAAGAGCGCCTCCGCCGGTTCGTAACCCGTAACATTCACGCGTATCGAGGCTTTTTCGCTGCGGGGGATATAGGGGGGATTGGAAACGATCAGGTCGAACTGTTCCCGTTGTCCGGGGAATAGCTCCCCGAGGGCGTCGCCTTGTCGGAAATCCACTTTTGCATCGAGTCTCCGGGCATTTTCGCGGGCGATGGAGAGGGCTTTTTCGGAAATATCGACGGCTGTAATACGGGACTCCGGGATCAGCCGGGCCAGTGTGACGGCGATGCAGCCGCTGCCGGTGCCGACGTCGAGTACGGCGGGATTGTCCGGGGCGGGGGATTCGGCGATCCAGCGGACCAACTCTTCGGTTTCGGGACGGGGGATCAGCACCCCTTCCCGCACCTGGAAATCGAGCCCGTAAAATTCGGTATGTCCCAGTACGTATTGCAGGGGACGGCCGGCGGCCAGTTCGCCGATGATCCGGTCGAGTTCGTCGATTCCGAGCTCCTTGTCCGGTTCGGCGACCAGGTCGGTCAGGCAGAGTCCGCCGAGTTCCATCACAACGATCCGAGCGATTTGCCGCGCTTCGCGCTCGCCGTAGAGGGCGGTGAGCGGCGTTTCGATCCGTGCGATGATTTCCCGGCGTGTCGGCATAGTCGGTCCGTTTATTCCACAGTACGCAGGGATTCGAGCCGTTCGAAGAAGTCGGGGAAGCTCTTGGCCACGCATGCGGGATTTTCGATAACGACGGGGGTGTCGGCGTTCAGAGCCGCTACCGCGAGCGACATGGCGATGCGATGGTCGTCGTGGCTGTGCACGTGTCCGCCCCGGATGCGTCCGCCCCGGATTTTCATCGTATCCTCTTCGTCGAGATCGACCTCGATGCCGAGTTTGGCGTACTCCTCGCGGATCGACTCGGCGCGGTTGCCCTCCTTGTTCTCCAGCCGGGAGGTTCCCTTGATGACGCTCGTTCCTTCGGCTGAAGCGGCCAGGGCAGCCAGGGCCGGGAAAAGCCCCGGACATTGGGTCGCGTCGAATGAGAAGGCTTGCAGCGGACGGTGTGCGACGGTGATCGTGTCGCCCTCGTCGATGACGGATGCGCCGGCCCGTATGAGGGCAGTCATAACGGCTGTGTCGGCCTGTCGGGAGAGTACCGAGAGGTTGCGGATCGTCACTTCACCCGCGACGGCCCCCGCCACCAGCAGGAAGGCGGCCGCGCTCCAGTCGCTCTCGATTTCGAACTCGGCAGGCCGGTAGCGTTGTCCTCCGGCCACGTAGAATTCTTTATAGTCTTTATGCAGGATTTCGATGCCGAAGCGCTCGGCCGTGTCGATCGTGATGTCGATATAGGGGGTCGATATTACGTGGGGAACGTGAATCGTCGTCTCCTCTTCGGCGATCGGCAGGGCCAGCAGCAGTCCTGTGATGAACTGGGAGGAAACCAGCCCCTCTACCTGAACCTCGCCGCCCCGGATCGGGCCTTGGATATGGAGGGGAAGATGGTCGTTGCGGTCGTGAACCCGGACGCCCAGTGCCCGGAGCGTGCGGATCATCGTCCGGAACGAGCGGTGCAGCAGCGGTCCTTCGCCCACCACTCCGATCGGCGTGTCGCAGAGGGATGCGATCGGGGTGAAGAGCCGGGTGGAAAGCCCCGACTGGCCGACGTAGAGTTTGTCGCCTGCGGGGGAGAGGCCGCCGTCGATTTCGAGCGTGCGCTCTCCGGTGCGCCGTACCCGGGCACCGAGCGCCTCGATGCAGCGGATGGCCGAACGGGTATCGTCGCAAAATTCGATGTTATGCAGCCGGGAAGTACCTTCGGCCAGCAGCGAGGCGGCCAGGGCGCGCTGTGCGTAACTTTTGGAACATGGGGGAATGCAAATGCCTCGAACCCTCCCCGGGGGAACGGATTGATCCATATACGGATAATTACTGTATTTTTCGGTGCGGCAGTTCGGAGTTTAGTCCGTTGCGGCACTTGTCAAAAAGTCGTTGTTTCGCTTTCCATTTTCCGAATCCGGAATGATTCGCGCGAACTGTACGATGCAAACCGGTGTTCGAAAATGGTTGTCTGTTTGTTTTTTCCGGGATGCGCTCCCGGAATCGGTTGCGAGTCCGCAATCCTTTCCGGATTTCGTTTCGGACTTCCCGGGCTTGCCGGGAGGGGCGCTTGCCGCAGGCGGAAAACGGTTCCGGATTCCGGTCCGGGTTCGTACCGTCGTAGGCAGGAGTCGGGCGGATTCCGCGAGGCCGATCCGCCGGGCATTGCCCGACAGAAGGCGGGTACGGTCTATTTCTCCTCGGACGGATTCTCTTCGGCTGCGCTCGCGGGTTGTCCCTTGCGGAGTTTGTCGAGCGTCGGACTGCGCCGCAGTTCGAAATGCTGTCCCAGATAGACCTTGCGCACCATCGGGTCGGCAGCCAGCTCCTCGGCCGAACCCGCCTTGAGGATTTTACCCTCGAACAGCAGGTAGGTACGGTCGGTGATGGCCAGCGTTTCATCGACGTTGTGGTCGGTGATGATGACGCCGATATTCTTGTTCTTCAGCGTAGCGACGATGCTCTGGATGTCTTCGACAGCGATCGGATCGACGCCTGCGAACGGTTCGTCGAGCAGGATGAAGGCCGGGTTGATCGCCACGGCGCGGGCGATTTCGGTACGTCGCCGCTCGCCGCCCGACAGCTGGATGCCGAGGCTCTTGCGTACTTTCTGAAGGCGGAACTCTTCGATCAGCGCTTCGCAGCGTGCGGCCTGTTCGTCCTTTTTCAGATCGGTCATCTCCAGAACGGCCTTGATGTTGTCCTCGACGCTCAAACGGCGGAAAACCGAGGCCTCCTGCGCCAGATACCCCACACCCATCTGGGCCCGGCGATAGACGGGCTCTTTGGTGAGTTCGGCTACCTGGCCGTTGTCGTCTTCGAGAAAGATCTGGCCTTCGTTGGGTTTGATCAGGCCGACGATCATATAGAACGTCGTGGTCTTGCCGGCTCCGTTCGGGCCCAGAAGACCCACGATCTCACCCTGGTTCACGTCGATCGAAACGTGGTTCACCACGGTGCGGGCTTTGTATTTCTTGACGAGCTCGCTGGTGTAAAGACGCATTTTTTATGAAATTTTTTTACAAAGTTATGTTTTTTTCCGAATTATTTTTATCTTTACATTGAAATTTGTGTTTGAGAAGAGTTATGAAGCAAAATGAAGATTCCCTGCTGCGCGAGAAACTGAAAGAATATTTCGGCTTCTCTTCATTCAAGGGGAATCAGGAAGCCGTGATTCGCAATGTGTTGAGTGGAAAAGATACGTTCGTGCTGATGCCTACCGGCGGCGGCAAGTCCTTGTGTTACCAGTTGCCCGCCCTGCTGATGGACGGCGTGGCGATCGTCATATCGCCGCTGATCGCCCTGATGAAAAATCAGGTGGATGCCATGCGCACCTATTCTAACGATGCGGGAATCGCTCACTTCCTGAACTCTTCCCTGAACAAGAGCGCTGTCGCGCAGGTGCGCAACGATGTGTTGGAGGGGCGGACCAAGCTGCTCTACTTCGCTCCGGAGTCGCTCACCAAAGAGGACAACGTGGCGTTTCTGCGCAAGGTCAAGGTTTCGTTCTACGCCATCGACGAGGCGCACTGTATTTCGGAGTGGGGGCACGATTTCCGTCCGGAGTACCGCCGCATCCGTCCGATCATCAACGAAATCGGCACGGCGCCCCTGATCGCCCTGACGGCGACGGCTACGCCCAAGGTGCAGATGGACATCCAGAAAAACCTGGGTATGAGCGACGCTTCGGTATTCAAGTCGTCGTTCAACCGCCCCAACTTGTATTACGAAATCCGGCCCAAGCACGATGTGGACCGGGAGATTATCCGTTACATCAAGCAGCACGAGGGCAAGAGCGGCATCATCTACTGCCTGAGCCGCAAGAAGGTCGAGGAGCTTACGGAATTGCTCGTAGCCAACGGAATCCGGGCTTTGGCCTATCACGCCGGTATGGATGCCCAGACACGTGCGGCCAACCAGGACGACTTCCTGATGGAGCGGGCCGACGTGATCGTGGCCACGATCGCTTTCGGCATGGGTATCGACAAACCCGACGTGCGCTATGTGATCCATTACGATATTCCCAAGTCTCTGGAGGGATATTATCAGGAGACGGGGCGTGCGGGACGCGACGGCGGCGACGGACACTGCCTTACCTTTTATAGTTATAAGGATATTCAGAAGCTGGAGAAGTTCATGCAGGGCAAGCCGGTGGCCGAGCAGGAGATCGGCAAGCTGCTGCTGCTCGAAACCGTGTCGTACGCCGAAAGTTCGATGTGCCGTCGCAAGACGCTGCTGCACTATTTCGGGGAGGAATATCCCGAGGAGAACTGCGGCTGCTGCGACAACTGCCTCCACCCCAAACCCAAGATCGACGCCCAGGCGTCGCTTCGCATGGCGCTCGAGGCGTTGCGCGACCTGGGGGACAAGTTCAAGGCGGATTACCTGGCCAGCGTGCTGGTCGGTAAGAATACCGCGTTGATTAAGAGTTACGGACACAACAAGAGCGAATGGTTCGGGGCCGGTGCGGACCATGACATCCGTTATTGGGGAGCCGTGATCCGCCAGGCGCTGATTATGGGTCTTATCGACAAGAACATCGAAAATTACGGATTGCTGTCGATCAATGCCAAAGGAGAAGAGTTCATCGCCGCACCCGGTCTATATAACTCTCGACCACGACTACGACGAGGAGGAGAAAGAGACCGATGCGGTGGCTCCTACGGGCAAAGGAGGGGCAGCCGACGAGGAGCTGTTCTCGATGCTCAAGGATTTGCGGAAGAAGGTGGCGCGGCAGCATGATTTGCCTCCGTTCGTCATCTTCCAGGATCCGTCGCTCGAAGATATGGCGATCCAGTACCCGATCACCATCGAGGAGATGCAGAACATCTCGGGCGTGGGTGTGGGCAAGGCCCGCAAGTTCGGCGAGGAGTTCATCCGCCTGATCCGCACCTATGTGGAGGAGAAGGAGATCGTCCGCCCGCAGGATATGATCGTCAAGTCGGTGGGCAACAAGTCCGGCAACAAGATTTTCATCATCCAGGCCATCGACCGCAAGATGGATTTCGAGGATATCGCCCGGGCCAAAGACCTCGATTTCGACGAATTGCTGACCGAGATCGAAGGGATTGTCAATTCGGGAACGAAACTGGATATTTCCTACTACATCGAACAGGTGATCGACGAGGATAAATCCAATGATATTTACCTCTATTTCAAGGAGGATGCCCAGAGCGATTCGCTCGACGAGGCGATCGAGGAGCTGGGCGGCGACTATACCGAGGAGGAGATCCGGCTGGTACGTATCAAGTTCATGTGCGAACAGGGCAACTGACGGGGCGGGCAGAAGAGTTCCTTATTATAGACAGAGTGCGGGAAATCCCGCGAACTTATGCAGATATGGGGTATAGATTGCAGCGATTCAGGGTAATACTGATGGCATCCATAGCGATCATGATCGTGGTGATGGCCGTATGTCTGTTCGTACATCCGACCTCCGGAGGCGCACTTTTGGTGCTGGCGCTCGGCGGGAGTCTGGCGGCCCTCATCCTGGATTATCGGCGCAGGGAGCGGGAGCGGAAAAAAAGCAAATGAGAATCGTTTAACCATAAATCGAGAAGCTATGAAAAAGAAGAACGCACAATTTAACAAGAAGACGGCGACCGTCGCGTTGATTTTTATGCTGGCTACGATCATGTGGCTTACGATCAATGTCGTTTGGTGCTTGCACGACGGTCATTATGCAAACCTGATTATTCCGGTGCTTTTCGTCGTCGCGGGCGTCGCAATGTTTTACAACGAATTTCACAAGAAACCTCGCAAGCATGTCGAGGATGTGAAGAAATACCTCTGATGATTGTGTCGTCCGAAAGGCCAGTCCGAAGCTTTCTGCGGCCGGTAAATCAGGGCAGAGGGGTGTCGTTGGGCGAGAGCCGGTCCGGTGAAGGAAAATATGCCGGCCGACGGATGCGGCTTCGGGCCGTTTCTGTGGTCGGAGCGGAATCGAACGGGTGCGCGTCCTGCACCCGACGGTGTTCGGAGAAAGGGTACGACGCTTCCGATAAGCGGCCGAAGAGGGCGTCCGCTCCGGGAGGTGCCGGACGGTAGGCGCGAAGCGGTCGCCGTCGGCAGAGACGGAGAAGATCGGCTCTGTGCCGGAAGAGTCCGGGATAGAGGCTCCGGGAAAGATATTCAACCGAAACGAATGAGTGAAGTAAGAGCGAAGAAAGCGTTGGGCCAGCATTTTCTGGTCGATCTCAATATTGCCCGCAAAATATGCGATTCGCTGGGCGGCGGTACGTCCGAAAAACCGTGTCCGGTGTTGGAGGTGGGATGCGGCATGGGTGTTCTGACCCGATTTTTGCTGAAACGGACGGATGTCGTGACATACGGCGCCGAAATAGACTCCGAAAGCGTGGCGTATCTGCATGCGCATTATCCCGAATTTACACCCCGCCTTATGGAGGGCGATTTCCTGAAAATGGATTTGCGGACGCTGTTTCCCGAAGGACTGCGTGTGATCGGCAATTTCCCTTACAATATTTCGTCCCAGATATTTTTCAAGGTGCTCGAAAACCGGGACTTGATTCCGGAGTGCGTCGGGATGATCCAGAAAGAGGTCGCCGTGCGTCTGGCGGAGCCTCCCGGCTCGAAGGAGTACGGCATCTTGAGCGTGTTGTTGCAGGCATGGTATGACATAGAGTACCTGTTTACGGTCAATGAAACGGTGTTCAATCCGCCGCCCAAAGTCAAGAGCGCCGTCGTGCGTCTGCGCCGCAACGGAGTGGACCGGCTCGACTGCGACGAACGGTTGTTCGTCCGCGTGGTCAAGGCCTCGTTCGGCCAGCGCCGCAAGATGTTGCGCAACTCCCTGCGGGCGGCTTTCGGCGATTTCGGAGGGGTGGAACATCCCTTCTTCACGCAGCGTGCCGAGCAGCTTTCGGTTGCCGATTTCGTCGAACTGACACGGTGGGTGGAGGAGCATATTTATCCGAATGATTAGAAATGATGCTATTTTCAGTATAATAACCTAAAAAAACAAAATGTTATGAAGAGAATTTTGATGGGGGGGGTATTTGGAGCCCTTGCTTTGACACTGAGTTCGTGTTATAGCACACGAATCCTTTATGGTAATGTGGAGCGTAATGAGCCGCTTGTTCAGGTAAATCGGGAATGGAATCACCATTTGATTGCAGGATTGATCCCGGTCGGAAACGGAAAAGTTGAAGCTGCGGAGTATGTCGGCGGAGCTCCGGATTATGTCGTGAAAACGAATATGAGTTTTCTGAATTTATTGGTATCCGGTATTACTTTCGGCATTTATACGCCGACACAAACCAAGTTCTACGTTCCTTTGCGATCGGTGGATAGCACCGAGGGTAAAGAACGGATTAAAACGGATGAGTAAATAATAAATAAATTATAATCCGCTCCGACTTTTTAAGCCGGAGCGGATGCGTTTGAGGGAGAATCCATATTATAATTTTGTGAATGGATCGACCGCTCCCACGACGGCCGTGATAAGATCTTCGCGGCGGAGGTATTTGACGGCCAGCCGTTGTACCTCGGCCGGGGTGATTGCCTGTATCCGGCGGATGTTCTCTTCGATGACACCGTTGTTCGTGCCGCAGAGGAGGTTTTCGATCGTCACGTCGGCGATGCCGAACGGTCCGTCGAGGATGCGCATCACCTCGCCCGTCATGATGTTCTTCACCAGCGAAAGTTCCTCTTCGGGCATCGGCTCCCGGCGCAGCCGTTCGATTTCGTTGTAAATTTCCCGAAGTGCCGGGGCCGTCACCTCGGCTCCGACCTGGGCAGCGATTCCCAGGTAACCCTCCCGCTCGAAATTGACCATGGCGGCACCCACGCCGTACGTGTAACCGTGCTCGCCGCGCAGGTTTTGCATCAGCCGCGAGCCGAAATAGCCGCCCAGTACCGTAGCGACGACCTGCATCCCGACGAAATCGGGATGTGTGCGGGTGAAGAGCAGACGCCCTACGCGCAGCGAGGATTGCACGGCGTCGGGCCTTTCGACGAAACGATAGGCTTCGCTGCGGGGAGCCGGAAAATCGGCTGTGGCGCTGCGGTCGGCACGGGGGAGTTTTTCGGCCAGGGCGCCGATGCCTTGCAACTCCTCCTCCCCGATGCGGCCGCTGCATACGACCAGACAGTTTTCGGCCGTATAGAGTCGGCGGTAGAGTGATTCCAGGTCTGCACGCGTGAGCGTGTCGTAATCTTTCTCGGGATAGGAGATGCCGTAGGGATGTTTGTCGCCGAAGAGAGCTTCGGCGAAGATTTCACGCACGACGGTATCGACCTTGCGCCGTTCGATCGTGAGGGTCTGCTTGCGTTTTTCGCAATAGGCACGCAATTCGTCCTCCGGGAAAAGCGGTTGCAGGAGGATTTGTTCCGCGACTTCGAGGGTCGGAGCGAAAAATTTCGATAACGAACTGAAACTGATATATACGTAGTCCCGATCGACATTGACTTCGAAGTAGGAACCGTGGAAATCGAGCCGTTCGGCGATTTGCCGGGCCGTCATGTCGCGGCTGCCTTCGCTCAACATATTGGCCGTCGCGGAGGCTGCGAAAGGCGCGTGCTGCATCGACGATCCGGCGCGGAAGACGAACGTGAAGCGCAGGACTTCGAAATCGTCGGACGGAATGGCGTAGAGGGAGGCTCCGTTCGGGAGCGTATGGCGCTGGGCGCGGGGTACATCGACCTCGCGGGGAGTGATCAGGGGCGGTTGTTTCATTGTTTGGCTCGGTAGATTAGGGTGGAACCGCAACCTCGCGGTTGACGAGCGGCAGGTCGCCCAGCATCTCGTAGAAGCCGAGGTTCATCGCCTTGTTCATCACGTTAAGCTCGCCGAACAGGGTATTCGCTTCGAATTTGTTCTTGATCTTCTCCAGCTCGTATTCGTCGATCTTCTCCGTTTGCAGGATTTCGATTTCACGCAACAGGGCTGCTTCGGCCTGTTCGACGGTGGTCGAGGGCAGCAACTGGGCCGTGAAGACGAAAAGCCCCGGATCGACTTCTCCGGAAACGTAGGCATTGACGCTTCCCAGCAGCCGCTGTTCTCTGACCAGATGCTGATAGAGGCGTCCCGATTCTCCGCCTGCCAGCAGGTCGGAGGTCATATCGCCCAGGAAGAAGTCCGGAGAAGTGCGCGAGCCTATGTGGTAAGCCAGTACGATCATCGTGGCTGGTACGTTGCGTTCGACCTCCTCCCGTCGGGATTCGGTTTGCGGCGGTTCCTGCGGAAGCGATGCCGCAGGTTGCGGATTGTCCGCGATCGGGTCGAACCATTTTTCGCACAGGGCGATCGTCCGCTCTTCGGGGATATCTGCCGAGATGGAGAGAATGGCGTTCGACGGGTGGTAGAAACGGCGGTAGAAATCGCGCACTTCGTCGAGCGAGGCTCCGGCGATGTGATCGGGCGAAAGTCCGATCGTCGCCCACCGGTAGGGATGCACGCGGTAGGCCAGGGCCCGCAACAGCATCGACATATCGCCATAGGGTTGGTTGAGGTATCGTTGTTTATACTCCTCGATGACAACCCGTTTCTCGGTTTCGAGGTTTTCCTGCGAGATGTCGAGTCCCGTTATGCGGTCGCTTTCGAGCCAGAGGGCCGTTTCGATGTTGTCCTTGGGCAGGGTGATGTAAAAGTCCGTGTAGTCGTTGTTGGTGAAGGCGTTGTTCTCCCCGCAGGCCATCTGTACCGGTGTATCGAAGTCGGGAACCGCCTTCGTGCCCCGGAACATGAGATGTTCGAACAGGTGGGCGAAGCCCGTGCGGGAGGGATTCTCGTTGCGGGCCCCGATCTTGTAGAGCAGGTTTACGGCGGCCAGTTTGGACGAGCGGTCGCGGTTCACGACGACCGTCAGCCCGTTCGGAAGCGTATGTTTCTGGTAGTTGATCACGTTGTTGCAAATTTTTTCAAAGGTACGATTTTATTTGCAAAAAGCGTGCTCCGAAATGGAATGGCCGTTTCTCCTTGTTTTTGAAGCGTTTCGATAGAAGGTGTTGATACTGTTATTTTTATAACATTGTACGTTGCGATATTTGTCCGGAAATATGGCGGAATTTTCGTTTGGAATTTTTAACTTTGTGCCGATTCAGGCAGATTTCACAGCTGAAATAGTACAATCTAATACCGATAAAAATGGCAGAAAAGAAATTTATCACATGCGACGGTAATTACGCGGCAGCCCACATAGCTTATATGTTCTCGGAGGTTGCGGCGATTTACCCCATCACTCCGTCCTCGACGATGGCGGAACTTGTCGATGAGTGGGCCGCTCAAGGTCGTAAAAATATTTTCGGAGAAACAGTCCGGGTAGTCGAGATGCAGTCGGAGGCCGGTGCCGCCGGCGCCGTGCACGGATCGCTGCAAAGCGGTGCGCTGACTACGACTTTTACGGCATCGCAGGGTCTGTTGCTGATGATTCCCAATATGTACAAGATCGCCGGCGAGTTGTTGCCCGGCGTATTCCACGTATCGGCGCGTGCGCTGGCGGCCCAGTCGCTTTCGATCTTCGGCGACCATCAGGACGTGATGGCCGCGCGTCAGACCGGCTTCGCAATGCTCGCCACCTCGTCCGTGCAGGAGGTGATGGACCTGGCAGGTATCGCGCATATCGTGTCGCTCAAGGCACGCGTTCCTTTCCTCCATTTCTTCGACGGATTCCGTACTTCGCACGAGATCCAGAAGATCGAGCTGATCGACGAAGCGGCGCTGACCGCGATGCTCGACCGCGACGCGCTGAAGGCGTTCCGTGCCGGAGCGCTCAACCCGGCTCATCCCGTTACGCGCGGCACGGCCCAGAACCCCGACATCTATTTCCAGACCCGCGAGGCGTCGAACAAGTTCTACGATGCGATTCCCGACATGGTAGCCGAGGCGATGGAGAAAATATCCGAGATCACGGGCCGCACCTACAAGCCGTTCACCTATTACGGTGCTCCGGATGCGGAGCATGTCGTCATTGCGCTGGGTTCGGTGACCGAAACGCTGAAGGAGACGGTCGATTACCTGAATGCCAAAGGCGAGAAAACGGGCGTGGTGACCGTACACCTGTTCCGTCCCTTCTCGGTAAAATATCTGACGGCTGTACTGCCCCAGACGGTCAAACGCATCTGCGTACTCGACCGCACGAAGGAGCCGGGAGCCAACGGCGATCCGCTCTATATGGATGTCGTCGAGGCGTTCGCCACCTGCAAGGAGATCCCCTGCGAGCGCAAGCCGCTCATTATCGGCGGCCGCTACGGTCTTTCGTCGAAAGATACTACGCCGGCACAAATGCTGGCCGTTTTCGCCAACCTGAAGGCGAACGAACCCAAGAATCAGTTCACGGTGGGCATCGTGGACGACGTGACGTTCCGTTCGCTGCCCGTAGGCGAGGAGATTTCGCTGGCGAAGCCCGGTACGTTCGAGGCTCTCTTCTTCGGACTGGGCGCCGACGGTACGGTGGGTGCCAACAAGAACTCGATCAAGATCATCGGTGGTACGACCGACAAATATTGCCAAGCCTATTTCGCATACGACTCGAAGAAGTCGGGCGGCTACACGGCTTCGCACCTGCGCTTTGGCGACAAGCCGATCACCTCGCCCTACCTGGTGACCACGCCCGATTTCGTGGCGTGCCACGTGCCTTCGTACGTGGATAAGTACGACGTGCTGAAGGGCCTCAAGCCGGGCGGTTCGTTCCTCTTGAACTCGGTGCACGATGCCGAAACGACCTGCCGGACGCTGCCCGATCACATGAAGGTTTTCCTGGCCAAGAATAAGATCAACTTCTATATCATCAACGCTACGAAGATCGCGGCGGAGTTGGGGCTCGGTTCGCGCACCAATACGATCATGCAGGCGGCATTCTTCAAAATCGCGAACGTGATTCCTTTCGAGAAGGCCGTCGAGGAGATGAAGAAAGCGATCTATAAGAGCTACGGCAAGAAGGGCGAGGACATCGTCAATATGAACTATGCGGCCGTCGATGCGGGCGGTAACGCAGTCGTGAAGGTCGAAGTCCCGGCCGAGTGGACGAATATCGAGCTGAAACCGGCCGATCACGGCGTGGATATGGCTCGTCCGGAGTTCGTGCGCAACATCGTCGATCCGATCAATGCCCTCAAGGGAGATCTGCTGCCCGTGTCGGCATTCAACGGACGTGAAGATGGTACGTGGGAGAACGGAACCGCTGCATGGGAGAAGCGCGGCATCGCCGTCAATGTCCCCGAATGGCAGGTCGATAAGTGTATCCAGTGCAACCAGTGCGCGTACGTTTGTCCGCACGCTGTGATCCGTCCTTTCCTGGCGACCGAGACCGAGGCGGCTGCATCGGGCACCGAATGGAAACAGGGATTGGGCGACACGAAGGAGTATAAGTTCCGCATCCAGATCTCGCCG
>OHLC01000621.1_pt1 | contig 18087 bp, 15 predicted proteins | sample 1568981 | NCBI WGS metagenome assembly OHLC01 (sample SAMEA3879510, study PRJEB24766) | human gut metagenome | biome: human-associated habitat; feature: feces | place: USA | collected 1985/1987 | reverse complement strand
CGGAGTACATCCGTGAGTCCGCCTTGAACGGCGAGGTGGTCAGCGGACACAACGCTGAGACGATAGCCATCGCCAAGAATCTCATTGGCATGGCGAACAACCTCAACCAACTTACCAAGCTGTCGCATCAGAGAGGTTTCCACGAAACCCATGTGTATGTGGTGGACTTGTTGAGGAGATTGAAAACCGTCCTTGTCGAGTATCGGCAAGGAAATTCCAAACCGAATCAAAGCGGAATGAACAGAAGGGAGGATACACCATGATAGGCAAGCTAAAGAAAGGCACATCTTTTGGCGGTTGTATCCGATATGTGACAGGCAAGGATGAGGCGAAGATCCTTGCCTCTGATGGTGTGTTACTCGGCAAGAATACCGAAATGGCGCAAAGTTTCGAGCTACAAAGGCAACTAAATCCAAGTATTAAGAAGCCTGTTGGACATATAGCTTTGAGCTTCAAGCCCGAGGACAAGCCACGCTTGACGGATGAGTTCATGGCTAAGATAGCCATTGAATACATGCAGATGATGGGCATCACCGATACCCAGTTCATTATCGTAAGGCATCACAACACGGACAATCCACATTGTCATATCGTGTATAACCGCATCAACAATGAGGGCAAACTCATATCAGACAGGAATGATTACAGGCGTAATGAGCAGGTGACCAAGGCTCTTAAATCCAAATATGGACTTACTTACGGAACGGACAAGAGCAATACTAATACTCGTAAATTACGCAATGCCGAGCGAGCCAAATATGAGATTCACAATGCAGTCAAAGATGCCTTAAAAGTTGCAGATAGTTGGCAGAAGTTCAAGAATGAACTTGCAAAACGATGTGTTCACTTAGAGGTTGTCTATAAGGACAAGGAGCGAACCAAGGTGCAAGGCATCCGTTTCTGCAAGGATGGATATAGCTTCAAGGGTACGCAGATTAGCCGAGACTATAGCTTTGGCAAGCTGAATGCGAGGTTTGAGGGAATGGAGCACCATATATCAGCAAGAGTCAACTCTGCTCTGCAATATGAGCAAGGCAGTCGCAAGAATGAGCAGGAGCCAGCCATATCGGAGGGCAGCAAGGACCCTTGGGACGGTATTTCTTCCATTGGACTTTTTGCTCCTGCCAACGCTCAGACCTATGAGCCATTCCCAGAGGATGAATCCGCCAAGAAGAAAAAGAAGAAACGCAGAAAGGGCTTTAGCCTTTGATGCAAGTCATAAACTTAAAATTAGAATCGAACATGAAAGAAGAAATGTTGGAAGCCATCTACGGCACAGTTGAGAGATTGGAGCAGAAAGTTGATGAACTTTCTGCCTCCACAAAGAACGCAGGAGCGGAAACCGTTCCTGCAAGTAATGACATAACCAAGTTGGATAAGTCAATCAATGCGATGTTTATCAAAGAAGAGGAAGTCAGAGGTAAAATATCCACATTAAGAGATGCCATTGTCGTTTTTGCAGACCTTATTAAGGTTGAACTTGGCAAAAATGAGCAGCGAAGCAAGTTCTTGGTTGATGCCGTCAAGCAGATGAGGCAAGATAATAATGTTTCCTCGAAAGCATTGCAGGACAAACTTGAAATGATGAACAATGTTCCTCAGAAGAAACTTGTAACCCATCGCTTCGAGCCAACCTCAAAGAATGTTCTTCTTTTCATTGGAGGCTTGGCTCTATCCCTTGTCCTCTCCATTTGGGGCAATCTCACCCAATGGCGAGAGCATCAAGATTGGGAGGAGGCAGATTTGAAATATCGTGCTTTGCGAATGGTTCTCCCATCTGAAGACCCCAATATTTGCTACATAGAAAAGAACTTCTCTGTATACCGAGATGAAAATGTAATAGATGCTGTGAGAAATCGTGTCGCAGTTTATGAGGATTCTGTTCGCCGACACCATGAAATGGTAGAATTGTCTGCATATAAGGATAGTGTAGCAAGTGTACTTAAAAAAGAAGTTGAAGAAATCAAAAAGATTATAAGATAAAAAATGGGACCGTGTCAAAAAATATATTTTATATTTGGCACGGTCTTTATTTCTTATTTCATAAAAAATGAAATTGGTAAAGACTTAAAAAAGTTTTGCTGAACAGTTTCCATCTTTTTAAAATAACATTCAGCCATAGTCTTATTATCCAACAACAAATGAATAGCAGTTTGCTCATCAAAATTTATTTCTGGAAAATTTAAAACTTCCATCAACATTTCTTTCTCATCTGTAGTAAAGTTTCGCTTTCTTTTTATAATTTGGAACTTGTTAATAATATAGCTAATTTTGTGATTTGATGCATTATTTAGTATCCAATTAGACAATTCTTCCATTGATTCCAGCAGTTTGAAATTCTTCTGCACCTGTGCATCATATGCAAGCAATGCCATTAACATATCATTTGTTGCTCGATTAAAAATATCTGAATTATAAAGAGCTGCAAATTCATATGATGGAATTAGTTTTGAATAATCAATATTTGTAATTTTTGTAAAATCATCTCTTTGAAAAATAAATGTAAATGGAGAAGTTGCCAACTTATTCCCATTGGAACTCTCATAAGCAAAAACAAGCTTGTCTATGCCTTGAAAGAACTCTTGTATTTTATATTTGCTATTAGGCATTTTTTGAGTCAGCAATAAAAGTGTATACTTGCCAAATGTTGCTGTAGTTATTGTGTCCAAGTCATGATCTTGGACAATAGGTTTGGCATCAACAATGGCTTTTCCTAATAAATCTATACATGCTGCATCTTCGTCACTAAATAAATTAAAATCGACATTATCTGCTATCTGAGTTAAATTAAATAGCATTTTGGCTCTATGCCAGATTTTGTATTCTTGTTCTACCTTTTTTATTTCTGTTTTTGATATATCTTTCAATTGTACTTTATTTTTCCCATAACTTAAAATCTTATATTTAATTAAGTCACGAAGAAATTCTAATTCATGAATATGAGTATCTATTTTGAAATTTTTACTCTCAAATTTTAATTTGTTTACTACATAACTATTGTCTATTTGTGATATTTCGATAGTTAGAAAATTACCTATATTCACAAAGGTTGTTGCTCCATCTAAATACATAAGGTAATCATTGTAATAAACTTTACCATTAATTGATACATCTTCCATAAAATGACTTCCTGCATATAGAGAAAAAGGATGGTCCCCAATTGGATATTCTGTATGTACTGTATTGTCTCCAATCTCTGCATACAGGTAAACAGGCTTACTTATCATCTTTTGTATCGCTTCTTCTTTTGAATCGCAACCAGAAACAGTAATTGTTATTTTATACTTCGATTTTGTAGCTTCTTCAAGCGACAATACTTTTTTGCCAACAAAAGATGTCTGTTTTTTACAATCACGATAAAAATCTCTTAAATCATTTTCTATAGTTAATGTATTTGTACTAAAAGTAAATAATTTTACAGAAACCTTAACTCCTCCTTTGGCATTTTTGATGTATCTTTCTATGTCAATAGGAGCAAGTTTTGCATGATATACAAAATTTCCTTCTTCTGTAATAAATACAACAAAAAATATAACTCCTCCATCTCTCTTATAGGCATTTAAATCTGAAATACGAATAGGATATGAGGGCGTTTTTGAAATTTTCTTTGCGGTTTTGCCTTTTACTTGTGTTGCTATACGTATTGTTGTTTGATTTTTATTTTGTATATAAATAAAACCATCCCAAATAGGTTCTCTATCATTATCTGGAATACACGGATTGAAAATCTCGCTTTGTAAAAAAATATCTTTTACTGCATTTACTGCAATTTGTTCTATTTGTCTACTATTCATATCTTGTTAATTGAGAAAGTTTAAAAAATTGGGCATCATATCTCGTAGTAGGAGAATACTCTTTCTTTGAGGAATGTATGCTCGAAGTATCCATTTCATTAGACATATCAACATCTACCACGACATATATATCTGTTGTATTGACATTCTTGTATATACCAATAGGCAACTCCTCCAAAGATTTCACAAGTCGTGCATTCTTTACACGGAATAGATGCTGAGCAATATCTTTACGAGTATGGAACAACACATATCCAATGGATTGCAAGTTCTCAGCAATTTCTATGCCATCTCTTGTATATTTAATACCGACAGCAAGTTTTCCTGTGGGTAGAAACTTTTGTTTCTTTCCTTCGTAGTTCTCCATCATTACCATCAATACACCATCTTTTGTTGCATTGGTTACAGGAGAGTATCCTTCGGATATAGACTTTTGCAGAACCTTGTCTGGCTGTTCGCCAAGTTTGCAATCTGCTACGAAGAAATATTTCTTCAACTCATTCAGTAGGCGTTCATTCTCAACTTTGTTCTTTTCATTTGTTGTGTCCAATGCTAAAGAATACGTGCCGTCTTCAACAAATGGAGTATAGACTTTGCCAAGCAACTCTTTGAAATGCTTTTTGATGTACTCTTCTCCATTTACATCTGGATGAGCTTTCATCGCATAAAAATCATAGTCATTTTGTAGCCATTCTTGTATTTCTGAGCGGAAACGCTCACGGATTTTTTGCTTCCAATGTTCCTTTTGACCTGCGTTGTTTCGGGCATAGAGCGAAAGGACAAAGAGAAAGTTCACGTCATAATGGAACAGTAACAATGTGTCACGGTCAAACAAGCGATTGTTGAATTGCACTTGCTTATGGCGGTTCTTCTTACGGTCTGTCTTTTCGATACCATCATTTGTGTAACTAAAGTCTTCGTCCATTTTTGCTGATACAAAGAAGTTCGGAATGATATTGTACCCTTCCGTCACATCATCACGGAGTCGAATGCCCGACTTTGTAGTTTTTCCACTATTAAAAATGTCAAGATTCCATTGAATCACATTTCGTGCATAGGTGTATTGCTTATAGATGGATTCAGAACCGAGTTCATGTCCCATCTTATAGTACTTGCTATCACCAATGTAATAGGTCCGCTTATTCTCATTCTCAATCAGACTCTTGGCGGTAAAGAGGTGGTCAACAATCTTTCCATCTTCTTGCTTCTTTTCCATACCATCTGGCAAAGGATTGTCACCAATCAACTCGTCAATAATAGCTTCGAAAACAATATAGAAATTCTTGACCAACAGATACTCTTTCTGCTCAGTTATTATGAACACTTGCCTTGCTTCATCAAAGAACGCATAGCACAGTTGCCATAATTGTAAAGCCTTGTCAGAGAAATATTTGTATTTGAATTGGCGTAAACGTGTTTTACCAAAGCCATTCAAATAGGTCTCGAATCGCTTTCCTGTTATCAACTGAAACTGACAACATATTTCTTTAGGGAAGCCATAAGTATCCCCAATGTAATTCAAAATAGAGAAGAAGATAACAAGCAACTCTTCGTCAAAGTTGATTTGGCGTTTCTTGTTTACTGGGTTCAAATAGATAGGACTCCCATCTTGCACGATAGCAGTTTGTGTACCAATGGTTCGAGTCCAATTGATCTTGTTCAATCCACAGTGTAAGTTCTTCACAATGAAAAAGAAGAAACTTTGGTTGTCACGGTTGAACTGCAATAATGATAGAAGAATGTCAAGGTATGTATTGCTCAGTCTGCGTTGACCGTTACCCACTTGTGCAATTTGCGAATGATATACGATACTTGTGTCATTGCGCTTATCATTCTTATAAACAACAATGGCACGATAAATCCACACTGCAAACTTATAGACAAAGTTTCTTTCTGTCGCATCAAGTGGATTACTCTCATCCAAGTTGGCAATGGATTCAGGGGTGTATTTCCCAAACACAAGCTCTTTGCCTTCCACATCTTTAAGCAAAACCTTTGGGAGAATGAAGACACAATCCTTCAGTAGAGTATTATAGAAATACCCCACATAATGAACAGATACTTTACCTTCGACATTCTCCAAGGCATCAATGTCATGAAGAATGTCTTTTATATCAGTTACGTTGTATTGATATTCTTCTATCAGTATGCGCATTATTTAACAATTTTCTTGATAGTTATACCCCAATCCTTTTCATTAACCAAGTTCATTAGAGCATCAGCTTTACCATTGCTTCCATATCCATTATGGGCAATATAAAGAAGATTGCCAGAACATTCAACAGCATCAGAACGTTTGCTGTTATCTTTACGGGCATCATATTGTTCCTTTGTCTCAACGAAATGAGGGACAATATTACCTAAAGAAGACCACGTATTGTAAACTTCTTGTGCTGTAATACCTGGATTTAATTTAATGTACTCCTTTATACATTCTATAGCCAACCTGTTTTTTCCATATTCTGCGCCATCGTTTACAGTAAATTTGTCACGATTTCTACTACTTGACTCTGCCGTGTTTCCGTCTTCGTCTTCTATCAACTCATTTTCATCTTCAATAGTTTTTATTGGTTCTATTTTGAGATTTTTCAAAAACAAGGCTATCTTTTCCTCAACGATTTCGGAATTGTTTCCTTCCGATGTATAGAACTTATCGAAAGATAACTTGCTGCCATCTTCATCATTGAAGATGGCATCCCCAAATTCATAGTCCTTGAACACATCATTCCACAGATAAAAGATGACCTTACCGACAAATGTTTTTGCCGATATAACTTCTTCCTGTGCTTTGCAGAAGAAGTAGCCGAGTTTCTTGTCCTCAGAATTTGTAGTAGAACCTATCTTCTCATTTATCCTTTCAAGGAATTGCCACCAATCATAGTTATTATCACCAACCTTTATCACCCAATTTTTCTCAGCATTAGATATTGGCATATAAGTCCAATCCCAACGACGCTTGAAAGCTGAGTCTATTGGGAACAAACTTTGGTCACTTGTATTCATGGTTGCCCATATATAAAGGTTGTTGGGCAAGAGCAGAATGTCTCCATTCAATACTTGTGTCACAATGTCCTCACCTTCATACATAGCATTAACTTTGTCACTTTGTACAATGGAAAATCCCGCAAATGCTTTTTGAAGCTGTCGCTTCATATCAGCATCAGCTTTTATTGGATAATCAGAAAAGCCATAATCATTACGGTCAAGAAGTTGGAATAAGTCACCAAAGATTTGAGCGCAATTGCCTCTGTTGATTTCTTCTATGACAAGGTACTGCTTATCGCCTCTGTCGTATTTCTTCCAAGCATTGACATATGCTTGCAGGAATGATTGTGCTACAAACTCATAAACAATTTGCTCCTTATGTAACGTTGTTGTACCAATCTTCATTGGCTGTCCAAGTTCATCACAAATAGGGAGTAATGCTGTTGTAGGCTTATAAGCTCCAACAAAAGTCGAGTAGTCGGTATCGGGATGGAATGTTGTACGAATCACATCCGACTCCTTTGTTTCCTCTTTTATAGTATGCGACTTTCCTGTACCAGGTGCACCATAGAAGATTTGTTGCAAAGACAAAGAAGACTTAGCCATCACTTCTTTTTCTTCCAATCCATCTTCTTTTCCATCATTATATGGTGTGTTTACATTCGTAATTTCTATATCGAAAATCCCATCATTAGCTTTCTTGATGCGTAATTCCGAATATCCACCTGCAAAATAATTACGGATGGTAAATTTACCTTTACACTCTTTTCCTTTGCTATCTGTATAAACGACATCCTTCAACAGACCGTTGAAGTAGAAACGTGTATCTATCTTCCCATTTTTCTGAGGTACATTTATACGAGCATTCCATTCTTGTGTAATGGTATCAACACTTTTTCTATCTTCTACAAATAAAGCATCAAGCAAAGCCAATTGATCCATGACAAAATCCTTGGAATATGGAATTATACAATGTACAGATGATTGGTCAAATTTTCTTGGCAAGATAGAGGCTATAAACAATATCGCTTTTGCAAGATTTTCTTTGTGAAATCTTACCGTAATATGCTCACCTGCATTTTCAAAAAGTTGATAATGTTCATTGTCTAAGAACAAATCTGTATTTTTGGCATCGCCAGCTCCTAAAGGGCGATAGCTTGCATTGGTATCATTTATATGTTTAACAATTTCTTCCATAATTTATAATATAATTTGTGGTTGTATGTTTGTAAAACAGTCTATTGGTCTAACTCCTATCTTGATTGATTGAAGAATTGTTTGTATTTTTTTCATTTTACAAGAAAGTTCTGTTATATTGGCATTTACAGTGGATACATAACTCATGCAGTTTGCACATACACGGAACTTCTTCTGATAGTCATCCATACCAAACACCCTATAAACAGAATATTTCTTATCTTCATTCAATCTATTAACAAAAGCAATTTCCTCATCGCTATAATAGAGGTATTGATTGAAATCAAATCGAGTCGATTTCACATCTACAAAGTTTTCTGCCTCTAATCCTTCATCAATAATGAAATCGAAAGGTGCTCCCGATTCAACATTCGCATTCATCCATCTATAGCTACTTATAGCATGGACTGACTTTTGTTTTTCCAAGTATTTTGCAATAAGTTGTTCACCGCTATAGCCTACTTGTTTGAAGAGAAGGTTTGCCTTTTCCAAATCTTGCTTCTTATATTTTCTGATTTGCCTGCCTGTTTGTGAAGCTACCTCTATGTCTTCCTGTAATTTAACAGAAACTCCATTTACTTTCTTTTCCAAAAACTCTATAGCAAGCGAAAAGGAGATACTATGTTCATCATATACCTTATTAGGGGTAGGGAATATTTTACGCGCACACTGGTAGTCTGTCGAATCACTTGCGATTAACCAAAATACCAATTCCTCGCTCTGCAATCCGAACCATACCAAATACCATTCACACCCTTGTTTCTTCGAAGCAAAAGTACGAATCTGATTTACTATTGTCATCTCATTTCTTGAACCAGATTTGATATTAGGAGCTTCTATTTTTCCTGTACTACGGCTTATTTTTCCATAATCACAATTCAAGATTTCACAATAGTCATCATATATCAATATGGCTGCTTTCTCAACATGATTGTCTGGCAAAAAATCCAGGACGTGCTGATAAAGCCCAATATGAGTTTGATGCCCTGTCTCTTTTAAGCCAAGGTCATTAAGGCTTAATTTCTTGATACCTATTTTCTTTTCAGAATGTACTTCGAAAAACATATTACTTATTCGTGAATTATATTGTTGATTATTAGATAATACAGAACGGCATAAATCGTATTTACACTGACTGCATTTCCTGCTTGTTTATATAGAGAGCCATCTGCTACACCTGCGTTCCTACTATTTATTGCAAAATTAGCAGGAAACCCTTGTAGCATAAAAGCCTCCTCTGGTGTCAATCTACGAATTGGCAACTGAGCCAACTCTTCTTTGGTCATAGTTTTGACAGAGTTGGTCTTGCCATGTGATTCTATAAAATCTTGACTATAATAGTTGTCTTGACAAGCACGATGCATTTTGTGCATCGTTGCAGTCAATGGGCGAGCAATACTCATATTAATGTCTGATTTCGATTTGAAATTTGCAGAACCGTCTGCTAATAGGGTAGGCTTAATCCTTTCTGAAAGAAAATACTTCTTATCTACCTGCAAACTCAATATGTCATTGACACTTTGATAATGGTATGTACCTAATCCTCGATACGCTCGCTCAAATGTTGCAGCTACATTATCACATGTAAACTGTTTTTCAAAATCTGTAGGCACAGGTTCTGTTGTCGCAAAAATCAAGAGTCTATTGCGAGTTTGAGGCAAATGGAACTGTGCCGTGTTAAATATGTCTGTAAACACATGATACCCCAAATTTTCCAATTCTTTTTTGATGCGTGCAAAAGTTCTTCCTTTGTCATGTGATTTGAGGTTTTTCACATTTTCGAGAAGCACATATCGTGGCATCTTTGTCGCAAGAATATCAATAATATGGAAAAACATTTGTCCACGGTCCTCATTGAAGCCAGCTTGTTTTCCCATCATACTGAACGTTTGGCACGGAAAGCCACCTGTAACCAAATCAAATTGAGGTAAGTTTTCTATGTTTTCTTTGTTACTGGTAAATTCCACAATGTCTCCCATTGCCAACTCTTTGTTAGCCTCTGGGTGATAATTGGCACAATAAGTCTTCACTGCTTTGGCATCTATCTCAGAATATCCTATGCAATGAAAATCCATAATATGGTCTTGTGTGAGCAAATCCATAGCTCTTCTAAAACCACCAATACCAGCAAATAATTCTAAATGTCTCATTTTATAAATTTCATGATGCCATCACCTATGGCTTTGGCAAGTTTTACAGGAACGGCATTCCCAACTTGTGCATACCACATATTTTGAGAACCCGTTATAACATAATCATCAGGGAAAGTCTGGATACGTGCCGCTTCCCGAGGACTCAATCCTCTTGCATCCCAAGGATGGATATACATATTGCAATCAAACTTCATGTGGGAAGTTATAGTCTTGCAGATTTGCGTCTCATCTAATTTGAAGTATTTGTCCTTGAAGATGTCATTTCTCCTTTTGTATGGCATGATGTCTGCTATAGACTCATGCAAAGAATTTGCTCCCTGTGGCAACCTTCTATAAATTTCGATGTCTCGCTCATTATTGTAACGGTTCTTATGATTGTAGAGCTTGGTAATCTCTCTATCACCATTGATAAACTTATAAAAGTCATTTTTGATATATGAGAAATCACACTCTGTAAAGCCAGACTCTGCACACTCAACCCCTTTGGAACCTTTTTCTTTCTTGGCTACTAAATGGGGAAGACCTTCAAGAGCATCTTTCAATACAAAAGGTATCCGCTTATGTTTGAATATCTCTTCAAATATCAATTTTGGAGCGACTCCCATCCTGTTGCCTATCATAATGAAGCGTTCTCTATTTTGCGGAACGCCATAATCTTGAGCTTTCAAAAGAGCATAATCGAATTGATAATCATCTCCAAGATATTCCTTAAAATTCTGTTTGATTTCCTCAATCTTATTCATCATTCCCTTTACATTCTCCATAACGAAGAATTTAGGACGAACATTTTTCAAAAATATTAAGTATTGCTTGTACAGAGCATTGCGAGGGTCGTCCAAAATGCGCTGACGATTAGCCATAGAAAATCCTTGGCAAGGTGGACCACCGCAAACCAATGTTATATCAGATAGTATTTCTTTATATTCGTCAAGATGCAAGTTAAGCTCTGCTATATCACCCACAAAATAGTGTTCTTCACTCAATTCATGGTTGTATTTATAGGTATTGCAAAACTGTTCCACAATTTCGTTTACGAACCATGGAGTAAATCCAGCCTGTTGCAATCCCAAGCTAAGACCGCCACATCCTGCAAATAAATCTACAAAGTTATATTGTTTATTCATTATTGTCATCTTCAAAATAATCAGAGTCTATACGTTTTACTTCATAGATACGTTTCAAACTGACTCCAACATTATACTCTATCATGTACCTTGCAAGTTCTTGTCCGTCTATCAAAACAATTTTCTTACTTGCTTTTTCTTCAGCATACTTTCGGGCTTCTAAACTGTAAGAACTTGTTGTTATGAATACGCCTTTACTTGCTTTCTGTTCATCAAGTGCTCCAACAAACTGTTGAATTTGCGGCTTACCTATGGTATTTGCTGTACTATAACGTTTTGCTTGAATGTAGATTCTGTCCAAACCAAGTTTATCTTCCTTTATAATACCATCAATCCCATCATCATGAGAATATTTCGTGACCAATCCTGCATCAGACAGAGAACCGCCATAGCCCATCTTTAGTAACAAATCTAACACCAAATGCTCAAAGAATTGTGCGGACTGCTCCAAAACTTTTTGCAACAAGTCAGCCGCCAAATCTTTTATTATACTTTGGTAAGCATTTTCTAACTGCTCTGTTGGAGTTTGAGTTTGCTTTGATTCTTCTATGATTTTTGCTGTTGCTTTTTTGCTTGTTCCTGTCGAGGTTGTGGCATATTCCGCAAACTCAGGATACTCCATTAGATCAGTTTGCCTTAAATCTGTATGGTTTTGTAAATACTCTACCCCTCTCTTTGTTATTTTGTAAATACCTCTTTGAGGAATCTCTATGAACAAAGCACGGCGAAGCCATTGCCGAGACCATCCCAATCTATCGTCAAGTTGGTTGGTCGAGCCGCTCTTCGTTCTCAACTTACAATCTTCTTCTGTAAGATGAAAATGTCCTATGATGGACTTTTTCATGTCCTTAATACTTACATTATCCATATCCTTTAAACGATACAGGAATGGATAAAGAAAGTCCTCAAATTTTGGTATTGCCATTTCTTTTTCTTAATTTATTATTCAACGTTTGTCCTAAGAAGTTCTGTAACTTCTACATTAAGAAGTTTTGCAGTCTTCATTAAACTTTCCAAGTCTGGTTGACTTGAATTGGTACACCATTTAGATATGGTTGTTTTGTCTTTTCCCAACTGTTCTGCCAACCATTTGTTTGTCCGTTGTTTGTCTGCAAGGACTACTTTAATTCGATTCAAATTTTTACTTGCCATATTTACGATGAATTTCGTTTTTGCAAAAGTACAAATAAAATACCAACAAAAAGAAATATAATATTCTTTTTATGATTTATTAGCAATAAAATGAATTGATTTCATCTCAAATCGTAGTTAATCTCTTAAAAAGCTGTAAAAAGGAAGCAAGTTTATGTGTTTTTCGGAAAATTGATTTAACTTTGCACTCGAAATCAAAGCGTTCTTTGTATATTGCAAAGTTGTGAAAGAAAAAGAATATAGCTCGTTTCTAAATCGTTAGCAGTCACATTCTTTTAAATACTTAATTCGTTGATATTCAATCAATAAAAGATTTTGTTGTGACTCCCACAATGGAAGGTTATATGTTTCTTGATGCCAGCAGCCTCTATCCATTTCTTCAATGGCTTCGAAATCCAGGCAGCGTTCTGCAACCCTGCAAAAACAAGAAGCTCCTCGTCTTCAGAACGAGTACCACACATGGCATACGCCTGGTCGGAAATGGGAAGATATGCACCCACCTTTGTCTTTATCTGTGAGATATCTATGCGCCAACTGCCGTTGCTTGTCTGTGATATTTGCTTCCACTTCAAGTTCTTGATATCCATATGACGCAAACCTGTCAAGATAGAGAAGAAAGAAGCGCGTCTAAGTACATCACTCTCGCAAGGGGTATCAGCCAATCGCTTCACTTCGTCAAGAGTGAGCGATGCTCGCAGCTTGTCTTCCGATGGAATGCCTTTCACCTTGGCACTCACATCCACTGTGAGATATTCGTCAATGAAAGCTTGCTTCACTCCTGCCTTGACAATGGCGAAATAGGTAGAGGCGGTATTGCGTGACACCGTCCCTTTCTTGTTCCCTCCCAAAGGAGCGCGAAGCAGAAACATCTTGATGTCCTCCAACAGTTTCACCGTTACGCTCTTGAAAGGTATTGGTTTTCCTTCTGAATACATCTTCAACAACTCACCCACACGGTTCCAATTCACAATGATGGCATTGGAACTATTGGGATGGCGTTTGTCTATGATGTCAATGAAATATTTAATGAAGTCTTGTGCGCTACGTTCATTCTGTTCAATGATTTCTTCCTCACGGTCGGAATACAGGGCGGCATTGTCATATTCATGCTGCCGAAGTTTGCGCACGTTGTCAGCATAGATGCAAGCCTCTTGGTCTATGCGTGACTTGCATTGGATAATGCCATTTACGTCACGCTTCGGCTTGTAGTTGAACGAGCCGTCAGGCAATACACGGGCAATGGACGACATATCCCATTGTGGTGTAGAGATGGTTCGGTTTACAGACTCAACCACACGGCTTGGCTTGTTGTCTCCTTTCTTATACACAGGGTACGATTCGATGAAAAGATACCACTCGTTGTCATGGTGAACGGACTTGCGCAGCTTCACGGTCACCTTGGTGTTCGATAATGCTTTCTTCATATTCGGTTTATTCTACTTCTGATTTATACAAATTGTCTATTTCTTCTTTCGGCACATACACATAATTGCCTATCTGCCGTGACGGAATGGAATATTTGCGGATATGCGCCCATACCGAGCTGTCGTTGATGTGGTAGAGGTTGCATATCTCACCAATGGTATAACAGTCCTCTGGTTCCATACTGTATCTTCTGGGCACAGGTTTCTCTCTTTCTGCAAGACTTTCTTTTCTGGTGAGAAACATCGTCTCCAAGGCTGAGCGTTTGATTCGGATGAGTCGCTTACCGACGTTGATGGCAGGAACTGTACCATTCTTTATCAGCCGATAGAGTGTAGTACGTTCCACTCCGAACATCGCCACCGCTTCCTTCACCGACACATATTCCCTAATGTCAGGAATGTGCTGTGCCAAACGATCCAGTTTCTCGTTCTTCTCCTTTGCGTCCTTCTTTCGTTTCCAAGCCACCTTGCTGCACTTAGGCGAACAATACTGGCTGTCAAGAGTCTTGGCAAGGAACACTTCACCACAGACCTTACACTTGCGTTTGATTTCAAATCCTATTGCTGGCATGTTTTCTACTTTTAAGTATGCATTAGTATGTATTGGTAGGAACAAGTCCCACATTATCTACTTTTTTGTTGTGTTGCAAATGTGCTGCAAATAAGCGATAAACAAGCGCATAACAAAGGCATAAGAAACAAGAACCCCCATAAACGCAAAAAGCGTGCAACTCATTGAGCTGCACGCTTTTGCTTATTGTTTATTATGTGTTTACCTTTCGGCATTACTTAACCTCCTCAAAGTCGGCATCCTGGATGTTGTCGTCAGTATTCTGACCGCCTTGCTGGCCTGCCTGCTGACCTGCACCCGGCTGAGGGCCAGCCTGCTGAGGACCAGCCTGCTGATACATCTGCTGAGAGGCAGCCTGCATGATGGTGTTGAGGTTGTTGATGGCCGTGTCGATAGCGGCTACATCACCACTCTTGTGGGCGTCCTTCAACTTGCTGAGAGCCTCCTCGATAGCCGGTTTCTGATCGGCCGGGATCTTTTCGCCGTTGTCCTTGAGGAAGTTCTCGGTAGTGAAAATCATCGAGTCGGCCTGGTTGAGCTTGTCGATGCGCTCACGCTCCTTCTTGTCGTTCTCGGCGTTCTGCTCAGCCTCAGCCTTCATGCGCTTGATCTCATCATCGCTCAGACCGCTTGAAGCCTCGATGCGGATGCTCTGCTCCTTGCCCGTAGCCTTGTCCTTGGCAGAGACGTTGAGGATACCGTTGGCGTCGATATCAAACGTCACCTCGATCTGAGGCACACCACGGCGAGCCGGGGCAATGCCGGTGAGGTTGAACTGGCCGATGCTCTTGTTCTGAGCCGCCATCGGACGCTCACCCTGCAGGACGTGGATGGTCACCTCCGTCTGGTTGTCGGCAGCCGTAGAGAAGACCTCGCTCTTCTTGCACGGAATGGTTGTGTTGGCCTCGATGAGCTTCGTCATCACACCACCCATCGTCTCGATACCGAGGGTCAGCGGGGTGACGTCGAGCAAGACGATATCGCCCACACCACTCTCCTTGTTGAGGATAGCACCCTGGATAGCTGCACCGACAGCAACCACCTCGTCAGGGTTGACACCCTTGGAAGGCTCCTTGCCGAAGTAGTTCTTCACCAAAGTCTGGACGGCGGGGATACGGCTGGAACCACCTACGAGAATCACCTCGTCGATGTCGGACGTAGAGAGCTTGGCGTCGCGGATGGCGTTCTGGCAGGGAATCAAGCAGTTCTGAATCAGTTCGTGGGCCAACTGCTCAAACTGTGAGCGCGTGAGGATCTTCACCAAGTGCTTCGGCACACCACCCTCGGCCGTGATGTACGGGAGGTTGATCTCGGTCGAAGTCGTGCTTGAAAGCTCGATCTTAGCCTTCTCGGCAGCCTCCTTCAGGCGCTGCATGGCCATCGGGTCTTTGGAGAGATCGATACCCTCGTCGGCCTTGAAGCCGTTGACGAGCCAGTCGATGATCACCTGGTCGAAGTCATCACCACCAAGATGGGTATCACCATTGGTAGAAAGCACCTCAAAGACACCACCGCCAAACTCCAGGATGGAGATATCAAAAGTACCACCACCGAGGTCGAAGACGGCAATCTTCATGTCCTTGTTGGACTTATCGACACCATAGGCCAAGGCGGCTGCTGTCGGCTCGTTGACAATACGGCGGACATTGAGGCCTGCGATGGCACCTGCCTCCTTCGTGGCCTGACGCTGAGAGTCGCTGAAGTAGGCCGGCACGGTGATGACGGCATCCGTCACCTCCTGACCAAGGTAGTCCTCGGCGGTCTTCTTCATCTTCTGAAGCACCATGGCAGAAATCTCCTGCGGCGTATATTTGCGATCATCGATCTGTACACGAGGATAGCCACCCTCGTTGACCACCGTAAACGGAACGCGCTCGGCCTCCTTGCGGCTCTGGTCATAGGTCTCACCCATGAAGCGCTTGATACTGTAAACGGTCTTCTTCGGGTTGGTGATAGCCTGACGCTTGGCAGGATCACCCACCTTGCGCTCGCCACCTTCTACGAAGCCTACCACGGACGGAGTCGTGCGCTTGCCCTCGCTGTTGGTGATCACCACAGGCTCATTGCCCTCGAACACTGCTACGCAGCTGTTAGTTGTACCTAAGTCGATACCAATAATCTTTCCCATAATATTTCTTTTTTTATTTTTGTTCTACTTTAATGTTGCTTGGACTTTGTTGTCCGCCTATCTCAAAACAACTATTGTGCCATTTGACAAGCAGGGGTCTCGCGGCTGACAACTTGGCAGAAGCAGGACCTTTTCCCCATAGTCCTACCGCATTTATGGCAGACACGAAGCTGCTGGGGAAGAAAAGCGGTTGGCGCGGAGAGTATCAGAAAAATGGTCTGGAAAGCCACTTGGAGTTTGTTGAGCAAATAACGATATTTATCCGCCAAAGACAGGCGCTCATTGAATAATATACATTCCAAGACAGATATAATGGGAAAATATCGTAACTTTGTAACTAGTTTTTACGTTATACCTATTATATATAGGATTAAGCAATCATTTAATTTATCAGTTATGAAAAGATCCATTTTGATTGTATTCGGGTTGATGCTGACAGCGCTCAATGGCTGGAGCAACGACTACAACTATCTGGTATTCGTGACCAACACTGGGCCACGAAGTATCGCTGTAGAGGACTTGGAGATGACGGTATGCGACGGGAAGCTCGTCGTGAGAAGCGGAGCGGACGGCGAGACCTTCAACCTTTCGACCCTCACGAAGATGTATTTCTCCGACGCGGCAGTGGTTTCCATCGACGATGTGGAGGCTGGCAAAGTACAGTCTGTCAGCATCCACGACCTCTCCGGACGCCTCGTCGGGTGCTATCCCTCGCTCGACGTGGCGCGCGAGTCGCTGCCCAAAGGCGTGTATGTGGCAAAACAAGGAAACAAGAACTTTAAACCTACGAAACGATGAAGAAAGCACTACTTATCGGAGCCTCGCTCGTGGTCTCTCTTGGCACGGCGGCTCAGACGCTGAACGTGGTCGTCGGCGAAGTGACCTACAAGATTCCAGCGTCTCAGGCTGGCAGCATGGACTATGCAGACGGATCCAGACTCACGATCCTGGGCAAGACCTTCCAGCTGAAGGAAGTGACCCGCATGTATGTGGACCATTCGGACGTGACCGACAATAGCGTCAACGTGACCTACAACGGGAGTGCCGCCGCCGTCACCGTGGCAGGCAACTGCATGAGCCACCTCGACGTGACGATCAATGGATCCGCTGTTAGCATTGTGCAGGACGAGACCGTGGATACGGAGATCAGCTATTCGCTCTCGGGCGCGTCGGACAACGGTTCGTTCTATATGGACGGCCACTACAAGGCCACGGTGGTCTTCGACAATCTCTCCCTCACCTGCGCCGACAGTGCGGCGGTCAACATCGAGAATGGCAAGCGCATCGCCATCCAGCTCGTCGGAGAGAGTACGCTCAAGGACAGCAAGGCAAGCCAGGGAAAAGGCGCACTGATGGTGAACGGCCACTCGGAGTTTGATGGCGACGGCACGCTCAACCTCTATGGCTACGCAAAGCACGCCTATTGGGCCGATGAATATGTACAACTGAAAAAGAAGTTCACTGGCACCATCAACATCCTCTATGCGAAGAAAGACGGCCTCAACGTGAACCAATACTTCCTGCAGAATGGTGGCCACTTCAACGTCTCGGGTACGCTC
>OHLC01000614.1_pt1 | contig 18351 bp, 18 predicted proteins | sample 1568981 | NCBI WGS metagenome assembly OHLC01 (sample SAMEA3879510, study PRJEB24766) | human gut metagenome | biome: human-associated habitat; feature: feces | place: USA | collected 1985/1987 | reverse complement strand
CCCACGTCGCATTACATATTGTATCAAAAATTCGGGCGTTTGTATAGGCTTTTTTTAGAAACTCCGAACTTTCTCGCCATTTTGTAACCTGAAATGTGGTCTGTGCAACTGCATAAATCGGCTTTTGGGGGTCTGAGGGGCCTTTCCAGGCCTGAAGAGCCGACAAATCGCCAAAAACAAACACCTCTCCCCGGGTGTGTCCCACGATGCCCTGCACCTCCGGATGGTCGGCATTGCCTGCCACCAGCAGCACCGCACCGTCCGCCTCTGCCTTGGCGGCAATGTCCTGGATCTTCTTCACAAAGGGGCAGGTCGCATCCTGACAGGTCAGCCCACGGGCTTCGATCTCATCGTAGATGCTGCGGGGCACGCCGTGGCTGCGCACCACCACTTGGTATCCAGAAGGCACGTCCTTTACCCGATCCACTACCAGCACACCCTGGCTGCGCATCCGCTCCACTGCCTGCGGGTTATGGATCAAGGGGCCCAGGGTCGCCACCTTGGCCCCCTCGTCTACCAACCGGTCCACCAGCTGGACGGCACGATTAACGCCAAAACAGAATCCGGCCGTCTTTGCCAAACGGATCTCCATCGCTTCTTTTCCTCCCTTACGCATCCTTGGGAGCAAATGCATACGGCTCCCCCAGCTGCTCCCATGCTTCGGTCAGCGCTTTCTTGCCTGCACGCATGGCCTTGACATCCCGCTTATCCTGCATTGCAAACTGCGCCGCAGGCATCGGCTCGCCGTACACGACCCGCACCCGGCAGAACAGCTTTGCCCGGCTGTTCGGGGTATCGTAAAAGATGCGGCAGGGCACCACATCCACGCCGGCCTGTGCCGCCACCACAAACATTCCGCTTTTGGGCGGCAGAATCTTGCCCTCCCGCTCCCGGGTGCCTTCCGGGAAGATCAGCAGGGTATCCCCTTCCTTGCAGGCTGCAATGGTGTTGTCGATGACAGCCAGTTCCTCCCGGGTGCCCCGGACGCACACGCCGCCCATGCAGCGGAAGAACCAGGTCAGCAGCGGATTGATCTCAAACAGCTCTTTTTTGCCAAAAACGATCATCCGTTTGCCCCAAAAGCGGCTGATGATGATAAACACAGGGTCTATGGCAGACACATGGGTAGGGGCAATGATGCTCCCCGGCGTGGCCACCTTTTTCAGGTTGTCCCGGCCAATGACCTGGATCCGGAACACCAAGTGCCAGACCAGCCAAGCCAGGGGCACTAAAATGTAATATAACAGCATAGCATTACGTCCCGTTTTATTTTGTTTTTTCCGCAATGATCGCAGCCATTGCAGCCAGGCTCTGTTCAAAATCCAGCTCCGAGGTATCCAGCAGCACTGCGTCCTCGGCCTGGCGCAGCGGCGCGGCCTCCCGGTGGGTATCCTGATAGTCACGCTGACGCACGTCCTCCAGGACCTGCTCGTAGGAGACCTGCTGTCCCTTTTCCTGGTATTCCTTCCAGCGGCGGGCAGCCCGTGCCTCCGGGCTGGCCGTAAGGAAGATCTTTACCGCTGCATCCGGCAGCACCACCGTACCGATATCCCGGCCATCCATCAGCACATTCTGTGTACGGGCCATCTGACGCTGGGTCTCCAGCAAAAATGCCCGCACTGCCGGGTTTGCTCCTACGGCAGAAGCCGCCATACCCGCCTGCTCCGTGCGGATGGCGCTGCTTACATCCTCCCCATTCAGGTAGATATGCTGCTCCCCGTCCGGGCAGTCCAGCCGCAGCGAGATCTGCGGCAGAAGCCCCTCCACCGCCGCATTGTCCTTGGGGTCCTGCCCCGCCCGCAGGGCATACAGCCCCACAGCCCGGTACATTGCCCCCGTGTCCACATAAATATACCCCAGCTGAGCGGCCAGGCGGCGGGCCAGGGTGGATTTGCCTGCCCCGGCAGGCCCATCGATCGCAACCGATACCATAGTTCTCTCTCCTTTATAATGAGATAGGCGTTATTTTGGGGGTCCAAGCAGATGGTTTTCCTTTCTGCCGATCACAGATTATTGGCAAAGCTCTGTGCCGTGCAGAAAGCGATCTGCAGGTTATAGCCGCCGGTATAGGCGTCCACATCCAGCACCTCGCCCGCAAAATAAAGGCCTGCGGCCTTTTTGCTCTGCATGGTCTTGGGGTCTACCTCCCGCACCGGCACGCCCCCGGCCGTGATCACCGCATGTGCCAGGTCGCCCCGTGCATCCACCGATACACGCCAGTGCTTGCACAGGCGCACCAGCTCCCGCTTTTGCTCCCGGGTGATCTGGTTGGCCTTGGTCGCCGGGTCCACACCCCAGCGGTCCACCATCACCGGCTGCATGCTGGCGGGCAGCAATTTTGCCAGCGCCCCCTGCGCCGAATGATTGGCCAAAAGCGCAAAATCCCGGGTGATGCGGTCATAGAGCCGCTGCTCTGTAAGGGCGGGTTTCAGGTCCAGCTCTACAAAATAGCGGTGTTTTTTCATATCTCCCAGATGACTGGAGGCACTCAGGGTCAGCGGGCCGCTGATGCCAAAGTGGGTAAACAGCATCTCCCCCTGCTCTTCAAAAATGGCCTTGTTATCCTCAAACAGGGTCAGGGTGATATTTTTCAGGGCCAGGCCCATCATCCGCTTGCAGTCACCGTCCCGGCTTACCAGGCTTACCAGGCTGGGCACCGGCTCCACCAGGCTGTGTCCTGCCTGCTGGGCCAGTTTATAGCCGTCTCCCGTGGAGCCGGTGGTGGGGTAGCTCAATCCGCCGGTGGCTACCAGCACGGCATCGGCCCGGTACTCTCGTCCCGAAGCGCCCCGCACCCCGATACAGCGCAGTGCCGGACCGCGCTTTTTTGCGGGCAGGGTCTCGTCCACAGCCAGCGGCTCCAGCAGCAGTTTTTTTGCTTTATCTTCCACCAGGTCTGCGTCGGCGGCATAGCGCAGCAGCGCCTGACGGATCTCTTCCGCTTTATCGGACACCGGAAACACCCGGCGGCCGCGCTCCACCTTCAGCTCTACGCCCAGGGAGCGAAACAGCTCCATGGTCTTGGCCGGCGGAAACGCCCCCAGCGAAGAGTATAGAAACCGGGCGTTGGTGCGCACATGGCGCAGAAACTCCTCCGGGTTACAATCATTGGTAAGGTTGCAGCGTCCCTTGCCGGTGACCAGGATCTTCTGGGCAGGCTTTTGCATATGCTCCAGCACAGTGACCTGGTGACCCTGTCGGACGGCAGCTCCTGCTGCCATCAATCCGGCGGCGCCGCCGCCTACGATCACGATCTTTGCCATCCATCGGCTCCTTTCTGCATGTTTCAAGTTTTTTCGTTATTCATCTCTTATCTTACCAGAACTGGATAGCAAAATCAAATCAAAACCATGAGCTATTTGTGGAGGAACCGTGAAACTCCTTCTTCCTGCTTTTGCCCTTGCAGCTGCGCCAAACGCCAAAAAAGCCCCCGCCGAAGCGGGGGCTTGCTGCCGGCAGCTGTGCCGTGGGCGTCAGTGCATCAGTTTTTGAGGGTCCAGGTAGCGGTCCCCCTGCTGCACTTCCATGTGGATATGCGGCTCTTGCTCACATTCACAGCTGACCGTAGCCGCCTTGCCCAGTTTCTGCCCGGCAGAAACGGTCTGCCCCTGGCGCACAGCGGCAGAAACACCGCACAGCCGCCAGACGCGCCCCTGGGCATCGGTCAGGGAAACTGTGGGGCCCCAGCTTCCGTCCGTCTCCAGACCGGTGACCTTGCCCTCCACCGGGCTGGACACCGTCTCCCCCGGTTTGCAGGCGTAGTCCACCCCATTATGGGTACGCCAATCCCCCAGCGTTTTGTTATAGACCAGCTCGTCCCCGCTGAACACCGCTAAGACGCGCCCAGAGACGGGCTGCGTGGAAGCTGGCGCAGAGGGCCGACTGACAGGCGCAGAGTCGCTTTGCAGCGCGGCAGGTTCGGACACCGAGCCAGAGCCAGGCGCAGAGGAGGCCGACGGCGAGGAGGATGCCGCAGGCTGACGGGATGCAGGCTCCGGCACGCCGGATGCGCTGTTTGCTGCCGGAGCGGTATCCTGCTTCCATGGGTCTGCCTCCTGTTTTGTACCAATATCTGCGTCCGGCACAGCGGGCTGTACCGTGCTGGACGGGGAAAGGCCGTCCAGGTTCTTTTGCAGTTCGCTGCGGATCAGACGCACGGTCCATACCCCTGCAGCAGCGGCTGCCAGCAGACACGCTGCCAGCGCCAGCGCGAAGCCCTTGCCCCGCAAAAACTTCCTGAGTTGCTCCATCATTCGTTACTCCCATCTCGCATTTGTGTACGGTCAAAGCCTGTCCTTAGTTTGCGATGCAGCAACCGGGTTTATACATAGAGCGGGAGTTTCCTTGGTTTTCTTTTTGCTGGTATCCGACTGCGGAGAGGGAGCGTCCCCGGCAAGCCTTACATCTGCTCAAAAAGCTCTGTGCGGATGCGGGCGATCAGGGTTTCCATCAAGCCTACCCGCTGGAAGGGGGTCATCAGGTACAAGCCATCTGCATAGGGCAGTGCCGCTTTCGCTGCGCCAAACGCCACCTCCAAGCCCAACGCCTCCCCGGCGGCTTTATCCAGCCCTGCAAAGCGCTGGAGCAGTTCCGGCTCCACCTGGATGCCATTGACCTCGCTGTCCAGGAACTGCGCATTGCGCAGGCTGACCACCGGCAGCACCCCGGCCAGCAATTTTGCCCGGCTGCCCAGTGTCTGGCGGGCCAGGCGCAGATTTTCCAGCGCCTGGGTACTGAGCACCGGCTGGGTCAAAAATCCGGTCATCCCGCAGGCCAGTTTTTCCTCTGCACGGCGCAGCTCCACCGCAAAATTTCTGGCCCCCAGGTTCAACGCACCAAACACCGCCATCCGGGCGGGCAGGCCCCCCTCTCCCGCCAGAGAAAGGATATACTGGGCCAGCTTGCGGGAATTGAACTGATAGACACTTTTCACCTCGTCCCGCTCTGCTGTGGGGATGGGGTCTCCGGTAATGGCCAGCACCTCCCCAATGCCCTCCGCCGCCAGCCCCAGCAGCAGGGCTTTGGTGGCGTTGAGGTTGCGGTCCCGGCAGGTCATATGGGGCAGCACGCAGAGCCACTGGACAATCCGCAATGGTCAAAATATCTGCGCCTGCCTGCTGCAAGCGCCGGGCCGATGCCAGATAGCCGGAAAGGTCTGCGGTCTTAGGCGAGTCCAGCTCCACTGCGATCACCGGCTGGCCGCTGCGCAGCTTGCACAGAAACGCATCCTCCGTCTCGGCCGGCTGATGGGCCGCCGGGACAGCACCCGGCTCTGCAAAGGCGGGTCCCAACGCAGGCTGCTCTTCCAGCGCCTCCGTCAAGGCCCGGATATGCTCGGGCGTAGTGCCGCAGCACCCGCCCAGGATACGCACGCCCCGGCCCGCCAATGCCGCCAGTGTCTTTGCAAAATACGCCGGTTTCCCCTGGTAGCGCACCTGGCTGCGGGCCACCACCGGATACCCGGCATTGGGCATCACCGACAGCGGCAGCCCCTGCCGGCCCATCTGCTGCACCAAAGCAGCCATCGCCCCCGGCGCAGAGACGCAGTTCAGTCCGGCTGCATCCACCAGACCGCTGGCCTGCATCCGCTGCAAAAGCTGCGAACAGGCCAGTCCCTCCCGGGTATAACCGTCCGGCAAGGCTGCAAAGGACACCAACACAAAAGCATGGGGGCAGCGGGCACGGATGGCCTGTACTGCCTCCAGTACACCGGCATCGGAGCTCAGGGTCTCAAACAAAAAATATTCCGCCCCCTGGTCCAGCATCCTTTCCGCTACCTCTGTATAGACCTGCCCGGCGGGCCGTTCTTCGGTATCCGGCACCGGCCCCAGGTCGGCAAACACATAGGCTTTGTCCTGCGCAGCCTGGACCGCCAGGGCATACCCTGCATCTGCCAGCGCCTGCCACCCCGGCTCCTGCCGGGCTGCCATTGCCGTCAGGCCAAAGGTGTTGGTCTTCAGCGCCTGTGCGCCTGCCTCCAGATAGGCCCGGTGGACTGCCAGCACACCGTCCGGGTCGGCAGTATTTGCCTGCTCACAGGCAAGCCCAGGGGCTGCTTTATAATAGGTGCCCATACCGCCATCGAACACCAGCGGATGATGGGCCAGATAGGTTTTCAGATCCTGCATAAAAACTCTTTCCCCTTTCACTCTATGGATAGGTTTCAGTTTAATAAGGTTTGTGTGTTTGTCAAGGGAAAATTCTCGTTTTCGCGCTGGGCCAAACGCAGCATCTGCCCCTCTGCACCGCTTGCGCTGTGCCGGAATTTATGCTATCCTGTGTATACTTTCAGATGAAAAGAGGGGAGAACACGATGCGTCATTCCGGTACCCAAAAAATCGAGACATCCCGGCTGCTGCTGCGGCCGCTTCTGCCCGAAGATGCCCCCATGATGTTTGACAACTGGGCCTCTGACCCGGAGGTGACCCGCTGGCTGCGCTGGGAGCCGCACACCTCCCCGGCCGAGACCCGGGCGTTGCTGTCCGCCTGGGCCGAGCTGTACCCAAACCCGGACTACTACCAATGGGCCATGGTGGAAAAAGCCAGCGGCCAGGTGTTTGGTACTATTTCCATCTATCGGCTCTCCCGCCTGGAGATGCAGTCCGATCTCCGTCCGGATGACCCCCAGTGGGAGCCGGGCTACTGCATCGGCCGGGCGTGGTGGGGCCAGGGCTACACCACCGAAGCGCTGCGGGCGGTAGTGGGTCACTGGTTCGACACCGTGCAGGGGGAGGATCTGGGCTGCTGCCATGCCGCAGGCAACCCCGCCAGCGGCCGGGTGATGCAAAAAGTCGGGTTCGTCTACCAGCATGATGCTGTATACCACAAGTTTGACGGCACCCCTGTGGACTGCCGGTGCTATCTCCTGACCCGGCGCCGCTACGAAGAGCAAAAAGGATAAAACAGGATACAGAGAGGGACTATTTTGAGCGAATTATACGATATTTTAGTTGAGACCCCCCCTGCCAAGGTGCTGCTGCTGGCATTGGACCAGGGACAATGGGACTGTGAGCGCAGTCTGAACGAGTTGGCCGCCCTGTGCGAGGCCAACCACATGGAGGCAGTGGCCCAGGTGACCCAAAAGCGCCAGACCCCGGAGACCGGCACCGTGCTGGGCAGCGGTAAGCTGGAGGAAGCCCGCCTGGCCGCCGAGACCCTGGAGGTGGAGTGCGCCGTATTTGACGGCGAGCTGACCGGCAGCCAGATTCGCAACATCTCCACCGCTCTAGGGGTGGAGGTGATCGACCGCACCATGCTGATCCTGGAGATCTTCCGCAGCCGTGCGGTGACGGGCGAGGGCAAATTGCAGACGGAACTTGCCCTTTTGCGCTACCGCCTGCCCCGGCTGCAGGGCATGGGCGAAAGCCTCAGCCGCCAGGGCGGCGGCGGTGGGGGCGGCGGCGGCGCCCGCCGTGGTGCCGGTGAGACCAAGCTGGAGCTGGACCGCCGCCATGTCCACGCCCGCATCGACGCCCTGGCTGAAAAACTGGCCGAGATGGAGCGCCGCCGGGGCGAGAGCCGCAAAGCCCGGGCCAAGACCGGGATGCCGGTGGTCAGCTTAGTGGGCTATACCAACGTGGGCAAGTCCAGCCTGATGAACGCCCTGTGCGGTCCCAGCGTAGCCGAGGCCGATATGCTGTTTGCCACCCTGGACCCCACCAGCCGCAAACTCGTTCTGCCCAGCGGGCTGGCGGTGCTGCTGGTGGATACCGTTGGTTTTGTCTCCCGGCTGCCCCATCACCTGGTGGAAGCTTTCCGCTCCACCCTGGAGGAGGCTGCCTGGTCGGATGTGATCGTCCGGGTGGCGGATGCCTGCGATGACCAGCGGGAAGAACAGCTGGCTGTCACCGACCAGGTCCTGGACAGCCTGGACTGCGATGACATCCCCCGGCTGACCGTTTACAACAAATGCGACAAAGCCAGTGCGGTGGCCTTTGACCCGGACATCCTGCTTACCAGCGCCAAGACCGGATTTGGCCTGGAAGCACTGCTGCGCCGCCTGGACGAGACCCTGAGCGACCGGGTCCGCACCATCCGGGTGCTGCTGCCCTATGACAAACTGGGCCTGGCTGCCCCCATGCGGGAGCGCGGCAGCGTGCAAAAGGAGGAGTACCGCGCGGACGGTCTGTATCTGGAAGGCGTTGTAAAAACCGAGGATCTGCATTGTTTTGAGGGCTATCTGTGCTGAAACGCAGGTCTGTATTCTAAAACAAAGGAAGGGACATCCCATGCAGGCAGATATTTTGGTTGTGGATGATGAGTCGGAGATCGCCGACTTAGTGGACGTCTATCTGCGCAGCGAAGGCTTTGCCGTGCGCAAAGCGGCCACCGTTGCCCAGGCTTTGCAGCTGGTTGCCCAGCAGGAGCCGGACCTGGCACTGCTGGACGTGATGCTGCCCGACGGAGACGGGTTCAGCCTGTGCAGCCGCCTGCGGGAGAACTACTTCTTCCCCATCCTGATGCTCACCGCCCGCGTGGAAGACACCGATAAGATCACCGGCCTGACCTTGGGCGCAGACGATTATATCACCAAGCCCTTTCACCCCTTGGAGTTGGTGGCCCGTGTCAAGACCCAGCTGCGGCGCTACCGGCAGTACAACGCCGGCCCCCGCCCGGAGCAGCCGGAACAGTACGACATCCGGGGGCAGCATCACCGCCCAAAGCCAGGACCAACAGATCCGGTTTACAGTCACCCTGCCCGCGCTGTAAGAAAACCGTAAGCTTTCTGCAAGGCTTTTTTTAGACCTGGTCAAGAAATAATCCAAGCATTTCCCTCTCGGTTCTGGTATGCTCTTATTACCGGAACCGAGCTTTTTTATGGAAAGAAAGGGGCAGCACTTTATGTCACGACCGAAAAGAAGATCCAAACGAACGGGGCGGCTGCGGCGCATCCTTGGTGCGCTGCTGCTCTGCACCGCTGTGCTGCTGTTTGCCGGACAGGTGCTGCCTACCCTGGGATCAGCGGTCCAGACCCTGTTTTCTGCCCAGGAGAAACAGCCTGTGGGCAGCGGAGACCTGCTTTTGGTCAACCGGGATCACCCCCTGCCGGAGGATTATACCGTAGAGCTTACCACCCTATCCAACGGACAGCAGGTAGCCAGCCGGATCTATCCGGATCTGCAGGCCATGTTCGACCAAGCCCGGGCCGAGGGGCTTGCCCTGTTTGTGCGGGAGGGGTACCGCACCGCCCAACAGCAGCAGCGGCTGATGGAGGAAAAGATCCGCGCCTACGAAGCCGAGGGCTATTCCCACAAAAAAGCCAAGCAGGCTGCTGCGGAATGGGTCGCCCCTGTGGGCACCAGCGAGCACCAACTGGGCCTTGCGGTGGATATCAACGCCGACACCGTTTACAGCAGCCGGGAGCAGGTATACGCCTGGCTGGAAAAGCACGCCCATCTGTACGGATTTATCCTGCGCTACCCACCCACCAAAGTGGATCTCACAGGCTTTTCCTACGAGCCGTGGCATTTCCGCTATGTGGGCCGCCAGGCTGCCGCCGAGATCTATGCGCAGGGGCTGTGCCTGGAAGAATACCTTGGTCAGGGCTGAGGCCGTCTTTGGCGCAGCCCCTTATCGGCTGGCACAAAGGTGCCGACCGTTTTTTCCTAAATAGACAAGGCCCCGCCCGCTGTGCTATACTGGGGGCGAACACTGCGGGCCTCTGGCCCGCCTAAAAAGGAGCGTTGTGTTATGGGTCTGATCAAAGCTGCATTGGGAGCTGCCAGCGGTGTGCTGGGCGACCAGTGGAAAGAATATTTTTATTGCGATGCGCTGCCCGCCGATGTGATCGCCGTGCAGGGCGAAAAACGCCGTTCCGGGCGTTCTTCCAACCGCCGGGGCGGGGATAACATCATCACCGACGGCTCTGTGCTGGCTGTGGCCAACGGCCAGTGCGCCCTGATCGTGGAGCAGGGCAAGGTGGTGGAGCTGTGCGCCGAACCGGGCGAATACACCTACCAGACCGGCACGCAGCCCTCGCTGCTGTCTGGTTCCCTGCCCAAAAACGGCATCGAGGATGTTTTTGCGGAGCTGGGCCAGCGGTTCACCTTTGGGGGACAGGCCGCCGCAGACCAGCGGATCTATTATTTCAACACCAAGGAGCTGGTGGGCAACAAATACGGCACCCCCAGCCCTGTCCCCTTCCGGGTGGTGGACCAGCGAGCCGGCATCGACATGGACATCGGCATCCGCTGCTTTGGCGAGTACAGCTACCGGGTGGTAAACCCCATCTTGTTCTATACCAATGTATGCGGCAACATCTCGGAGCCGTATACCCGGGACGCCATTGACGGCCAGCTCAAGACCGAGCTGATGACCGCTTTGCAGCCTGCCTTTGCCAAGATCAGCGCCATGGGCATCCGCTATTCGGCTCTGCCGGGGCACACCGCAGAGCTGGCGCAGGCTCTGAACGACACCCTCAGCAGCCAGTGGAGCCAGCTGCGGGGCATCGAGATCGTTTCTCTGGGCTTGTCCAGCGTCAAGGCCAGCGAGGAAGACGAGCAGGCCATCAAGGAGATGCAGCGCGCTGCCGCTCTGATGGACCCCACCCGGGCCGCTGCCCACCTGGTGGGTGCGCAGGCCGATGCCATGCGTGCTGCCGCCGCCAACACCGCTGCCGGGCCGGCCATGGCCTTTATGGGCATGCAGCAGGCCGCTGCAGCCGGGGGTGCGCAGGCCCAGACCCTGTATCAGATGGGGACACCCGCCGCCCCTCAGCCGGTCCCGTCTGCTGCGGGCTGGCGCTGCGCCTGCGGGCATGAGGGCAATACCGGAAAGTTCTGTTCTGAATGTGGCCAGCCCCGCCCCCAGGAGGGCTGGGTCTGCCGCTGCGGCGCACACAACTTTGGGAAATTCTGCACCGAATGTGGGCAGCCCCGCCCGGCAGCCCGCTGTTCTGCCTGCGGCTGGGAGCCTGCCGACCCGGCACAGCCCCCCAAGTTCTGTCCCAACTGCGGCAAACCTTTTGCCGGCTAAAGGGATGAGGTGATATCTGTGGCAAATACACTGACCAATTACCAGTGCCCGGCCTGTACAGGCCCCCTGCGGTTTGATGGCAAGGCGGGCAAGCTGGTATGCGACTACTGCGGTTCGCAGTACGAAGTAGCGGACATGGAGGCCCGCTATGCAGAAAAACAGGCCCAGGCCGACCGGTCCGCTGCTGCGCAGGCCGAAGCGCCCTTTTGGGGGCAGGAGGAGACCAGCGGCCTGCGCAGTTACAGCTGTCCTTCCTGCGGGGCAGAGCTGGTCTGCGCCGACACTACGGCGGCTTCCAGCTGCCCTTACTGCGGCAACCCCACCGTTATGGGGGGACAGTTCACCGGCCAGCAAAAGCCAGAGTTCATCCTGCCCTTCCGCATGGACCGGGCAGAAGCCCTGGCAGCGCTGAAAAAGCACTATAAGGGCAAGCCTCTGCTGCCGAAGGCTTTCCGGGAGGAAAACCATCTGGAGGAGCTGCAGGGCGTCTACGTCCCCTTTTGGGTATTCGATGCTTCCGCCACCGCCCAGGGCAGCTATGAGGGGCATCGGGCAGAGACCCACCGGGAGGGCGATTACCAGGTGACCACGGTGCAGCATTTCCGGGTGGAGCGTGAGGGCGAAGCCCGCTTTTGCAGGATCCCGGCGGACGGTTCCTCCCGTATGCCGGACGCCCACATGGATGCCATCGAGCCTTTTGCGCTGGAGGAGATGAAACCGTTTTCCACGGCGTATCTGCCGGGTTTTATGGCAGACCGCTACGACGTGGAAGCGCAGACCGCCTTTGAGCGGGCCAAGACCCGCATCGAAAACACCACTGCCTCTGCGCTGCACAGCACCATCTGCGGCTACACCGACTACCACACCCTGCAGGAGGAGGTCCGGGTAGCACCGCCCCAGACGCACTATGCTCTGCTGCCGGTCTGGATGCTGCACACCAAATGGGAAGGGCGGGATTTCTTGTTTGCCATGAACGGCCAGACCGGTAAGCTGATCGGAGATCTGCCCATCGACAAGGGACGGCTTGCTGCATTGTTTGCGGGCATCAGCCTGCCGCTGATGCTGGTGCTGGCTTTGCTGCTGTTGTAAAGGGGGCGCTTACCATGCATAAAAAATCTTGGGCCAGCCGGTTCCTGGCCGTTTTGATCCTCTGTCTGGGGCTGGCGCTGCCGGCGGCAGCAGCAGGCGGCAGTGTACGGGATGAGTATGGCCTGTTTGATGCCGCCGCCCTGTCCGCCCTGGAACAGACCGCCTCCACAGCAGCCGATGGACACGACTGCGCTGTCTATTATGTGACCTGTGCCAACGTGGGCAGCCAGACCGCCCGGGAGTACGCCAAGGACTATTACCGCAGCCATGAGCTGGGCAGCGGGACCCAGCACAGCGGCGTGCTGTTCCTGGTGGCTATGGAGTCCCGGGACTATGTAACGATCACCTACGGCAGCGCTGTACAGGCTTTTTCGGATGCACGCATCCAGCAGATCGAGCAAAAAGTGCAGCCGCTGCTCTCGGACGGTGAGAACCTAAAAGCCGCCGATACATTTTTGGAGATGTGCGGCGATACCCTGGATTACTACGCACGCCACGGCAAACCCATGCCGGGCGGCTCCGGTGCAGGGCGGATTGCGCTGGTGATCCTGCTGCCTTTGGGCATTGCCGGGCTGGTATGCGGCATCCTGTGCAGTCAGATGCGCACCGCCCGCCCCAAAACGGAAGCGGCAGGCTACCTGTCGGACGAGGGGCTGGTGCTGCACCGCCAGGTGGACCTGTATACCCACACCACCCGCAGCCAGGTCTATGATCCGCCCCAGACTGAGACAAATTCTTCTTCCACGGTCGATTCGGACGGATTTGGCGGGTCGGACGGCGGAAAGTTTTAAGCTCGCTGAGAAACACAAAACCCCCGGTGCGGAAAAATCCGCACCGGGGGTTTTTATTGCTTGCTTACGGATAAAACCGTGCTCTGCAGCTTAGCCCTTGCCTGCGCAGCCGAACAGCTCGATCTTCTCCTTGCACTTATCCTGGATAGCCTTTACACCAGGAGCCAGCAGCTTACGGGGGTCAAAGCCCTTGCCCTGCTGATCCTTGCCCTCCTCGATGTACTTGCGGGTAGCCTCCGCAAACACCAGCTGGCACTCGGTGTTGATATTGATCTTGGACACGCCCAGGCTGATCGCCTTAGCGATCATCTCATCGGGGATGCCGGTGCCGCCGTGCAGCACCAGGGGGATGTTGTTGGTGGCCTGGTGGATGCGGTCCAGAGCCTCAAAGTCCAGGCCCTTCCAGTTCTCGGGGTAGACACCGTGGATATTGCCGATGCCAGCAGCCAGGAAGTCAACGCCCAGAGCAGCGATCTTAGCGCACTCCTCGGGGTCAGCGATCTCGCCCGTGCCCACAACGCCATCCTCGACGCCGCCGATGGAGCCCACCTCGGCCTCCACGGAGATGCCCTTGGAGTGAGCCAGCTCTACCAGCTCCTTGGTCTTTGCCACGTTCTCCTCAATGGGGTAGTGGCTGCCGTCGAACATGATGGAGGAGAAGCCAGCCTCGATGCAGGCCTTGCAGCCCTCGTAGGAGCCGTGGTCCAGGTGCAGAGCCACCGGCACGGTGATGCCCAGAGAGTCCACCATGGCGCTGACCATAGCAGCCACAGTCTTGAAGCCGGTCATGTACTTGCCGGCACCCTCAGACACACCCAGGATCACCGGGCTCTTGGCCTCCTCACAGGCCAGCAGGACTGCCTTGGTCCACTCCAGGTTATTGATATTGAACTGAGGAACACCATAATGGCCATCGCGGGCCTTGAGCAGCATTTCGGTCGCATTTACCAACATTATTCATTACCTCCACAATCTATCGAGGGTTTGGGTCTTCCCACGCACTTTGCGCAAAGAATCACAAACTCACAGGTTAAGTATACCCCAAACAGGGGCCAAAATCAATCCAGGGGCCACCTTTTTTTGGGGAAGTTTGGGCTGCCTGTACCCACAGAAAACAGGCGGGCGCATAACGCCCGCCTGTAAAAACACTTTTGCAAAAAAGAACGGTCACCCTTCGTTCTCCCTCATCCAGGGCTGAGACTGGCTCTGCACCGGCTCAGAGGCTGTCAGGCTGCGTTCCATCAGGATGCCCAGATACGCATCCTGCAAAGCATCGGCCAGCGGATACACCGCCTCCCCTGCCGAAAGATACCGTTCCATCCCCGCCAAAAAGGTGGCGATCGCCGTCTCGTCCTGGTTCAAGCCGTTGCCATAAAAGGGGGTACGGTACAGCACCCGATCCCCCAGCGTATACAGTCCCTGCTGGCACTGGATCTGTGCCTGCTGAGGCTCCGCTCCTTCGTCCAGCCAGCGCAGCGTCTCATCGTCCAGCTCTCCCCGGGGGCCTTGGATGTTCAGGTGGGTCGCACGCAGATCCGAGTGGTACTGCACGTTGCAAAAATCCACAAAGGCTACCGCCCCGCCTGCAAATTGCAGTGTATGGCGCTGCAAGGTCTTTTGCACCAGAGGGCCATGCTCGATCTTGCCCCAGCGGGAGTCGGTCTCAATGATCTCCACCGGCCAGGTGCGCCCCTCCACCGTCACCGGCTGCATCCCGGTGCCCAAAAACGACCGGGCCAAGCTGGCAGCATGATACCCATGCGCCAGCGAGAGCCGGGCAAAAGCGGGCTGTCCTACCAGACCCTGACGCACCGCCTCCAATTTAGCGGCCACCGCCGGGTAGAGCCAGTACTGCTCTGCAATTTGCAGTTTTGCTCCACTGGTATGCAGCTTCCATAAGGTGCGCAGCTGGTCTGTCTCTAACGCAGCCGGGGTCTCGCACAGCACGGCAAAACCGCGCTCTATCCACTCCTTGCTGACCTGGGCCAGCGACGCCTTGTTTACCGCCACCACCACGAAATCCGGCCGCATGGCGGCGCACTGCTCCGGAGAGGTTCTCACCGGCGCCCCATACCGGCGGATCTGCTCTGCTTTCTCCTGACTGCGGCAGAGCACCGCACACAGCTCAAACTGCTGGGGCAAAGCCTGTGCGATACGGACATAAAACAGTGACCGCCAGCCCGACCCCACTACCAGAAAACGCAGTTTAGCCATGCTGCTCCTCCTGTTGGATATGGGCTGCCAGCTCCCGCTCAAACAGCTCTGCATCCAGGGGCAGCGTCACCTTGCGCCCCTGCCAGGCCGAGAGATAGGCTGCATCGGTCAGCTCCAGCGCACGCACTCCCTCTGTACCGGGAGCCGCCAGCGGTGTCCCCTCCAGCACAGCCTGTGCAAAGTTCTGCAGCATAGCGGGGTACGGCTCCCCCTGCGGGCCAAAACGCTCCTGCGTCACCGTCTGCTGCAGCTGCTGACGCTCGGTGCAGGATGCCGTGCGCCGGTAGGTCTCGGTATCCGGGGCAAAGCGGCGCACCGTCAGCAGGTCATCTTCCAGCAGTGCTGTTCCCTTGCTGCCTACTACCTCCAGCCGCTCTGTATATGCGCCTTCCCCGGTCGAAAGGATCAGCACTGCGGTCTGACGGTTCGGGTATTCCATCAGCAGCGTTGCTTCATCGTCCACTAAAAAGTTGTTGTATTTGCCATACGGGATCATGGCATAGACGCTCTCCGGCATCCCAAACAGCCACTGCCAGATATCCAGCAGATGCTGTCCCTGGTTCAGCAGAGCGCCGCCGCCTTCTCCGCCCCAGCTGGAGCGCCAGGCGCTGGATGCATGATACTGCCAGGTGCGGAAATAGCGGCTGTTTTCCAGCATCACCCGCTGCACCTGACCAAGCTCGCCGCTTTGCAGCAGTTCCCGCAGGCGGCAGTACTTGCGGTACATCCGCTGGTGGAACATCATGCCGTAGACAAGCCCGCTGGCCTGCGCCGCTTCATTCATCTCCAGCGCCGGGCCGATCGACCCCGCCGAGGGCTTGTCGCACAAAACGTGCTTGCCCTGTGCAAAAGCCTGCTGCACCAACTGAGGATGGCTCTTATGAGGGGTCACCACCAGTACGGCATCAAAGCTGTCCGCCGCAGTGTACAGTGCGTCTGCGCTGTCCCACACCTGCACCGTATCCGGCAGCGTCTTTCTGGCCCAAGCCTGGGCCTCCTGGCTGCGACAGACTACTGCTGCCAAACACATGGAAGGCACCTGCCCTGCTGCGATCATTTGGGCATACTTGCGGCCCATCGTCCCTGTCCCGATCACCGCTGCACGCACGATTCTGCTCATACCGCGCCTCCTTTTGGCTTACAGCAGCTCGATCAGCTGCTGGATCTCCTCCATACGGGTAGCCCAACTGGTGGCAATGCGCACCACCGTGTGGGTGTCGTCAAATTTCTCCCAGAAGCCAAACTTTGCCTTGCCCTCCAGTGCTTGCAGCTGGGCATTTTCCAGCACCACGAAGATCTGGTTGGTGGGGCTGTCCAGGAAGAACCGGTAGCCCTTTTCCCGCAGCGCTGCTTTCAGTGTCTCCGCAGCTGCAATGGCGTTGCGGCTGATCTTCATATACAGGTCATCGGTAAACAGCACATCAAACTGCAGCCCCAGCAGCCGGCCCTTGGCCAGCAGACCACCCTGCTGCTTGACCATAGTCATAAAATGCGCCGGCGCCCCATGAGGGAACACCACGGCCTCGCCGCACAGCGCGCCCACTTTCGTTCCGCCAATATAGAACACATCCGTCAGCTGTGCCAGATCCGACAGGGTCAGGTCACAGGCCGGGCTGGCCAGACCATATCCCAGCCGTGCACCGTCCATAAACAGCGGGATCTGGTACTGGGCACAGATCTGGTGCAGCGCTTCCAGCTCTGCCTTTGTGTACAGCGTGCCATACTCAGTGGGGTAGGAGATATACACCATGCCGGGGAAGGTCATGTGCTCGTGATTTGCGTCGGCATAATAGGTCTCCAGATACTCCCGCAGATCCGCGGCCGAAAGTTTTCCATCCGTCTGCGGCAGCGCCAGCACTTTATGCCCTGTATATTCCACGGCGCCTGCCTCATGGCCGTGGATATGACCGGTAACAGCCGCCACGACCCCTTCGTACCGGCGCAGCATCGCCGCAATAACGATGACGTTGGCCTGTGTCCCGCCCGAAACAAAGAACACATCCGCCTCCGGGCAGCTGCAAGCCGCCCGGATCTTCTCCCGGGCACTGGCACAATAGGGATCTGTGCCATAACCCGAGGTCTTTTCCAGGTTGGTCTCCACCAGTTTTTTCAGGATCTCTTCATGGGCGCCTTCACAATAATCATTTTCAAAATACAGCATGGTTCTTGTCTCCTTTGCAGCATCGATCTACAAATTTCATTATGGAAGCCGTTGCAGGATTTGTCAAGGCGAGAAAACTCCTTTTGTGCACTCCCCGTACCGTCCCTTATTTCTCTCGGCATTGGATCTGGATCAGGGTCAGGTATTCTTCTGGACTATGGAGTGAGATCTCATTGATCCCCTCTTCATACGCATAGCCGATCAGCTCCAAGCCCCGCCGTTCCGCCTCCTCAAACAAAGCCCGGTAGCCCTCCCGCAGCTGTTCCCAGCTGCCACGGATAAACACCTGCAGATACTGTCCTTCCGGCCGTACCTCATCCACTATCCCATTTTCCAGCTCTGTTTTTGCAAAAAAGCGGTCGTATTCATCCCCCCGGCCCTGACGAAGATTCTCCACCGCAATGCGGCTGCCAAAATTATCATAGAGGCCAAAGCGTTCCCGTAGTCGCTGCGAAAACTCAGACGCTGCTGCAAAGTCCAGGTCCTGATAGTCCCCCCGAATGGGAGCGCTCAGCAGCAGGCCCTGTGCCGGCAGCGTCACAAGCTCGATCTTTCCCGGGTGGATACTGCGTTCCAGCGCAAGTTTTTCCGCTTTGCGGCTTAAAAAAGCCTTAGCTTCCATCAATTCCTGGATCGAGCGATCAATATCCGCCTTTTTCTCCTGGATCAGCTGTTCCAGCGCCCGTCCCGAAGGGCTTTGCGTATAGGTTTTGATCTCCTGAATGGAAAAGCCGATCCGCCGCAAAAGCAGTATCAACTCCAACTGTTCAAACTGCATACAGGTATAATACCGGTATCCATTTTCCCCTTTATGTTCCGGCGAAAACAGCCCGATTTCATCATAATAGTGCAGCGTCCGTTTATTGACCCCGTTCAGACGGGCAAACTCTCCGGTGGAATAATAAAACTCCCGCATACTTGTTCCCTCCTGCACATGACTGCATAGCTAAAGTGTAGCGTACCCATACCGGAAAGTCAACGCAAGCGGGAACAGAGATCTTTAAGGGGAGCGGCATTTTCTTTATCACACAGCAAAAGCCCCCGAGGAAAATCCTCAGGGGCTTCAGTTCAAGTCGGCGTCTACCTATTTTCACAAGCCGTCTCCAGCTAACTATCTTCGGC
>OHLC01000552.1_pt1 | contig 19824 bp, 28 predicted proteins | sample 1568981 | NCBI WGS metagenome assembly OHLC01 (sample SAMEA3879510, study PRJEB24766) | human gut metagenome | biome: human-associated habitat; feature: feces | place: USA | collected 1985/1987 | reverse complement strand
AACATAGTATCTTCTACCATTCTTTCACTCCTAATCTATACTCGCATCACTGGTACAATATAATTCTATTTCCAGAGTAAATATCTCTGGAGCATTAACACTATTATACGTTCTATCCTTCTTTTCTAGCAAGTAAGAAAACAAAACGATTCATTTTTTCTTACCATTTTCTTCTGTTCTTTTTTGATGCCAGATAAAGTCTCGTCATCTCATCCATGAAAATAGTTTTGTCCTCATTGGTCATAGTTCCACTGGCAAATAAAGCAGCTACCTGTTCAAGAATCTGCCTTGCCTGTTTAGCACCAGCATATTCACTTGGCTCATCATTACCCAAGCACACGGTTTCATTATCATTCATAAGATAAGAAACCTGACACTGAAATGCATCTGCCAGTTTTTGATATAAACTACTCTGCTTCGGATATCGTCCTTCAACTTCCCAAGATCGAATTGTTCTATGAGAAACGCCCACCATATCACCCAGCTTTTGTTGAGTCATTTTTTTCTCTTTTCGCAACTTCCTAATTTTATCACCAAATGTTGTCATAAGTATACATCTTTCTCCTATGAGTTTTGTACATGCTTTATTTTTCTAACCACAATAAAAGTATATCATTATGCAAATAAAAAGAGAACCCGACATCACAAGCAAATTTGATGATGCGGGTTCCCTTCCCTCTTTATAGATCAATACCTTTTATTTTTTCATCTTATGATCTGATGGCAGTCTCACTTCTCCGGTCCTTTTCTTCATAATAGAATTCTGCGTCTCCATCTGTGTTGGAATATAATCGCTTTCCTGCAGAAATGCACCTGCCGCCTCAGCATATGATTCATATCCAGCTGCTTTCATTCTCTTTAACATTTTTGCCAAAGCACTGTTCTTGTCTCTACTCACCTGACGTGTGCTGATGCCCAGTTCCGCTGCTGTTTCCTTAACTTGTTTTCCCATAATAAAATAATCGCTCACGATTTTCTTTTCCTTCTCTGTCAGATCACTGAAGAGTTCTTTGAAGAAGATCTCTGTTGTGATATCTGATGCAATGTCACGTCCATCATCTGCGATAAAGTCTGTCGCACAACTGTTTTCTGATTCTAATCCACAAAATAATACTGTATTATTTCTCTGATGCTGCTGATCGAACATATAATGTTCCTTATTATAAGAAATATTAAGAACTTCCAGCTCTTCTGCTGTAATATTAGCGTATTTCACCTTCTGATATCTGTCGTAAAATGTGTATTTTCTTTCTTCCATGATTGTTCCTCCGATTTGTCGTTTTTGTTGATTTGTGACAAATCGGAAATCATGGATATCTGGCATAATGTCTGCCTCTTCCCTGCATCTTGATATGCTCTTCCTTTCCGGCATCTACCTGTTAAAAAGGAAGCTTTTTCAAATCTGCAACCTGTTTTTTGGGTATAAAAAAAGGCCATGCCCTTCCGGGCACAGCCTGACGCCTTAAAATTTGAGAAAAGAAAAACCTCCGCAAACATTACGTCTGCGAAGGTCTATTTCTCTCAGCATATCAATTCTAACATGCATGTATTTTCATTGTAATGCCATTCACATGCCAGTTTACTGTCAGTTCACTGCCACTTTACTCCCACTTTTCTTCCAGTTTATTTCCTCCATCTTATTCTGTATCTTTTCCGGACGTGTAAATGCCCAGAGCATTGTTGCATACAAACGGATTGCTTTCTTACGGTTTCGATAATAAGTGGTACTTGGCATATCATCCAGCATCAGCATCACATCTTCATTCGTATTTCCCGCTTCAAAATATCTATATTTCAAAAGCCGATAATACAGCTGTCCATTCTTCGGATAATCCCTCAAAGCTATCAGGGAATCTCTCATGATTTCCAGCAAACAGAGATTCATATCATTATTCAGAAGTTTTTCCTGGATTCTGCGTTTCTCTGCAGTCGCATCGAAATCTACCAGATCATATAACATTTCCTTCAGATGCTTCCCTTCTTCTGCATACATTTCATAATCTATATCCACAAGATTCTTCTCAATACGGAACATTACCTTGGTATACTGACTCAACAATAATTCCGTATTCTTATAAGCATCCTCTGCCACTTCTTCCATATTGATAAACATATCCTGTATTCTCTGCATAATTGTCCTCCTTCCCGACCGCTTCCGCAGCCAGACCAATCATTGTATTGTTTATTCCATTCACAGTCTGTCACTGTCCTAACATCTCTTCATGCAGATTCCGCAGAAATATCTGCTGTGGGATAGCTTCTATTTCTGGCTGACCGGCAACTGTATGATCTATTGAAAGCAATCGGTTCTCACGGGAAAGGATGTATCCCCGACTGCTGATGTTCTCATCGAATATCTATCTCTCCAAAGGGGGCCCTGATTCAGGGCTCCCTTTTAGGGCACCGTTATTTACGTTCCATAAACCATTTATAATTTTCTTCATAAGTCAGATGACAGATTTTCCCGCCCACCTGACAGGTATAACGATATCCGGTTCCGCCAGCTTTTCGACTGGCACAACGCTCCGGTTTTGAAACCTTATCAATCGCATACTTACGTCCATCTTCCCAGACAAACGCTGTAGGGATCAATTCTCCTTCCCGGCTGAATACCGCCAGGACATCTACATACACTTTAGCTGTCATTACAAAACACCTGCTCTCTCCTATCCATGAAAATATGCTTGTGGATGAACCGTGTGTTCCTTAGCATTCAGCTGTGCCAGTATCTTATCCTGATACATAAATGCTCTCTGAATACTCTGATAGCCAAATCTTCCACGGATCTCATCTGCCACCTGGTCCATCTTTTTGATTTTTTCTCTTTTTGTTTCATCCATAAATAAATCAAGCTGATAAGGCATCTCTTCAGACACCAGATCACATCCTCGAACACCAAGACTACGAATCGGATGTTCCCAGTTATAATTTTTCTGAAATAACTCAAATGCAGTTCTGGCAATTTCTTCTGTAAGATTACTTGCCCTGTCCAACTTGCACTGTCTCGTGAAATGGTACAGTCCATTATCCCGAATCGAGATTTCTACTGTCCTGCATTGAAAACCATTTTCACGCAACCTGGCTCCTACACTTTCTGAAAGCGCCATCAAAATAATCTTCACATCCAATTCACTAACAAGATCTCTTGGTGTTGTTGTGCTGTTCCCGATAGATTTGATTGGTGCTCTATATCCTTCTACTGAAACTGGAGTCTTATCCCATCCATTTGCAAAGGTATGAAGTACCAATCCCATCTTTCCAAGATATGTTTCTAATATAGAAGGTTCTGCCCCTGCCAGATCGCCAATCGTACAAATGCCAAGTTTCTTCATCGTCCGTTCAGTACTTCGTCCGACCATAAGTAAATCTCCTACTGGAAGTTTCCATGCAATATCCTTGTAATTGTCTTTGGAAAACTCTGTAATGGCATCCGGCTTTTTATAATCAGAACCGAGCTTTGCAAATATCTTATTCCAGGAAACACCAATACTTACGGTAACACCCAGTTCATATTTAATCCGACTGCTGATCTCTTTTGCAATCTTCATTCCATCTCCCTTGATAGAAGTACTGGCGGTCACATCCAGCCAGCTTTCATCAATCCCAAATGGTTCTCTCTGATCTGTGTATTCACTGTAAATCTCCTGTGCCATTCTGGAAAACCTCAAATAAAGATCCATGCGAGGCGGTACAAAAATTATTTCCGGGCAAACCTGCCTTGCCTGCCACAATGCCATACCTGTTTTTACTCCGGCTCGCTTTGCAATATAATTCGCAGTCAGCACAATTCCATGTCTTGCTTCCGGATCGCCCCCAACTGCCATCGGCTTTCCGGCAAGTTCCGGATGATGCAGCATCTCAACACTTGCGTAAAAGCAATTCATATCTGAATGAAGAATTGTCCTGCTCATAACATTCACCTACCAGTCTTAAAAATCATAATAAAAGTTCTTTGCTTCATATTGACTTTGTGAAGTTTATAGATTATAATTTCTACTAACTTCACGAACATTTGTTTGTATTTTATACGTGATAATGAACTCTGTCAATAGTTTTTATAAAGTTGATGAAGTTACGATTTCAAAAACTTGGAAAGGATCCCACTATGAATTTTTCAGACAAGATTAAATATCAACGAGAACAAAATCATCTGACACAAAAAGAACTTGCAGAACTGGTCGGCGTATCCCAGCGTGCGATCGCAGCTTATGAAAGTTCCGGCACCATCGCACGAATCTCTACTATGAGAAAGCTCGCTCATGCATTAAATGTCTCTTATGATTATTTAAAACATGATGAGATCACAGATCCTTCTTATGGAATTGAAAAAATGGATTATATTGATGAAGTCAATGGACAGCTTGGTGAAAAAGGAGCCAGAGACATCAATGAGATTCTCGAAGCCAACCGTGCTCTTTTCGCTGGTGGCGAACTTGACGAAGAAGCAAAAGATGCTTTCTATCAGGCTGTAACCAAAGCATATCTTTCCTGTAAGATGGAAGCTAAAAAGACATTTGGACGGAAAAAGAAAAACACTGAAACGGAAAGGGATTCATAGGTGTCCGTATTTTCGTACAGCACTTTTGCTACTCTATACTTGCAGCAAACTATCTTATGAAATATCGAGGTGTTTTTATGAGTTCAAAATGTATAAGAGACACTGTTAATAAAGTAAAAGCAAAATATCAGGAAAGTGATCCGTATCGCCTTGCAGCCGCTATGCATATTATTGTTAAGAAGCTTCCGCTTGGAACTGATCCAAACTGTTGCAAAGGCTTCTGTATGCGGGAATGTCGAAAGACCTGCATCGTCATTAACAGCGATCTGCCGGAAATCATACAACAGATTATCCTGATCCACGAGATTGGGCACGCACTCCTTCATCAGAAAACCCTTCAGATCAAGTGTTTTCATGATTTTGAATTATTCGATGGAGTGTCACAATGTGAATATGAAGCGAATTGCTTTGCCGCTGATTATCTTCTGGAAGATGAAGATGTCCTGGAAATGCTTAACGCTGATATGTCCTTTTTCCAGGCTGCCGCAGAACTGAAAGTTCCACCGGAACTTCTTGATTTCAAATTCCGAATGATGAAACGAAGCGGCGTTCAGATTATAGATTCTCCGATTACTTCCAACAGTGACTTTTTAAAAGATATCCCTACTTCGGGAATAATAGAAAATTACTAAATATGCTATTTTTGAAAAAGGAGATTTTTGAAAATGATCAACTTAAATAAACATAGAATAGACTTTGGAAAAGGGGATGTAGGCATTGGTGTCATCGGTAACACTACAGATTCCGCACAACTGGCATTTTATAATCAGAGTGCACGTCCCATCCATATACTCAAGAATCCAGATCAGAATCCTGGATTCGAATCCATGGAATTTGAAGAAGAGCCTTTTATCATGAGCTTTTCCAATCCAGAAAGCATTGATGCAGTTATTTCAATTTTACAACGTGCCAAATATATTAATTTCACTTCCAAAAACGAACCGCAAAAAACAGAATAGATGAATGATGTATCTTATAAAGAATGGCTGTCTTTTCTCCAATGAGCAGGCAGCCATTTCTCATGTAATTCTTTAATACAAGTCTCCCACATATCCATCTGCTTCCAGATGCATATAGCACTCATCCACCTTCTCTGATTCCAGAATCCGCAAAACGTGTTCCATACCTGTAGCAAGTTCTTTTGTTTTTAACTCTTCCAGCGGAATCCAATAAACTCTTCCTTCCTCAGAACTCTTTAATTCTCCGGTAAACTTATCCGCTTTATACAAGGTAATAACATAGTGCACTCCGCTCTTATGCCAATGATATAATCCTCCAAGCTTCGGTGCTTCAACCGTAAGTCCTGTTTCTTCCCAGACTTCCCGAATCATAGATTTCTGAAAAATCTCATTTGCTTCTACGTGACCGCCTGGAAAAGTTGTACCGGTATAGCTATCATTTACTTTATCCAGAGCCAGTACATTCCCTTTATGATCCTGAATCATACACATATTCATAAAACAAACCTTCTCAATCCGGCTCTCTTCTTTTTCATTCAGAGATTTCCTGACACGTTTGTTGATATCCGATCGTTTGGATCTATAATGCTTAAAGACCTCTCCATACGAAATCCAGATTTCTGCATCTTCGATTTTTTCATAGACAGTATCCACTACTTCTTCCAAATGTTTGTCATTCGGAAAAGTGCATTTTTTCATATAATAATCTCTGGTTGCCTGAAACATCCATTCCGCAATCTTTTCTTTCTGCTTCATTTTTAACTGGGAATACTTCTTATTCGTTTGCAGTAATCTCCCATCTATCATCTTATGGTTTTTCCGTGACATCGGTTTGACCTCTTTTCTTCTTTTTCATTCAGATTTTACTATACCACAGAATCATGCTTGCGTCATACTTCTGAGCTTCGATGTCCTCTTTTTCTTCTCTCAGTACCTTATTTATAGAGGAATCTTTTTTAATGACTCTCTTCCGGCGGCTGTGCCACCGGTAAATAGCAAGGACAGGAAGTGTATAGACACCTTCCATTTTTTTTGCAAAAAAATACGATGGAAATATTAATTTTTTATGCTTGATCAAAAATGACATATTATAAATGATTAAAAAATAATGACGAAGGGAGAAGAAGCTTAAAGGTTATTCGTTGCCGGTTTATCCGGATAGAGAATAACCAGTTAAGCGAGAAAAAGCGGTTATATTCTAACTTTTATGGAATATCCAAGTAAGAAAATAACCACACAAGAGGATAGCAGGCAGCAGCTATTATGTATTGTCTCCTGGGGGAGTGGTGAACTAAACACCGTCTGAACAGTACAGAACTCATTGACAAGGCTAAGTCATTAAAAAGGCAGAAGAACAGACAGTTAAACAAAAATCTGAGGTTAGGAGCAGTAAACAAGAGAAAAGAGGTGTGACATGGGCAGATACAGAAGCATACAGGCTACGTTAATAGAATCTTCTTTAAAGGGCTTAACAGATAATCAAACTATAACTGCATATAAAAAAGACTGCAAGTTGTTTGCAGCATATTGTAAGGAACAAGGGGTGAAGCGTCCTGATCAGCTGCAGGGCAAGGAAAAAGATATGTTGCAGGGATATGAAAGACAATTAGAATCTGCCGGCTATAGCCCCAGTACAATACACAGACGATTAGCCGCCCCCTGCAAGGGTGTAGGTGTTAATATGTCTGAAATTGAAAAGCCAAAAAGAACCGCTGACAGGATAACCAGGAGCAGAAAAGAAGGGGCAAATAAACAAGGAAAGGCAGAAGCTACAGAAGCACGCTATAGTCGCCTAGTAGCCTTCCAAAAGGCCGTTGGAATACGTAGGGCAGAATTATCTAGACTGTCAGCAACAGACCTCACAACAGACGAAAGCGGTTACTTATGTGTATATGTGGCAAAGGGAAAGGGTGGTAAACGACAGCTGCAAAGATTACTTCCGGAAGATGAAGGAACCGTGTTGGAAATATTTCAGAATGCGGATCCAGGACAGAAACTTTTTTCCAAAGAAGAAATGCAGAACAAAATAGATCTGCACGGAATTAGACGAGAACACGCACAAAAAGCGTATAAATATTATGCTGACAGACTGAAAAATGAACCAGGATATAAATACGAACTGCGAAAAGAACTTGCAGCTAGATATAAAGAATTTCATAGACCAGGAGATTCTAACAAGAGATTCTTACACGATATTATGAATGAAAAACCATATAAACTAAGGGGAAATAACTACCAGAAGGCTATAGAACAGGGAAAAGAGACGGAATATAACCGCCTGGCATTAATGGCTGTAAGCGTATTTCATCTGTCACACTGGCGGCTAGATGTTACAGTAACAAATTATATGATATAAATTTCAATATACACTAGACTTCGTGTATATTATGTGGTATATTAGTTTTTAGAAAGGTAGGTGAGAAAATTGCCGTTGCGGTACAAGATAGACGTTTTAGCCGCATTGAAAGAGGCAGGATATTCTTCTTATAGGCTGAGGAAAGAAAAACTATTAAGTGAATCTACACTGCAAAAGTTGAGAGATGGAATTATTGTTTCAACAGATGTAATAGAACAGTTGTGCGGATTGTTAAATTGCCAACCAGGAGACCTGCTAGAGCACAAAGCGGAATAAACGTAAAAAGTCAGTTCACCACCGACCAAAGTAAATGAACTGACTGTACAATTAACAGGGCTTGCCTGTATGAAATATATTATATCATGCGGAAGCCCCTTTATCAACCGAAAGCGAGGTAATAACGTGATTTCAGTAATGGACGTTCTTGTAATTTTTTTGGGTGGATTTATATCTGCTAAAGTATGTGATTATGTACACGAATTAGAACGAGAGGAGAATGAAGCATGAGTAAAGAAAAAACATTAAGAACATTAGAAGAAACAGAAGTGATGCAGGCTACAGGTGTTCCGGAACAGGAGACAGAAGAAGTAAGCACAGCTCTTGCAACAGAGATTATTGCAGATCTTAAGAAACAGTTAAAAGAATCAAAAGAAGAGGCTGATAATCTGGAAAAAGACTGGGAGTTTTGTTCACAGCAGAGATTAATTCTTGCGATGCAGATAGACATTATCAATTTTACACTGAAAATCTTTGATTACAAATGTCTCAGCATGGCTTTAAGTTATGTAAAGGCAGCATATAACCAGCAACCGCCGGAAGAGGATGAACAGGAGGGCGAAGAGTGATGAAAAAATGTACATTAACACAGGTCCCTTGCAGAGAAGCAATCATGGAAGTGGTTCAGAGAAACAAAGACAGAAGATCATTGCAGCACACTTATGAACTGGCAGAACTTTTTCAGACAGCTTGTTCCAGTAATGAAGCATTTATGGAATTATCAGAGGAAGATCAGGAGCGTTTCTGGTTGATTATAGATGCTTTAATGATGAATGATATGGAAGACCTTAAGCGAGTACATAACCTTGCAAATTATCTGATGATAAAGCGGATTAAGGATAATGTAAAAGCGGTGGAGGCGTAACATGGACTATAAGAAAGAGATTATTGAAATGATACAGAAAATCAATAGCGAAACAATGATGAAATTTATTTATGGATGCGTAAAAAGGGCGTACAAGGAAGAATGCAGCGAGGAATAATATGGACTACAAAAAGAAACTCATAGAGATGTTAGAGAAAGCGGATCACGACCAAACATATATAATCTTCAGATTTGTTTGTAGCTTTCTTGGATTAAAATGATGTTATTAAGGGTGCCCTTTAACGGGGCATCCTTTTTTATAGACCGTCCTTTAAAAGAAAAATCCTATGTTAAATTATATAAATAATTCTACATTAAACCCCTATATATGACTATAAACTGGGGGACACGATAAGACATATAAAGATGATATAATAAATATAGAGAATAAACAGAAAGGGGGATGTCGAATGGACAATACTGCAGCAAATGAAGTACGCCGACAATATTACAGAGATTATGCCAATACGCATAGAGATGCTATTAAAGCAGCGCAAAAAAGATGGCGAAAAGCTAACCCGGATAAGATACGAGAGTACAATGCACGTTATTGGAACCGCAGAGCTCAGGAAGTAAAGGAAGGTGAGACAGGTGGAAAGAATAACAGCAGAAGCACGTGAAGACATTTTAGTGCAGGCATTATTGACATGTCCAAACCTTACGGAAGTGTCCAGAAAAACCAATATTCCGCGGCCTACTATTTACACTGTAATTAATACAGACAGCTTCAGAAAGAAGTATACAGAAGCCAGAGACAAGGCAGTAACAACTGCTATCGCATACCTGCAGGGAAAACTGGGCGAATGCGCGGCAGTTTTGGTTAATACAGCCACGGATCCGGAAGTGCAGCCCCAAATCAGAGTAAACGCAGCTAATGCGGCATTGTCGCAGTGTTCTCAGTGGACGAAGAATGTGGATGCGCTCGAACGCCTAGAGGCCATGGAAAAGCTTATGCGTGATATAGAAGATGAGCAAAAGAAAACAAGAGGGCATAAGTAATGAATATTTTTGACAGAATAGAGAAGATAGAAAAACAAGCCCTGCAGTTAAAAAGTGACGCAGATGTTATTCACGTGCTTTTGATAAAACCTTTTTCTGGAAGTAAAAACTTATATACGATACGGGGAGAAAATTACATATTCACAGAAAGAGAATTAGAGGAGTACGAAAAAAAGCATAGTGTTGCCACTACTATTGTTTTAAACATTCCACGCCGCAACGAAAAGGAGATACAGGATGCCTAGAAGAAATAAACGATCCGCATTCAAGGGAATAAACATGCGTGACGAAAAAAAATGGGCTAAATTTTGTCAACAGCTTGTAACTGAATGCAAAGACAACAAACCTGCAAGAAAGGCGAACTATGAAAAGTGAACTAGAAAGAAGGATTTCTCTTTTACAGGAAAGAGCAAAGTTAGTGATGGAAGTGCAGGCAGATCACGCCCCGTTTTTGTACGTCGCTCCCTGGAGTTTTATGAAGAATGAGTGCATAGTTAAATATTTCCCGGAAGGACATTATCAGAAAGAAGAAAAGATAACAACCACACTTCTTGACGCACTTGCAATAGCTCAGTATTACTATGAATGCGGAATATATGTTCAATTTACAATGAGCCTGTGCATAGAGTGGTTATTCCTGTTTGTCCGTGATGATCCCCGGTATTCTCCGCCACAACAGAAGTCATGGTATACCAAGTGTACAGAAGAATATCCGGAAATAAAAGCCATGCTGGAGAGTGAACAGCGATTTGAAATTATTGGAGCCTTAAGAAGAATGCCTCAGAATTTTACTTTTAGAGGCCTTCCGGAAGATGTGAGAAATGATTATTTACTGTAAATAAAGTAAACAAAGTAAATACAGTAAACAATGTAAACAAAGCAATATAAATTATACATTCCCGTAAAATACTAGACATTTAGCATGGGGAATAGATTATTTTTAAAGGAGATATGTAGATATGAGTAAAATTTTATTAGGCATTACCGTAGATGATAAAATTTATGAGGAATATGCCTCACATAAATATGTTATGGCAACCAATAACAGAAACGGCGAAGGTACACCACTGTCAACCATTATATATATGGCAAGTTCCCAGGACTATCAGATCAATGCCCCAGAGATTTACACGGAGGCAAACAATATTATTGAAAGTGTAAAAAAAGAGTTGCAGGAGTTTTATAAAATTTCTACCGGCAAAACAACGGTGCTGAAATATGTATCTTTTACAGAATTTCTCGAAAAGATGAAAAACGTGTATGTTTCAGCTATGGAAAAATATGACACACTGGCCGATAAAAAAGAAGCTGCAACTGCAACCTGGGACGAGATTCGCAAACCAAATGCTGCATCTGATGAAGAACTTACACTTGCTAAAGCCTCATTTATCAACGCAACAAATGAGTTCAATACTGAATATGAAAAATTACTGAACAATACACATGCTAAAGCGAACGAAATCCGCATGGAGCTCATGAAGCAGACAGAAGATTTTTATACCATTAATCCGGACAGAGTAGAGCCAGGCACAATGGATCTGTTAATTAGCGGTGTGCTCAATGAACACGATATTAACGTTTTAGCCGAAAGAAACAGAGACAACACAACTATGCTGCGAATGATTTTACGAACAGCAGAAGAACTTGACTCAGGGCTTGCGTACAAAATCAAAAACATTGGAACAGGTGAAAATGAAATGAATATTTTAAACGATCTCGCCACCTGGGGCGAAAGATGTATAAGCGAGGATCGCACGGTTGCAAACGTTAACCGACAGCACTATGATCGTATTTATGCAGGCCTCTGTGAGAATATGGAAAATTTATATGCAAAACCTAGCCTTTAAGGAGAAAATTCATGGAAGAACTCACTCATTTTTACTTAACACCAGATGATTCTAAAGGAAAGAGAAATTCCGGTTTTAAAATCAGCTCTATCTTTACCAGTTGGGATAATGAAAGAAGAGCTTACGTTGCTACAATAATGTTTTCCTTAACCAGCAGAACCCCTACGTCAAGACCGTTTTGCATAGATCTTTATTCAACCGACACATACTCATTAATGGAAATGCTTAGACAGCAGGCTAAATTATACAAACCCGAATGTAAGTTAAAAGTCATATTTCCAGAAAAAGGAAGCAATGAGAAGATACTGGCAACCATTATAAAATAGTATTTAAGGGACACTGCAAAGTGCCCCTTATTTTTTCGCCTCATACTCATATATTAATTGACTTTAATTAACCATAAGTGTATAATAAGAATATAAATAAAACAAAGTAAATAAGCTAAATATTATACACACAATAAATACATTAATTACGAAAAGGGGCGTTTTTATGGATGCAATAATGGTATCTAAGACACAGATACAACAAGAACACTTTCAACAAAACTTGTTTGAACGATTCATTAATTACACCGATGTAAAAGATATTACTCTTAAAGGATATACGGTTTGCATCCGTCAGTTCATTAACTGGATGAATATGAATAGTATTTCACAGCCTGGCAGAGATGATATAAAAGAGTATAAACACTATCTGGAAAAACAAAATTTCACAGCAGGAACCAAAGCACAATATTTACGTGCTGTTAAACATTTTTTCAAATGGACTGCCGCAGAAGGATTATATCCAAATATCGCAGACAGTATAAAGGGAGCCAAGGTAAAAGCGGATAATACAAAAAAAGAAGCATTTTCAGAAGAAGATATAAAAATTATTCTGGACAGTATCGACAGATCCACAGAAGCAGGTAAAAGGAATTATTGCATGATTCTTTTATCGATCACCGGTGGTTTACGTATCATTGAACTCCAACGAGCAGATATACAGGACATACAAACTATCAGAGGACAAAAAGTTCTTTATATCCAGGGTAAAGGCAGAGACGAAAAAGACGAATATGTTAAGTTACCGAATGAAGTTGCCACTGCAATAGAAATGTATATATTTTCTAAAGGCTCCTATAAAAAAGAAGATCCCCTATTTTCCAGTACCGGCAACAGGGCAAACGGATGCAGGCTCACAGAACCCTCTATAAGCCGTATTATAAAGAACGTGTTTAAAGCTGCAGGTTATGACTGCGACAAGCTGACAGCTCACAGCCTGCGACACACAAGCAATACATTGCTTTTTAAAGCAGGAGCCGACCTTTACACAGTACAGAGGCACGCTCGTCATGCAGATCCTAAAACTACAGAAATATATTTACATGCAGCGGACAGGGAAAACGACAGGAGCGAACAGCAAATCTATGATCGTATCTTTGAACCGGAAAAGAAAGATGTTGCTAAAGAAGCGTATTGCCTTATACAAGGCCTTCCAGAAGCAGAACAACAGAAAGTATTGTCTTATATAAAAGATCTAAAGAAAGCCATTTAAAAGGGGGATTGCGGTATGCAAACAAACCAGAAAGAAGAAATTAAAACCATTAAAGAAAGAAATATAGTTCTCAATCTAAGTGATAAAGACTGTGAGCGTATTTCCAGAAAAGCCGCAACTGTTGGGCTTACAGTATCAGAATTATTAGAAAACTTCATAGGAGATTTAGTGGCCGGCACCTATAGTAATGGATCAGACGAGAGGACAATAGCTAATGAATGGTTTGAGCGTTGTTGGTTTTCACTTGAACCAGATAAAAGTTTCTTAAGATATCTTATCTTAACAGACTGTATTTTTGATGTAATTGAAAGATGGGAAGATATTCAAGTCGGACTTGAAGAAATATCTGCTATAAAAAAAGAAAATACCGCAGATTCACAAAATGAAATTAAATCCTGGGAAGATGATATTTCCTACTGGCAAGAAATGATTGACGAATGTTGGAAGGAATACACTGAAGACTGGAATCCCGAGCACCCGCCTTTTGATGAGGAAATGTCTAAAATCATGGAATGGAACGAAAATTTAGAAAATATGAAAGAAGGAGAATAAATGTCTACACCAAATCACAGGCCACCAAAACCACGCCGAATAAGAGAAGAAATGAATAAAGATTTTTTCTCCATTTACGAAACAGCGGAATTATTAGGCTTACATCATAACACCATAAGAAGAATGATAAAAAGCGGTGAACTTCCCGCACATCAATTTGGAAGAACCTGGCGAATAAACAGAGCTGATTTAGAAGAACTTACAAAACCAAATAATATTTCTAAGTAAAATTAGAGACATAATTTAACATTAAAATTACATGAAAGGAACCTTTATTTATGATTACAGTTACAGTCACAAACCAAAAAGGCGGCGTTGGAAAAACCTCAACAGCACACGCCCTTATTACTGGCTTGTATGCCTATGGTTACAAAGTGTTGGCTATTGATCTGGATCCACAGACCAACCTCACATATACTTCCGGTAACTTTCCCGATCTGCCTACCTTGTATGATGCTTTTACAGGAAAAGCCTCAATACAGGACGTTATAACAAAATCCAGTGTCGGTTATGATGTAGCACCTGGAGACATATCTTTTTCCAGTGCTGACATGGAATTTACCGCCAAAAACAAAACCTTTATTCTTAAAGGCCTGCTAGAGCCTATAAAAGAAAATTATGATTACTGCATCATAGACACACCGCCAACACTGGGAATACTTACAATTAATGCCCTATCTGCCTCAGATAAAGCCATTATACCGATGAATGCAGATATTTACAGTGCACAGGGACTTTCTCAATTATGGAGCCTTATGGACAGCGTCAGAACCTACTGCAACCCGAATTTAATTGCTGCAGGTATTTTAATCAACCGTTTTAACGCCCGATCTGTTATTAACCGTCAGATCAACGACAGTATTTATGATATTGCAAAAACACTAAAAACACATGTCTTTATGAGCCATATTAGAGAGGCAGTAGCGGTAAAAGAAGTACAGTATATGCAGGGCAGCTTATTCAGGGATTATCCTTCTGCTAAAGTCACTTCTGACTATTGGCATTTTATAGATGAATTTCTGGGGAAAGCAGTTGTTCTAAATACAATAAAGTGAGGGTTAAACAATGGGAAAAACATTTGACAAAAACAAAATGAATGGTTTCTTTAGTGATTTCACGCAACCAACAGAAGACAGTGCACCTAACACACATAATAAACCAGATACACAAAATAAATCAAGTAAACCAGGCAGACCTCCAAAACCAGAAGATCAGAAGCTAAGAGGTTATAGGTATAACTTGAACCTAGACAAAGATCTTAAACAGTACCTGCATGAAAGAGCCTGGCAAAAAAGAACATCTATCACACAATACATCAATGACCTGATTAGAGCTGACATGGAGAATTATTTTGCAGAAGGCGGAACGAAAGAAGGTTGGTTAGAAGATGAATAACGGCGATAAAAAAGCCTCTAAAAAAAAGATAATACGGACAGAAATCGACACTTCTAAATTAGGAAAACTGGAAGATCTTCCACCTCAAGAAGTTTCTGCAGCCATCGAACGCATGATTGATAAAATGAAACTAATGCAAGAAAATATGTATGATATTATAAAAGGTTTTAGTGCAGATATTAATCAAATCGATCCTTCCGGAATGGATCCTGACGATGCAGACGTTTTACAAGTATTTCAAGAAGTTGTTGATAAAGCCATTGAAAAGATAGATAGTGATGATATTGTAATAAATCTTGATGATGTTCCTTCTTTCAAAAGAGCCCCACTTCCGTCAATCAATACATACAGTCTCTTGAATGACAAAGTTACTAATAAACTGCCGATAACATCGCCTATTTCAGAAGAGTTAGACGGACAATTATTTTTTAGTTGGAATATAAATGGAGCCCCTCAAAACGCCCCGGCAGTGGCAACTTTTGTCACATTAAGTAATTCTGCAAATGAATTAAACATCAATCGCCCTATAAATGCATTTGATATGGCGGTATATAATGCAATTTCCACCAGATTTTTTTATTGGAATCAAAGCAACCCAGGAAAGCCCCTTATGATAACGCCGCAAGAAATCTGGCGAACAATGGACGGGAAAACAGTCCCTACAACACCTTCTGCTGCTCAAATAAAAAAAGTAAGAGATTCTATTGATAAAATGCAGTTTACAAAAATAACTATTGATACTTCGCAAGAGTTAAAGGCAAACTATAGAACGCTCAATGATGAGAGGGTTGTCAATGGAACTATAACCACATATCTCATTAACGCCGACAAACTTTCTTTTCTTACAGAAAAAGGAAACATTGTTGACGGATACCGTATCAATCAAGAACCTATCCTGTATGCATATAGTAAAGCTAAAAACCACATTTTATATTTCGACTATGCTTTACTTGATACATCCAGTAAAATAAGGACAGATGAAAATATGATAATCTTTAAAAATTACATCCTGTCTGAAGTAACACGCATGGTTAATGGTCTTAATAGAAACAGCAACCGCATAAAATTTGACACTATATACAAAAATACAGGGATCCTGCCGCCAGACCAAAGAGTTGAAAGAGCAAATTACAGTAGTGATTCTGCATATACAGCCGTAGTCCGTAGAGAATCAAAAAGAGACCGTGACAAAATGTGTGCAATTCTGAACGTTTGCAAAGAAAACAGCTTTATACAAGATTATGTTTTAGTGAAAGAAGGAAGATCTTTTGCAGGAATTGATATTTCTTTATTTCCAAAGCATAAAACCAAACAAATAAAAAAAGCATAGGGCAATAACCTGTTACGTATAGGGCAATAACCTGTTACGTTAACCCCATTATAGGGCAATAACCTGTTACGTATAGGGCAATAACCTGTTACGTTAAGAAAATAGCAAAGTGGGTTAAGCCCAGTGTTTATGCGGTTTTGCAGACATCCCCAAAAATCCCGTAAATGAATTGTAAATGAAATTGTAAATGAATTGTATAGGACAAGCCGCCCCAGGTTGACACTGGGCGGCCTGCCCCTTATAAATAAATAAGCCCAATAAATAGAGAAATCCTTCCGGAAACAGAGGAAAAGTACAACATGCCAGGAAGGATAATTTTCTTTTTAAAGGCCATTATCTTAATGTTAAATTATGGGGATAATTATACATTAAGACGAAAACAACCAATAAAAAGCCCCGCCGGTGATAGCAGCACCATGCAGGGCACAACCAAAGATTGCACAGCAATTATAACTTCCAGTAAGTGTGATTGCAAGCGGAAAGGACTAAATATGCAGATAATGACAAGAGCCGAGGCAAAAGAGTATGTGAAACGACAGGAACCGACTTTTTTACAGAGAGCGAAAGAACGTGGTTATATATGCCCGTTCTGTGGCAATGGGAACGGATCAGACGGGGACGGAATCGTAAGAGACACAAAAGACCGGGAACGTACTCATTATAAATGTTTTGTGTGTGGTGTGCATCCGGATATAATAGACTTAATAGGTGAATATTATGGATTGTCAGACGATAAAGCAAAATTTGAAAAGGCTTATGATTACTACGGTGTTATTATTGAGGACGAAAAGAAGCCCCAGAAAGGGACGAAAAAGCCAGAGACTAAGAAGAATACGCAAGAAACGACAAAAGCCGTAGAAAAGGCAAATACAAGCTCACAGGAGTATGTGAAGAATGAAGAACCGGAAGTAGATTGTACAGATTTCTTTTTAGAGGCAAAGAAGAATAACAATTATGAATATTTAAAACGCAGGGGCATAAATGAAAGCGTACAGGATTATTTTGAAATTGGATATATAGAAGACTGGATAAGTCCCAAAGCAGTTGAAACTACCATAAAAAAAGGCGGAGATCCTTCCAACCTTCCAAGAACACCACGTTGTATTATTCCAACAAGTAAAACAAGTTATCTGGCAAGAGATACCAGAGCGGAACTTACAGAAGACGAAAAGAAATATTCTAAAAGCAAATATGGCAGGCAGCATTTATTTAATATAAATAATTTATATCGAATGTCAGTTGTTTTTGTAACAGAGGGTGAAATAGATGCCATGTCAATATGCGAGTGCGGTAGCTGTGGTATAGGTTTGGGAAGTTGTTCTAACTGGAAACAGTTTGTTGAGCATGCATGTATAAGAAAAGAAAAGTATAAAGATAAGCCAGTATATTATTATTTGATGTTAGATAATGACGATAAGGGAAAAGAAACGCAAGACTTGTTATTAGATGCCCTACAGAAAATGGGTGAAATTGTTAAGATTGCTAGTTATCCTTTAAAGTATAAGGATCCTAACGAAATGTTAGTAAAAGATCCTAAAGGCTTTAAACGTCTTATAGACCGGTTAAAGGGGCGTGTTAATGGCGATGGCGGCGGTAATGCAGGTGCTATGCTAGATTACTTCCGGACTATAGAGCAGCAACCGGAAGGTTACGAAACAACGACAGGTTTTAAAATACTGGATGACAAATTGTCCGGTGGTTTACATGCCGGCTTAATCGTTTTAGGGGCAGTTTCTTCACTGGGAAAAACAACCTTTACATTGCAGCTTGCAGATCAGATTGCGGCGGTGGGAAATGATGTGCTTTTCTTTTCTATGGAAATGAGTAAATATGAGCTTATGGCTAAAAGTATTTCCAGATATACATATAATATTGCCGGTAGAGAGAAAAACGCCAATAATAACCAGTATGTCGCTAGAGATACGCTGCAGGTGTTAAATAACAAGAGATACAAAAACTATAGTAGTAGAGAGAAAGAGGTTATTGCAGATGCGATAGACCGTTATTCCCAGGCAGCAGGAAATATATATATCTATGAAGGGCGTATTGGTGATCACAGATTAACCACGGACGATATAAGCCGAGCTGTAGATGCACATTATAGGAAAACAGGAAAACAACCCGTTGTTATAGTTGATTATCTGCAGATCATAGCTCCTATAGATGTGCATATGACAGATAAGCAGGCAACAGATGCAAATGTATTTGAATTAAAAGAGATATCCCGTAACTTTGACATTCCCGTAATAGCTATTTCATCATTTAATCGTGAAAACTATAAAGAGCCTGTTAGCATGTCTAGCTTTAAGGAATCCGGTGCGGTTGAATATTCAAGCGATATTTTGTTTGGATTGCAATACAAGGGCATGGACTATGATCCGCAAGAGAAAGACCAGGACAGGAGTAATCGGATCAGAAGTTTAATGCAGGCAAATTACCAGAAGAAAAAGGATAAAGAGCCTATAGAGATAGAACTAAAGTGTCTGAAAAATAGAAACGGTTACCAGTTCACAATTCCTTTTTATATGGTTCCTGCCTTTAATTATTTTGAGGAAGTACAGGAAAAAGATGGTTTTGTACATTATCCAGGTTCAACGCCATTTGATAAATTAAAAAAAGATGTTCCGATGGTGTAAGGAAGAGAATATTGCAAAAGAAAAATTCATATGCTATAATGCCAGTAGGCAAAAAGAAGTAATAAAGGTTCAATACAAGGCAAAAGCCCTCAGTACTGGGAATACTGGGGGCTTTCTTTTTATGCTTTTACGGTGCATTAACCTAGGCTAGTTGCTGTTGTTATCACTTGTCTAACCATTTGCAGATGAGATGGCAAGTCACACCCGCCGCAACAGCGATAAAAAAAGAAGTAATTGGATCCAATACAAAGCACCTCCCCTCTGTTGCCAGATTTGGGAGCAGCAACCTCTAAAGTATAACATAAAATTCAAGAATAGCAAGGACAGGAAGTGTATATACACTTCCGGAAAACCAGCAATTTAGGGAACCCTGCCCTAAATTAAAAACACAGAAGTCACTACTTCGAAGAACCAATGAAAGGAAAATCTGCCTATGGCAAAGAGAAAAAGAAATATACAGATTTTGTTTTGTGTTTCCCCAGAAGAAAAAAAGCTTATTCGTAGAAAGATGA
>OHLC01000519.1_pt1 | contig 20625 bp, 16 predicted proteins | sample 1568981 | NCBI WGS metagenome assembly OHLC01 (sample SAMEA3879510, study PRJEB24766) | human gut metagenome | biome: human-associated habitat; feature: feces | place: USA | collected 1985/1987 | reverse complement strand
AGGTGTTTGCGATCACTATTACGGGTACCTTGTCCGGCAGCTACAACGCTGCTCTGCTGGCCGCACAGGATTATCAGCAGGAGAATCCGGAGGCCAAGGTCTATGTGCTGGACAGCCTCTCGGCCGGGCCGGAGCTTCAGCTGCTGGCCGAGCGCCTGCGTGCGCTGTTTGATGCGGGCACTCCCTTTGAGGAGATCTGCGTGCAGATGGAGGAGTATAAGCAGCATACCCATCTGCTGTTCTCGCTGGAGTCTTTGAACAACCTGGCACGCAATGGCCGGGTCAGCCCGGCGGTGGCTGCGGTGGCCCGTATGCTGGGTATCCGTGTGGTGGGCACGGCCAGCCTTTCCGGTGAGCTGGAAGTTCTGGTCAAGACCCGCGGCGAGCATGGCGCACTGGAGCGCATCGTGCTGGAGATGAAGTCCCGCGGCTTTGTTGACGGGCCGGTGCGTATCCTGCACTGCTCCAATCCTGCGGCCGCTACCCGGCTGAAAAATATGATCACCACTGTGTTTGAGGGCGCAGAGGTGCAGATCATGCCCTGCGGCGTGCTTTGCAGCTACTACGCAGAACTGGGTGGATTGATGATCGGTTTTGAGGATGGCACTGCCCCTGCTCTGTAATCGTCCCCCATGTTTTAACCACAGCCCGGATGCATTTTATCGCATCCGGGCTGTTTTGTTGCTTGTCAAAATCTTTTGGCGGCGGTATACTCAAAGCCAAAGCAGGGCAAAACGCAACAGGCGGATTTGCAAGGGAGAGGGGGATTTTCTGTGTTCAGACAGCCGGTCATAAAATTTTTCAGCCGCATCCTGAACCGGGCCACTATCACGGTGGTTCTGGTCCTGGCCCAGGTGGTGTGGCTTTTATGGGCGTTTTTCTCCCTTACGGAGGGGCGAGTGGGGGCGACCATTCTGCTGCATACCCTTAGTGTGGTCATGGTGCTGTACCTGGTGCGCAAGGACGAAAACAGCGGGTATAAGATCATGTGGATCGCCCTGATCGGGGCGCTGCCTTTGCTGGGCGGGGCGCTCTATCTGCTGTTTGGCAATAAACGCCCGGCCCGCTGGCTGCGGGAAAGCATGGATGAGGTGAACCGTCAGCATCAGAAGGAGCTTGACCAGCTTCCGGGCCAGGTGACGGGGCTGGACCCCAGCAGCCGGGCACTGAGCCGCTATGTAAGCCAGTATGGCTGCTATCCTGCCTGGCAGGATACGGCTTCCCGCTATTATCCCAGCGGTGAGGCCATGTATCCGCAGCTGCTGCGAGACTTGGAAAAGGCCGAAAAATTCATCTTTCTGGAATTTTTTATCGTAAAACCGGGGAAAATGTGGGATGGGATAGAGCAGATCCTGCGCCGCAAAGCAGCCCAGGGGCTGGATGTGCGGTTGGTATACGACGACTTTGGCAGCCTGCTGACCCTTCCGGGGGATTTTGTGGTGCAGATGGAGCGGGCACACATCCGCTGTATTCCCTTCAACCCGGTGATGCCGGTGGTCTCCCTGGTCATGAACCATAGGGACCACCGCAAACTGGTGGTGATCGATGGGATCGTAGCATATACCGGCGGCTTTAATCTGGCGGACGAATATATCAACGCCAAAGTGCGCTTTGGTTACTGGAAGGATGCGGCGCTGCGCATTGAGGGTGCGGCGGTATGGAATTTTACCGTGATGTTTCTGAATTTTTGGAACGCCTTCCGTCCCTGTGATACGGACTACACCTCTTTTCGGCCGCAGCCATCGGATCAGCCCCGCACCGATGGAGTGGTGCAGCCTTATGCCGATAGTCCTTTGGACGAGGAGCCGGTGGCGAAGATGGTCTATCTGAACCTCATCTCCCAGGCACAGGATTACGTCTATTTTTATACGCCGTATCTGGCAGTGGGAGAGGAATTGCTGGAGGCCATGAAAGCTGCTGCCAAGCGGGGAGTGGATGTGCGTGTGATGGTGCCCGGCATTCCGGATAAAAAATTGGTGTACAGGCTCACCCGGTCCTATTATGTACCGCTGCTGCGGGCAGGGGTGCGGATCTATGAGTATACCCCCGGCTTTCTCCACGCAAAATGCTGTGTGAGCGATGACCGGGCCGCCGTGGTGGGCAGCATCAACCTGGATTACCGCAGTCTGTTTCTGCACTTTGAATGTGGTGTGCTGCTTTTGGGCGGCAGCCAGGTGCGGGAACTGCGGGAGGATATGCTGCGCACCGTCTCCGCCAGCCATCGTGTGCAGCTGGCAGATTGCCGCACCAGCGTGCCGGGCACCCTGCTGGACAGTGTGCTGCGGCTGCTCAGCCCATTGATGTAAAAGATTCGCCGTTCCATGCAACAAATCCCCTGCTGCGGGGCATACTGACCACAGTATGCCAATGCAAAGGGAAGGGAGCATGATTTTGCATGATACGACACTACCATAGGCTATTTTTAGGCTGTGCAGCGGCAGCGATGCTGCTGTCGGCTTGCGGACAAAGCGGGTCCAGTTCCTCCTCTGGAGGGGTGAACAGCGCCACTGACTCCGCCAGCAGCCAGACAGCAGCCTACCGCACCGGTCTGGGCATCGTGACCACCGCAGATGCAGAGGACCGGGTGGGGAAGATCACCACCACCGCAGCGGCGGTCCTGTTGGATGGAGAGGGCAAGATCTGCGCTGTGGTGTTGGATGAGCTGGAAAGCTCCATCACCGCAGATGGCAGCGGGACGGTGAAAATGCCCTCGGACTGGCGGACCAAGCGGCAGATGGGAAAGGATTATCCCCTGGACAAGGTATCTTCCCTGAATCGGGGATGGGCGGAGCAGGCGGATGCTTTTGGCAGCTACCTGGTGGGCATGACCCCAGAGCAGGCGTCCAAATTGGAGACCGATGAGGAGGGGCGTCCGAAGGACCCGGATCTTGTATCCGGCTGCACCATTGCGGTGGAACCGTACCGGCAAGCGGTGGAAAAAGCCTGTGCCAATGCCCGTGCTCTGGGGGCTGCCCAGGGAGACCGGCTGACGTTGGGCATCCATGCGGAGAATGGCTCCTCCGGCACGGCGGCGACCGATGATCAGGACCTGGATGCCCAGGTGGACTTTACCGTCCTGGCGCTGACCATGGATGCACAGGGACATGTTACCAGTGCGGTGGGAGATATGGCTGAGCCGGCGCTGACCATCAGTGCGGACGGCGGGATCGACACCCCGGACCGTGTGCAGTCCAAACAGGAGCTGGGTGACAGCTATGGGATGCGGGGTGCATCGGCTCTGGGCAAGGAATGGTACGAGCACGCCGAGGGCTATTGCAGCTATCTGCGGGGCAAGACCGCGGCGGAGATCCGCAAGATCCCTGCCGATGGTTCGGATGCGGATCTGGCATCCCTGTGCACCATTGAGGTCGATGCTTTCCAAAAAGCTGCCCTGGATGCACTCCAACAGCCCCTATCCTGACCGCAGCAGGGTATATCCTGCTGAAAAACCGGGAGAAGGCGCTCTGAAATAAGCATATAAAATGGGTCTCCGGCTGTGCTGCCAATGGATTTGGCGCATGGCTGGAGACCTGTTTTTGTTTGCAAGCTCTTTGCGTGTGTTTTTTGGCGCAGGTGTTTGTGCAAGATGCCCTGAATCGTGAGCGTTATGCCCGCACAGAAGTGCAAAATGTGAAAAAGTTGCTTTCCCTCTTGAAAAAACGAAGAAAACGCGCTATCCTATAACCACGGTTCATTGATTTAGCATGATAAAGCGTTAAACCAATAAACTGCCATGACAAAAAGGATAGAGGGGGATTTATTTATGAAAAGCATCAACCGTTTTGTGTCTGCTGTTCTTGCTGGTGCAATGGCACTGGTTCTGGCTGGCTGCGGCGGAGCAGCTTCTACCGCAGGCAGTTCCAGTGCAGCTGCTGCCAGCGACCTGGCCGATATCCAGGCGAAAGGGAAGATGGTCATTGGTTACACCGTCTACGAACCAATGAACTTTACCGATGAAAACGGTGTGTTTACTGGCTTTGATACCGAGCTTGCCACGGCGGTTTGTGAGAAACTGGGGGTCAAACCTGAATTTGTGGAGATCAACTGGGATACAAAGGTAGTGGAGCTGGATGCAAAGAGCATCGACTGCATCTGGAACGGCATGACCCTTACCGAGGACATTGTGCAGAATACAGCCTGCACGAAACCCTATGCAAAAAATGCACAGGTGGTCGTGGTCAAGAAGGATACCGCCTATGCCTCTACCGCTGACCTGGTGGGCAAGACTGTGGTGGCAGAGGCTGGTTCTGCCGGTGAGAGCACCATTGCCGGGGACGAAAACCTGTCCCAGGCGGATTACATCTCCAAAGCGGTCCAGACCGACTGCCTGATGGAAGTTGCAGCGGGCACGGCGGATGCCGCTGTGCTGGACCTGACCTTGGCGGGCGCGATGACCGGCGCCGATACCGACTATGCAGACCTGACCATTGTGGATGAGCTGAATGCAGAGGAATATGGCGTGGCCTTCCGCAAGGGCAGTGATGCGGCAGAGGCGGTAAATAAAGCCTTTGATGAACTGAGAGCGGAGGGCACGATGCAGGCCCTGGCGGATAAATACGAGCTGACCCTGGCCGAGTAAAGCCGGGAAAGGAACGGGGGATATTGTGGCTGTGATCCTGGAGCGCCTCTCCGGCGCATTTCTGCTCAACTGTGAGCTGTTTGCCCTGACACTGGTGTTTGCACTGCCGCTGGGGTTGGTGGTGGCCTTTGGCGCAATGAGCCGCTGCACTGCACTGCGGAGCCTGGTAAAGACCTTTGTATGGGTCATCCGGGGCACACCACTGATGCTGCAGATCATTGTTTTGTATCTGGGGCCGGGCCTGCTGGGGCTGCCCAATCCGTGGCCCACCGGTGCCGGCGGCCGTATGACCGCAGCAGTGGCAGCCTTTGTTATCAATTACGCCTGCTATTTTTCAGAGATCTACCGCGGCGGGATCGAAGCGGTGCCCCGGGGACAGACCGAGGCAGGACAGGTGCTGGGTATGACCAAGACCCAGATCTTCTTTAAGATCACCTTGCTGCAGGTGGTCAAGCGCATCCTGCCCCCTATGGGCAATGAGGTGATCACGCTGGTCAAGGATACGTCGCTGGCCAACGTCATCGCCAATAAGGAGATCATCATGATGGCCAAGGAGTACAGCGCCAAAGGGTTGATCTGGCCGCTGTTTTCCACCGCAGTGTTTTTCCTGGTATTTGTCGGGGTGCTGACACTGCTGTTAGATTGGGCTGAGAAAAAACTGGATTATTTCCGCTGTTGAGGAGGGCAAGGCATCCATGGCACTGTTAGAAGTGAGCGGCATCAGCAAAACATTTGGCGGCACGGAGGTGCTGCGGGACATCTCCTTTCAGCTGGAGCAGGGAGAAGCCTTGGCGATCATCGGGTCTTCTGGCTCCGGCAAGACCACCCTGCTGCGCTGCCTCAACTTTCTGGAGCGGCCGGATACCGGTGTGATCCAGGTGGGGGGCGAGGTGATGTGGGATGCGTCGGACCCCGCTGCCCAAAACGAGGAGGAGATCCGCAAAAAACGGCTGCGCTTTGGCCTGGTATTCCAAAATTTCAACCTCTTTCCACAGTACACAGCCCTTCAAAATGTGATGCTGGCGGGGGAACTGCTGGCAAAGCAGCGTCCGGATTACAAGGCGAACCGCCGCCAGATCCATGCGCAGCTGGAAGATCAGGCCCGGGCGCTGCTGGAGGAGATGGGGCTGTCGGCGCGGGCGGGGCACTATCCGCACCAGTTGTCCGGCGGACAGCAGCAGCGGGTGGCCATTGCCCGGGCGCTGGCACTGCACCCGGATATCCTCTGCTTTGACGAGCCCACCAGTGCGCTGGACCCCGAGTTGACCGGAGAGGTGCTGCGGGTGCTGCGCAAACTGGCAGACCGCAAGACCACGATGATCATCGTTACCCACGAGATGCACTTTGCCCGGGATGTGGCCGACCGGATCATGTTTATGGATGGGGGCGTGGTGGTAGAACAGGGCCCGGCAAGGGAGCTGATCGAGCACCCGAAGGAGGAACGCACCCGCCGCTTTTTGGCCCATTATGAGGCGTAATATCCCGGCTTCCCCTGCCTAGCACTGCGGCTCCCGGCAGGCGGATTTTGTGTCTGCGCATTTTATCCAGTTTTCAAGGGGAGAGCTTGTCAAAGCTTGTGGAAAAAATCTGCTTGCAAAACGACGTATACTTGTTTATAATACCACTCAAGTATTCCATTATCACACGATAAAACGCTCCGCCTGGCGGGGCGTTTTTCCACGACAAACAGACAAAAAGGGGAGGTTCCATGACAAAGGATATGACGCAGGGCAGCCCGCTGAAGCTGATCCTTGCATTTGCGGTGCCATTGATGCTGGGCAGCTTGTTCCAGCAGTTTTACAACCTGGCGGATACCATCGTGGTGGGCCGCTTTGTGGGTGTGGAGGCTCTGGCTGCGGTGGGCAGCGTGGGCGGATTGAATTACCTGGTGCTGGGCTTCGTCAATGGCATTGCCTGCGGCTTCTCCATTCCGTTGGCGTGGAGCTTTGGCGCAAAGGACTACGCCGAGATGCGCCGCTATGCCGCCAACACTACCTGGCTATCGCTGGGGTTTGCGGCGGTGATCACGGTGGTAACCGTGGCGCTGACCCGGAACATCCTGGTCTGGACCAATACTCCGGCCAATATCATTGACCTGGCGGATGTCTATATCCGTACCATCTTTGCGGGCATCCCTTTTACCATGCTGTACAATGTCACCAGTGCGGTGATGCGGGCTTTGGGGGACTCAAAGCGTCCGCTGTACTTTCTGCTGGCGGCCAGCGTACTGAATATTGCAATGGACCTGGCCTGTGTGGTTTTGTTTGATATGGGGGTGTTTGGCGCAGCCTTTGCCACCGTGTTCAGTCAGGCGGTGGCGGGTCTGGGCAGCCTGTGGTATCTGATGCGCCACTACGACATCCTGCGCTGGAACCGGGAGGAAGGGCGTTTCAGCACTGCCCACTGTGCAAAGCTCTGTCAGATGGGCCTGCCGATGGGGCTGCAGTGCAGCATCACCGCTATTGGCAGCGTAGTGCTGCAAGCAGCGGTAAACGACCTGGGCAGTGCAGTAGTGGCGGCGCAGACCGCAGGCAGCCGGGCAGCACAGGTGTTGTCGGTACCTTTGGAGAGCATCGGCACCGCCATGACCACCTACGCCAGCCAGAACCTGGGCGCGGGCAGCCTGGTGCGGGTCAAAAAGGGCCTGCATACTGCGCTGGCTATTGGCTGTGTATACAGCGCAGCCTCCTTTGTGGTGCTGCGCTTTGCGGATAAACTGCTGATCAGCCTGTTCCTGGATTCCAGCGAGACGGCGATCATGGCCAATGCCCAGGAGTTTATCTTCTGGAACTCGGCGTTCTTCATCCCCTTGGCGGTGCTGATCGTCTACCGTTATACCATTCAGGGGCTGGGCTATTCCGGTCTGGCGATGTTTGCGGGTGTGGCAGAGATGATCGCCCGCACGATGGTAGGGTTCTGGTTTGTGCCTTTGTGGGGGTACTTTGGCGCTTGCCTGGCAAACCCGGCGGCATGGCTGTTTGCCTGTGCGTTTCTGATCCCCGCATTCTTGTCGGTAATGCGCCGGTTGCAAAAAGAGTATACATCTGCTGCAAACTGAATAAAAAAGAGCCGAGGCATTTTATAGCCCCGGCTCTTTTTGTATAATGATAAGAAAAAATTACGATTTGTTTTACTGCGCTTGTTCCATACGCTCCAGCTCCCGTAAAAAAGAGAGCAAAAAGGGGACCGAAACACAGAAGGTCAGAACATCGGCGATGGGCTGACAGACCTCAATGCCCACAAGCCCCCAAACCTGCGGCAGAAGCAGGATCAACGGCAGGAAGAAGATGCCCTGCCGGCAGCAGGATAAAAAGGTGGCACGGCCTGCTTTTCCGATGCTCTGAAACAGCATATTGGAAGCAACCATCACAGGCTGTAAAAACATTGCAAGACATTGATAGCGGAAAGCGGGCAGCGCCACCGCTGTTACAGCGGGGTCGTCGCGGAACAAGCGGATCAGCGGACCGGCATTGAACCAGCACAGCAGGATCAGCACCGACATCAGGTAAAAGCTGGCTTGGATCGTAAACAGACAGGCATGACGCACACGGTGGTATTTGCGGGCGCCATAGTTGAAGCTGGCTACGGGCTGAAAACCCTGCCCCACGCCCAGAGCCACCGACAGCATAAAGCTGAAGATCCGGGAGACGATGCTCATGCCCGCTACGGCGGCATCGCCATAACTGCGGGCGGCAATGTTCAGCAACATTCCGCCAATGCTGTTCAGGCCCTGTCGGCCAAAGCTGGGCAGGCCGCCCAACAGGATCTGGCCAAATTCGCTTCCGCTGCGGGTGATGGCACCCAGCCGGAAGCGGCTAACCGTTTTGCCGCGCAAAAACATAAGCAGCAGGATGCAAAAGCTGACCCCCTGGCTCAGCGCTGTGGCTACGCCAGCTCCGGCGGTGCCCATACCAAAACCAAAGATCAGCACCGGGTCCAGCAGGATATTCAGGATGCCGCCGGTCACCAGCCCGATCATGGCCAGGTTTGCTTTGCCCTCATAGCGCAGGATATTGTTCATTACAAGGCTGGACATCATCAGCGGTGCGGCCAGCAGAATGGGAACTGCATAGGCACAGGCATGGGGCAGGATGGTCTCCGTGCTGCCCAGCAGCATCATAAAGGGGGACAGAAATGTCAGCCCGCCCAGCCCCAGCAGCCCACCCAGAGCAAGGGCGGTAAAAAAGCTGGTGGAGGCAAACCGTGTGGCAGCGGCATCGTTTTGGCTGCCCAGGCTTCGGGAAATGATGGTGCCTGCACCGTGTCCCAGCATGAACCCCAGTGCCTGGATGATGGCCATCAGGCTGGAGACCACCCCCACAGCGCCGGAAGCGCTGGTAGAGATCTGCCCTACAAAAAAAGTGTCGGCCAGGTTGTAGATGCTGGTGATCAGCATACTGAGGATGGTGGGCCCGGCTAACGTCAGCACCAGCGTTGGCACAGGGGTCTCGGTCATTTTCAAAAACTGGCTGCTTTTGGGGTCCTGCTGCGGCATGGAACAATAACCTCTCTTTCCAAAGCGGAATAAATGGGCGACGATTTGCAGTGCGGCAAAAAGCTGTGCAAAAATAAGGCTCCTTTTTGCTGTTTTTGCAAGCAGATGCGGCGGGTGCAAAGCGCTAAAGTATACAAGAATTCGGTCGTTTTTAGTATACAGCGGAACTGCAAAAATGTCGAGTGGGCTGCAAAATACAAAAAGTGGTATGAAAGGGGAGAAAATGCTCCTGTCGCTCAGAAATATTCTGTACAATGCGACAAAGCTATGCAAAAGGTCTTGTAAAAATTACGCTGTGTGGTATGATTTAACACGGACAATAGTATCTATTTGTCAAAAATGATGCAGCGCCAGTGTGTGGGGTATTTGGATGTCCCGCAGCAGGCCCGATAATGGGAGGAAAAACGAACAATGAAAACTGTTGCACAGACGGTGATCGAGGCGGAACGCTTTTATACGATCGCAGCCCAGACCGGGTATGTGATCCAGGCAGTGGAAGGTGTAGAGAATGGCGGGGATATCCGCCTTGGCAAGTATGAGCACAAGCCGGAGCAGGAGTGGTCCTTTATCCGTGTGGGTGAGGGTGTGTACCGTATCCGCAACCGTGCCAATGGCAAGCTGATCGACCTGATGATGACTGGTACTGCAAACGGCACCTGGCTGCACCTGTGGGAGGATGTGGGCGGTACCTCTCAGATGTGGTCTGTGGAGCCGAACCCCAACGGCACCGTGCGTGTACGTTCCTCCTGGGCAGGGGGCAAGTGCATCGATACCGTGGGTATGGGTGCAGAGATCGGCGCTATCCTGCAGATCTGGCAGGAGGCCAACGGAGCAGACCAGCTGTGGACGATCTCCGAGGTGAAGGACCGTGCAAAGCGTGCTCCTGCTGTTGAGGCAAAGGCTGAGGAGCCTGCTGCTCCCGCTGTCGAGGCAAAGGCTGAGGAGCCTGTCGCTCCCGCTGTCGAGGCAAAGGTCGAGGAGCCTGCTGCTCCTGCTGTCGAGGTGAAGCCCGCTGCTGCTCCCGCCGCAAAGAAGCCTGCTGCAAAGAACCGCCGCAAGTGCGCAAACCGTAAAAAGAGATAATCGGATTACAGAACAGAAAAAAGCGAGGGCACATTGTGCCCTCGCTTTTATGTTGCAAAAGTTACTCTTTGGGGTCGGTCAGCAGTTCTTTGATGCTGGGAACAACGCCTCCCAGGTTCTGCAGGTCGGAAGGGATGATGAGCTTGGTGGCTTTTCCGTTGGCGACCTTAGCCAGTGCCTCCAGGCTGCGCAGAGCCAGGACCTTGTCGGTGGGCATGGCCTCGTTCAGCAGGCGGATGGCATCCGCATTGGCCTGCTGCACAGCCAGAATGGCCTGTGCCTCGCCTTCGGCCTCCAGGATGCGCTGCTGTTTGACAGCATCGGCCCGCAGGATCGCAGCGGCTTTTTCGCCCTCAGCGGCGGTGATAGCCGCCTGCTTTTCGCCGTCTGCTTTCAGGATCACAGCGCGCTTTTCACGCTCGGCCTTCATCTGCTTTTCCATGGCATCCTGGATCTCCCGGGGCGGGATGATGTTTTTCACTTCCACGCGGTTGACCTTGATGCCCCACTTATCGGTGGCCTCGTCCAGGATAGCGGTAATTTTGCTGTTGATGGTGTCCCGGCTGGTCAGGGTGTGATCCAGCTCCATCTCACCAATGATGTTGCGCAGGGTAGTGGCGGACAGACTTTCGATGGCAGAGATAGGCTGGTTGACGCCGTAAGTGTACAGTTTTGCGTCCATGACCTGGAAAAAGACCACGGTATCGATCTGCATCGTTACGTTGTCACGGGTGATCACAGGCTGCGGGGGGAAATCGGCCACCTGCTCTTTCAGGCTGACCTTTTTGGCGATCCGCTCAATAAAGGGGATCTTGATATGCAGGCCGGAAGTCCAGGTGGCAGAGTAGCTGCCCAGCCGCTCAACAACGTATACCATGGACTGGGGAACGATCACAAAGTTGGGGACGATAATGGCGAGGATCAGCAGTACAAGCCCCAGAATGACGAAAAGCGTAAAAACAGGCATAAGCTTCCTCCTTTTTGTTTGGGCCGGAGCACCGGCCGGATGAGGCGGGCGGTTTTGGGGTCTTACGGGGTCTCAGTCGGGATAAACCCTATGATCGAATGAACAAACTCAATAGCACAAGTGCTATAATAATGATTAGCATGATCATAGGGGTTCCTCCTTTTTGCGTGAGCCGGGGACAGCTCGGTGTGAGGGACGCTTCGGGGGTCAGAGGGTCTCGGTCAAAACAGGCTCTACGATCAGCAGGGTGCTGTGGATCTCTACCACACGGCAGCGCTGGCCGGGTACCAACTGATCCCCGGGGGTGGCGCAGCGGGCGTTCCAGTCCACACCATCCAGCCGTACACGGCCGGACAACTCCGCACTGACTGGGGAGAGCACGTCTGCCTCCCGTCCCAGGTTGCGGTCGCCGTTTGTGGCCGTGTGGCGGGTGCGCAGGCGCGCCGCCAAGGGGCGGAACGCAGCCAGGCACAAAGCGCTGACTACCACAAATACAACAGCCTGTACCCGGAACGAGTCGGAAAAAAGGCCGGTAAGCAGGGCTGCCGCAGCACCCACTGCAAACCAGATCGAAGTCATGCCAAAGGTCATGGCTTCGATCATGACAAAACCAATGGCTGCGATCAGCCAGAAAATGGGGTCAATGGATGACATCTTTATTCCCTCCTTCAGATATAGGGTCCTGTGTTTTACTTATTATATTGCACGAAATCCGATACAGGTCAAGAGATTTTATGCAAAATGTTGCCTGCGCCGCTAAAATTACACAAATTTTTTGGGTGGAAAACGGAATCTTTACTTTTACGGCACAAAAACAGCCTGCATACTGGATGCAGGCTGTTTTATATAAAAAATATTTGCTTTACTGGTAGTCGTAGTAACTGTGGTCCGGGTTATGGCCGATCTCTTCCACAACGATGGTAAAGCCCATGGGGTTCACCTCAGTGCATTTGCCGCTGGCGAGGGTCTCGACAATGATGTTCTCGGTGCGGTTCACGATGATCTCGGCGGTCTCGGTCTCACCAATGCGCTGATAGTGCAGGATGCCGCCCTCTGCACGCAGAAAACGCAGCTGTCCGCAGCGGAATGCATCGCAGGTGTGCCGCAGCTGTGCCAGCTGTGCCAGCACCGGACGCAGCCGCTCCTCCCGGGTATCCCAGCGGTAGAAGGCACGGTTGAAGGGGTCGCGGTAGCCCTGCATCCCGATCTCGTCGCCATAATACAGGCAGGGGACGCCGGGCAGGGTGTAGATGATGGCATAGGCCATCCGCAGCAGCAGCATCCCTTCCTCATAGGCTTCACCGGTCACACTGCGTCCGCTCTGCCAGGCCCGGCCGCGGCCATTGGCGGGTTCGTCCGCCAGCACAGTCAGTGCCCGTTCTGTATCGTGGGTGGACAAAAAGTTCAGTGCGGTGTCCATGGCGGGGGCGGGGTAGTGCTCGCACAGAGTCATGATCTCGGTGGCGGTCTGCTCGGCCGGTTTGCCCTTGACAAAGTCCAGGACTGCATTTTTGAAGGGGTAGTTCATAACACTGTCCAGCCCCTTGCCCAGCAGGTAGGTGCGGCGCTGCCCATAGCCGAATTTGGTGGTGGCATCCTCCCAGACTTCGCCCAGCAGGAACTTTTCCGGGCTTACCCGCTTGACGGCAGCACGGATCTTTTCAATAAAGGTGTCCGGCAGCTCGTCGGCCACGTCCAGCCGGAAGCCAGCCGCACCCCGGCGCAGCCAGGTATCGATAACGCCGCCCTCGCCGGTGATGAACTCCACAAAGGAGGGGGTCTCCTCGTTGACCTCCGGCAGGGTCTTGAACCCCCACCAGCTGCGGTATCCGCATGAATAAGCAGGAGAAAAATCGTACCACGGCCGGTAAGGGGAGTTGGGGTCCCGGTAAGCGCCCCCTTCGCCATAGCGCCCTTCCAGGTTGAAATACCGGCTGTCCGATCCGGTATGGCTGAATACACCGTCCAATACGATGCCAATGCCATAGCGGGCGGCTGCCTGGCACAGCTGCTCGAAATCTTCGTTGGTGCCCAGTAAAGGGTCCACGTTCAGATAGTCTGCGGTATTGTACCGGTGGTTGGAGTGCGCCTCAAAGATGGGGTTCAGATAGATATAGTCTACCCCCATCTGATGCAGATAGGGCAGTTTGAGCTGGATGCCCTTCAGATCGCCGCCAAAATAATCGTCGTTCAGATGGCCGCCGGTCTCATTGGGCTGCCAGAAGGGTTCTGCGTGTTTGTCCGCCTGGTAGATCCGGTCCGGGAAGGGCATGGGCTTATTTTCCACTGCTTCGCAGAAACGGTCCGGGAAGATCTGGTAAAATACCTTTCCCTTGATGCACTCCGGCGTTTCAAATCCGGTTTCGTATACGGTGAGCTGCCACTGTTCGCCGTCCTGCCAGCTCACAACGCCGCAGTTGTCCGGTCCACGGTAGATGCGGCGAAAATCGGTGTATAGATCAAAGTAATAGAAATATAGTCCCGGGTCTCCCAGATAGACCTCCACAGAAAAATGGTTCTGCTGGGGGGTCTGCCCCTGGAAGTTCATTCGATAGTGGACGGGCACATCGTTTTTGCCCTCCTTGCGGATCACCAGGTGAGGGTCCACATATCCCAGGTTTTCCGGTACGCAGAGAGACAGCCGCACCGTCTGCCCGGCGGGCACCGCACCAAAGGGCTGCTTGAATTGGGGGTCGAAGCTATTGAACAGACAAGACAAAACGGGTCGTTCCTTTCCAATAAAAAAGTCCCGGAAAACGCTGCTGGTATTTCCGGGACTATGCAAGTTATTCTATCTCCGCTGAGGGAAGGGGCTTACTTGCCCATGGGGACGGTGGGTGTATGCCAGATGTCCCGTGCGTAGTCCAGCACCGAGCGGTCTGCGCTGAAGATGCCGCTGTTGGCAATGTTCTTCAGGCTCATGCGGGCCCAGGTCTGACGGTCAGCATACAGCCGCTGCAGGTCGGCCTGTGCACGGCGGTAGTCCTTGAAGTCGGCCATGACCATATAGGGGTCGCTGGAACGCAGGTTTTCGGTCACTTCGCGGAAGTTCTCGCCGTTCCAGCCCTGCTCCAGGAAGTTCAGCACAGAGTTTGCCACATCGTCGCCCATGATAAAGGCGCTGGGGTGGTAGCCCATCTGCTTCAGGTTGTTGACCTCCGGGGTCAGCATGCCAAAGATCAGCTCGTTTTCCTTGCCGGCTGCATCTGCGATCTCCACGTTTGCGCCGTCCAGGGTGCCCAGGGTCACAGCGCCGTTCAGCATGAACTTCATGTTGCCGGTACCGGAAGCCTCGGTGCCTGCCAGGGAGATCTGCTCAGAGACCTCGGCTGCGGGCATCAGGTGCTCGCTCAGAGAGACGCAGTACTCCTCCAGGTAGACCACCCGCAGCTTCTCACGCACAACGGGATCGTTGTTGATCAGATCGCCCAGCTTGCAGATCATGCGGATCATCTGCTTGGCCATATAGTAGCCGGGGGCTGCCTTTGCGCCGAAGATATAGGTCTTGGGGATAAAGTCGGCGTTGGGGTTCTGCTTCAGGTACAGATACTGGGCAGCGATATTCAGCGCATTCAGGTGCTGGCGCTTGTACTCATGCATCCGCTTGACCTGGCAGTCAAAGATGGAGTTGGGGTCGATCACCTGGCCGGTGCTCTTTGCCAGATAGTTGGCAAAGGCCGTCTTGTTCTCCAGCTTGATCTCGTTCAGCCGGGTCAGGACAGTGGCGTCCTTGGAGTAGCTGTTCAGTTTGGTCAGGGCAGAAGCATCCTGCTTATAGTCCTCGCCAATGGTCTCATCCAGCAGTTTGCACAGGCCGGGGTTGGAGGCCAGCAGCCAGCGGCGGTAGGCGATGCCGTTGGTCACGTTCTTGAAAGCCTGCGGCTTGAACAGGTAATAATCGTGGAAGACGCTCTGCTTGATGATCTCGCTGTGCAGCTTGGAAACACCGTTGATGCTGTTGGCGGTGTAGGCGCAGATGTTGGCCATGCGCACCTGGTTGTCGCCGATCAGTGCCATATAGTTGATCTTGCCCTGGTCGCCGGGGAAAGCCTTCTCCAGCTCAGCACGGGCGCGGCGGTCCATCTCCACCACGATCTGGTAGATACGGGGCAGGGTCATGCGGAAGATGTCCACATTCCACTTTTCCAGTGCCTCGGCCATGACTGTGTGGTTGGTGTAGGAGAACACCTTCTGGCAGATCTGGAAAGCCTTGTCCCAGCCGAAGCCACAGTCATCCAGCAGAATGCGCATCATCTCCGGGATGGCCAGGGTGGGGTGGGTGTCGTTCAGCTGAATGGCCACCTTGTCGGGCAGGTTTTCCAGGGTGGCGTAGGTGGACAGGTGGTTCTGCACGATATCGCCGATGGAAGCAGCAGACAGGAAGTACTGCTGGCGCAGGCGCAGGATCTTGCCTTCCACATGGTTATCGTTGGGGTACAGCACCTTGGAGATCAGCTCTGCATTGGCGTTTTTGCTCATAGCAGCGTTGTAATTACCCAGGGAGAAGCTGGACATATCAAAATCCGGAGCCTTGGCCTGCCACAGACGCAGCTTGGCGACGCCCTGGCCGTGGTAGCCCTGGACATACAGGTCAGAGGGTACAGCCATCACGCTGTTGTAATTGGTGTGCTGGATATAATGGAAGCCGTTGTCCCAGTTCTCCCGGATCTCGCCGTCAAAGCGCACCTCAATGGCCTGGTCGGGGTGGCTCTTCAGCCAGACCTGGCCGCCGGGCAGCCAGTTGTCTGCCCGCTCCTGCTGCCAGCCGTCCACGATCTTCTGCTTGAAGATGCCGTATTCATACAGGATCGAGTAGCCGGTGCCGCAGATCTCGGTGGTGGCCATGCCGTCCAGGTAGCAGGCAGCCAGGCGGCCCAGACCGCCATTGCCCAGACCTGCATCCGGCTCTTCCTCGTAGATGCCGTCAATGTTGATATCGGCATCGGCCAGCACCTGGGCGGCTACTTCGTTCAGGCCCAGATTGAACAGGCTCATCTTCAGGCTGCGGCCCATCAAAAACTCCATGCACAGGTAGTACACCTGCTTGGAGCCAGTGCCGATGGCTTTGGACAAAAACTTCTGATGATTGGCGCTCATCATCTGGCGGCAGATCAGAGCCAGCGAGCGGTAGATCTGCTGATTGGAGGCGACGCTCAGGTCCACGCCATATTCCGTGGTCAGCTTATCCTGAAGAATCTTCGCAAATTCTTTCGTAGTCATAAACGATCTCCTATCCCTGTAAAAAATGCGCATAATAACTCAAGAAATTGAGCCGTGGGGGGACAGTCCTCCCTCTCCATTGTCTGCCCCGACACAACGATAATATTATAATATGAAATTTTTGTGATTGCAAGGAAACAGCGGGATTTTTTCCGTTATGCCCTTTTTTCAGAGAATTTTTTGAAAGAACTGCTGAAAATTCAAAAATTCTACTTTCTCTTGCGGCTTCTTTATACTATAATAGGAGGAGCAGGGCTGCGCTGCCGGGCCTGCGCAAGGCTTGTGCCGGGACAAACTCGGCGAGAAATGTGCCCGGCAGCGTTTCCCATATGAAAAACTGCGCCTGTTTCCTGCCGGTTTTGGGGCGGGCGGGCCGCATAAAGTGAGGATCAGACATGGTAAATAAGGTGAGAGTGACCATCGCAGGTGCGCCCTATGCCATTGCGACCACAGACTCAGAAAAATATATCCTTTCTCTGGCCAAAAAGCTGGATGAGGACATTACCAAGCTGCTGGATGCCAACGCAAATCTTTCGGTGACCAAGGCGGCGGTGTTCTGCGCAATGGATTATCTGGACGAGTATCACAAGAGCGCCGGCAGTGCGGAAAATATGCGCAGCCAGATCCAGGAGTATATTGCGGATGCGGCCCGGGCAAAGCTGGCGGAGGATAAGACCAAGGCCGAGAACGAGGTGCTGCGCCGGGAGGCAGCGGCCCTTCGGGAACAGTTGGCCCGGCTGCGCAGCCGGGAGAGCCGCCGGGAGGCCCGGCTTGCACAGGAGCACCAGCAGAAGACGGAACAGGAAAACAGAGGTTGATTATGCCAAATATTGAAATTCTTGCCCCGGTGGGCAGTCAGGAAATGCTGCATGCAGCGGTATTCAGCGGAGCCGATGCGGTCTACCTGGGCTTTTCGGGGTTCAACGCCCGGTCCGGTGCGGGCAACTTTGATGCAGACAGCCTGCGGGAAGCCGTGGGCTTTTGCCATGCCAGAGGGGTCAAGGTCCATGTGGCCTTGAATACGACCGTATACGACGAAGAACTGGCAGACCTGGCGCAGGCGGTAAAGGCGGTGGCAGAGAGCGGCGCAGATGCGGTGATCTGCCAGGATCTGGCGGTGGCGCAGCTGATCGGGCGCATTGCGCCGCAGCTGCCCCGCCACGGTTCTACCCAGATGAGCGTCCATACCCTGGAGGGCGCCCGGATGCTCAAGGACCTTGGGTTTACCCGGGTGGTTCTGGCCCGGGAGCTGAGCCTGGCTGAGGTGGAGCATATTACCAAGAACTGCGGCATCGAGACCGAGTGTTTTGTTCACGGTGCGCTGTGCATGAGCGTCAGCGGACAGTGCTACATGTCTGTGTTCCTGGGCGGCCGCAGCGGCAACCGAGGGTCCTGTGCAGGCCCCTGCCGCCTGCCTTTTGATGCCACCCCCTTGCCGGAGGGACGTCCCGGCCGCCTGCATCATCTGTCTTTGAAGGATAACTCGGTGATCGACCGTCTGGACCAGCTCCAGGCTTTGGGCGTGGCTTCGGCCAAGATCGAAGGCCGTCTGCGCACGCCGGAATATGTGGCGGCGGCGGTCAGCGCCTGCTTGGCTGGGCGGGAGGGCCGTGCCTACGACCGGGATCTGCTGAAAAACGTGTTCAGCCGTTCTGGGTTCACCTCCGGCTATCTGGATGGAAAGATCGACGGCACGATGTTTGGTGTCCGCAGCGAGGCGGATGCCGAGCTGACCAAAAAGACCTTGCCTGCCCTGCGGGAGCTGTATCGGCGAGAGCGCCCCCGCGTGCCGGTAAAGATGAAGCTCCAGCTGGAGGAAGGCGGTCAGAAGCTGACCGTTGCCGATGCGGATGGAAACCGTGCCTTTGCTTATGGGGACACGGAGATGCAGCCCGCACGCACCGACCCCACCGAAAGCCTGCGCCGGAGTCTGGCTAAGACCGGCGGCACCCCCTTTGCACCGGAGGAGATCCTGGTGGAGATGGAGGACGGGCCGTGGTATCTGCCCGGCAGTGCCGTCAACGAGATGCGCCGGGCGGCGCTGGAAAGCCTGCTGCAGAAGCGGGAGGCGCCCCGTCCCTGGCCTGTACAGCCTGTGCAGCTGCCTCAGCCGGTACGCCGTACTTTGCCGCCGGACCGCACCCTGCGGGCACGGTTTGAGCGGTGGGATCAGGTGCCCACAGAGGCACTGGCAGGGGTGGACCGGCTGATCCTGCCCATTGGACAGGCAGGTTTTGTTCCTCCGGAATGGCGGGATAAGACCATTTTGGAGCTGCCCCGGATGATGTTTGGTGCATTGGAGCAGGATACGGCCCGCCGCATCCAGCAGACCCAGGACCAGGGCTTTGCAGGGTACGAGGCAAGCAACATTGCCCATCTGCGGCTGTGTCGGGGGCTGCCCCTGTCCGGCGGGTTTGGGCTGAATATCACGAATCCGCTGGCAGCGCAGTTCTATGCAGACCAGGGGCTGGACTCCGTGTTGATCCTGCCGGAGGTGCGGGATGCAGAGATCGCTGCCATTGCTCCGGAGCATAACGGCGCACCGGTCCCCACCGGTGTGCTGATCTACGGTCATATGCCGTTGATGATCACCCGTGCCTGCCCGCTGCAGAATGTGCAGGATTGCGCCCATTGCAGCCGCGCCGGTACCCTGACCGACCGCAAAGCCCGGAAGTTCCCGGTGCGGTGCGGGCTGGGCGTGCGCACCATCTATAACCCGGTGCCCATCTATATGGGGGATAAACCCGGTGCCTTGGCGGTGGATTACGGTGTGGCATACTTTACCCTGGAAAGCCGGGACGAAGCCGCCCATATCCTGGAGATGATCCGCACCCATGCGCCCTTTGAGGGCGAGTTTACCCGGGGCCTGTATTTCAAGGGCACCAACTAAGGGCGTCTGCGCAGTTAAAAAGAGATGAGGTAATAAAATGGAACCTATTACAGTAAAGTATAAAGTGCTGGACAGCCGCGCTAAGGCGCCGGTATATGCGACCCCCGGCGCCGCTGCAGCGGATCTGTGCGCAGTGCTGGACGAGCCGCTGACCCTGGCACCGATGGAGCGGGCGCTGGTGCCTACCGGTCTGGCGGTGGAGCTGCCCGGCCCGCAGGCTGTGGCTTTGGTCTATGCCCGCAGCGGCCTGTCCATTAAACATGGTCTGTGCATGGCCAACGGCGTAGGTGTGGTGGATAGCGACTACCGCGGAGAGCTGAAAGTGCCCATGGTCAATCTGGGACAGCAGCCCTACACCATCCAGCCCGGGGAGCGGGTGGCGCAGCTGTGCATCGCACCGGTGTACACGGCCGCTTTTGTCCCGGCGGATGCCCTGGGCCAGACCCAGCGGGGAGAGGGGGGCTTCGGCTCCACGGGGAAATGAAGATGAAAGAGTTGATCTTGGCATCTGCCAGCCCCCGCCGCCGGGAGCTTTTGTCCTTGTACACCACAGAGTTTACGGTCTGCGCCAGCGATTTTGACGAGGACTCGGTTGCGCCCTGCCCGCCGATGCAGCTGGTGGAGGCTCTGGCCCGGGGCAAATGCCTGTCGGTCTCTGCACAGCATCCCGGTGCGGTGGTCATCGGCTGTGATACAGTGGTGGAGCTGGATGGCCGTGTGTTTGGCAAGCCCCACAGCACAGATGAGGCCGTGCAGATGCTGCGGGCTCTGTCCGGCCGGGTACATCGGGTCCATACAGGCGTCTGTGTGTCGGACGGCAGCCGGACCGAGAGCTTTGTGGATAGCTGCCAGGTGGCGTTCTTCCCGATTTTAGAGGAAGAGATCGCCCGGTATGCCGCTACGGAGGAACCCTATGATAAGGCTGGCGCCTATGGCATCCAGGGCCATGCAGCCTTGTGGGTGGACCGCATCGAAGGGGATTATTATACGATCATGGGGCTGCCGGTCAGCCGCACGGTGCGTCTGGTGGAGCATTTTGCCCCGAAATTCCCCGAACAAAGATGAAAAATAGCCGAAAAAGTTGGGAAAACGCTTGTGCAAAATTACCCGCAAGGCTATAATATAAACGTGTTATTCTGCGCAGTACGGTATTTTGCAAGGGTACTGCGCTTTGGGAGACACTGGCTCAGGCCGGTGTCTGTATCAGGAGTGGGGCTGCACTGCCCAGGAGAGAAAAAGGAGAACGCTGCGCTATGAGTTTTTTGTCTAAGGATATCGGCATTGATCTGGGTACCGCCAATACCCTGGTATATATGAAGGGCAAGGGGATCATCATGCGGGAGCCCTCGGTGGTGGCGGTGGATACCAAGACCGACGAGGTGCGCTGTGTG
>OHLC01000504.1_pt1 | contig 21112 bp, 19 predicted proteins | sample 1568981 | NCBI WGS metagenome assembly OHLC01 (sample SAMEA3879510, study PRJEB24766) | human gut metagenome | biome: human-associated habitat; feature: feces | place: USA | collected 1985/1987 | reverse complement strand
GACGTACAAAGAAATTGTGGCATTCACCGAAGGAAAGCAATTAGATGAAATTGAAAAAGCACAAGAAAAAGGAAAACGTCCTTATCAGCAACTGCTTTCAGCTTTACTAAGTGCCACAATCGGATTTATTATATCTATGTTTTTTGTTTGGTTGCTCAAATCCTATATTTTTTAATCCGTCGACGTTTTTACCTATCAAAATTTCTTAAATAGAGCCAAAATAGAGCCAACAAAAACTATTCTTCCTGTTTTAATTTCTCCAATATTGATAGAATATCTGTTTGTGTAAGCATGAACTTCACATCTCGATTTAACACTCCTAACACTTTTGTATGAACTATCTGAACTGTTGTTACCATATTCTTGTTATCATCAAATAAGGAAATCTAATTGCACTTGTACCCAATATGGTCATTCTGCTAAAAAACCTCGGAAACCCTTGTAAAATGGGCATCCGAGGTTTTTTGTCCGTTATTCAAACTCGATCGTTCCCGGTGGCTTACTGGTCAGATCATAGAATACGCGATTAACTCCTCTAACCTCATTAATAATACGGTTCATTACCTTATTCAGCACTGCATATGGAATCTCTGCGGACTCTGCTGTCATAAAGTCAATCGTCTTCACTGCTCGCAGTGCCACTGCATAATCGTATGTTCTGAAATCGCCCATAACGCCTACGCTTCGCATATTGGTAAGAGCTGCAAAATACTGGTTAATCTTCTTATCATAGCCGGCATTTGCCACTTCCTCACGGAAGATTGCATCGGCATCCTGGACAATCTTTACCTTTTCCGCTGTTACCTCGCCTACAATCCGAACACCAAGTCCTGGACCAGGGAAGGGCTGACGGAATACCAGGTATTCCGGAATGCCAAGCTCCAGACCTACCTTGCGCACCTCATCCTTAAACAGATCTCGAAGAGGCTCGATAATCTCCTTAAAATCTACATAGTCCGGCAGTCCGCCTACGTTATGATGAGACTTAATCACAGCCGACTCGCCGCCCAGGCCAGATTCTACCACATCTGGATAAATCGTTCCCTGTACCAGGAAGTCCACCGTACCGATTTTCTTTGCTTCCTCCTCAAATACGCGGATAAATTCTTCTCCAATTATTTTCCGCTTCTGCTCCGGATCCTCAATCCCGGCCAGCTTTTTGTAATAGCGTTCCTGGGCATTGACACGGATAAAATTCAGGTCATAATCACCAGCGGGACCGAATACAGCCTCTACTTCATCACCTTCATTTTTTCTCAGCAGACCGTGATCCACAAATACACAGGTCAGCTGGCTGCCGATGGCTTCTGCCAGCAGTGCGGCACAGACCGAGCTGTCCACGCCGCCGCTGAGGGCCAGCAGGACTTTGCCGCTGCCCACCTTCTGGCGGATCTGCTGGATGGCGGTCTGCTTATAGTCCGCCATGGTCCAGCTGCCGGAGGCACCGCAGACCTCGTACAGGAAGTTGCGGATCATCTGTGTGCCCATCTCCGTGTGGTGGACCTCCGGATGGAACTGCACTCCGTAGAACCGGCGTGCTTCATCCGCAATGGCCACATTGGGGCAGGCATCCGAGTGAGCGGTCAGCCGGAACCCGGCGGGGACCTGGGCCATGTAGTCGCCATGGCTCATCCAGGAGATGCCCTCTGCGGGCAGGCCGCGGAACAGGGGAGAGCTGACGTCGTAATAGGTCTTGGTCTTGCCGTATTCCCGTGCAGAGTCTGCCTGGGCAGGGGTCACCCGGCCGCCCAGATGGTGCGCCAGCAGCTGGCAGCCATAGCAGATGCCCAGCACCGGGACCCCCAGGGTAAATACTGCGGGGTCTACCTGGGGAGAGTCGGGTTCGTATACGCTGCCCGGCCCGCCGGTGAAAATGATGCCGATAGGGGCAAATTGGCGGATCTGCTCCGCTGTCATGGTGTGGGGGTGGACCTCACAGTACACATTGCATTCCCGGACCCGCCGGGCGATCAACTGGTTGTACTGTCCGCCAAAATCCAGGATCAATATTTTTTCCATAGGCTGTTTCTCCTTGCATGGGTACGGCTTTTATGCGGGACACAGTAAGTCCCGCAAAGTGGATTAAATTACTATACACCGACAGGGCGGGGATGTCAACCGTCAATTTTACATAAAATGGTTATTTTTACGGAAGTAGTTTTGCAAAAAATGCCGGGCTGCCTGTGCAGTGCGCAGACAGCCCGGCAGATGCCGTGGCAGAGAAGCTTTATTTATGGATGTTACCGTGACACTGCTGCTCAGGGCGCTGCATCCAGATAGATCTCCATCCGGCTTCCGTCCAGCTGTTTGGATTGACGGTTGGGCAGGCAGAAGTTAAAACTACAGTATCTCAGCTTGGGGGTATCGTCCAGCAGCATCTGGTACACCGACAGCTCCAGCCCAGAGTGGTTGCTCATGTCCAGGAACAGTAGTTCCGGCATTTGGGAGATAGGGGTGTAATCCAGCTCGGTATACTGACCCCGCCCGGCAACATCCCGCCCCAGATCCAGATATTGGATGGCGGTCCGGGCCAGAGGCTCATAGCTGGGCACCGCCGGGGTGCCATCCAGACGCAAGGCATTCAGCTGCGGCATCTGGGTCAACAGTTCCAGAGAGAGGATCTCCGAGGCCCGCAGCTGCAGCTGGGTGATGTCGCTGCCCGCCAGGCCGGACAGGTCCACCCGGGGCGCATCCAGCCAGAGATAGCGCAGGCTCTCCATCTGGGTCAGCGGGGTCAGGTCTGGCACGGTATCGCCCATTACCTGGAGTTTCAGGCTGGTGACCTGGTCCATCCCGGCCAGGGGAGAGAGGTCGGCGGTGTCCTGTACCGCCAGCTCCAGGGAACGCAGGTCCTCACAGCCGCTCAGGTCCGGCAGCTGGGTCAAATAGGGTCCGCTGACGGGGACGGTATAGCGCAGCACGCACAGGCTGTCAAAGTGGCGCAGATCCTCCAGAGATTCCAATTTGGGGGCATCGGCGGGGATTTCGCCCTCGATACGGCAGGTCTCGTCCAGCTTGCTGGTGGGCTTAGCCAGCTCGGTGTCCTGGGGCAGACCCTGGTAGGCGGTGATATGGGTGCCGCCGGAGAGGGTGAGGGACTGGATGTCCCATACATCGCTGTGGCGGATCGCCCCGGTGGGCCGGTCCAGCAGGCTCCGCACCCGGGCTTCCATCTGGAGGTCGGCCCACTGGATCTCATAGTCCTCCCCGTGAGGGGCTTGCTGGGCAAATACGTCGGGAGGAGAAAAAGCCTCCTGCGCTATTTTTGAAAATGTGGAAATATAGGTGTTGGGAGGTGCAGGCTCTGCTGGGGTACAACCACTGAGCATTAAAAGCAAGGCAAGTACAATGCTTGCTGCCTGTTTTCTATGAAACATTGCAGGATAAACCTTTCTTATCAATGGCGAATATAGCTGATATTTAGTTTGCTATATCAAAACTATTTTCGCTCTTAGAGGAGCTGTCTTTGTTGCGGGTTGTAATATTGGGAATTTCCAACAGTACGACACTCCAAGTCTGCTTACATCCACTACAATAAAGAGTGGCCCAATGGTAAGTGTAGTAGTATGTATACTCTATCCATGTTTTTTTGACTTCAGCCTGTACGCAGTTGTCAGTAGAACAACGAGGACAACACAAGGCAAGAGCACCATAAGGAGAGTGGAGAGAAAGCGTATTGTTGGGAGAGGGGGTAATAGCAAATGCACCGACAGCTAAGTAACTTACCAGTAAAACAAGGGAAAGGACACTGATAGCGAGCTTGTTGTTTGATCTCATGCCAAAACCTCCAATCTGTAAAAGGGTGATTCGTTAATACAAGTATAAAATTGTATCCCTAAAAAATCAATATCTAGAAGAAAAATCCTGAGGGAGAAAAAATCCCTAAAAATTGTGCATATCTGCGATTCTTGTAAGGATTCTCTTTTGCTTTGCCCGCCCTACTTTTCCTGGGCAAAGGCATAGGCTTCGGCCACCCAGCCCATCAGCTCCGGGTCGAGATCATCCGGGGTGGACAGCAGGATGTGATGGGTCCAGCGGCTGGGGTAGGGTTCTGTTTTGATCTCTGCCCGGGGCGAGGCCAGCGGTGCGGGCAGCCCCAGGGTCAGTACCAGGTAGGGATCGGGCAGAAGCGCTTTTTTTCGCACCCGGGCAAAGGAAAGGCAGGCGAAAATATGCCGGTTGGAAAATGTGATCTGGGTCTTCTGCACACGGGTATGGGTCTCGGGGTGCTGAGCCTGCAATTTTTGCAGAAAAGCTTCGCAGAGGGGCAGCGCTTGAGGCTGCTGGCTGAAAAAGGCCAGCAGGTCTTGTTGCGTGTGATCCATAAAACCCTCCTTATAAACAAAAAGCAGCCCCTGACGGGGCCGCTTTGCGGGTCAAACCATCTTAACAGCCATGGCCTCGCTGGTGCGGTCTTTGGCGGCGTTGGTGTGCTCTGGGTCGTCCAGCATATACCGCAGCAGCAGCACCTCTGCAACATACAGCACTGCAACCTTGATGGGCAGACTGCCGGAATCCAGCGGGTTTTCCTGTGCGCCGCACAGCAGGACCACATCGGCCAGCTCGGCACCGGGGGAGTCCTCGTAATGCGTGATCAGGATCACCTGCGCCCCGGCGGCTTTGGCGGTGCGCAGGGTCTCCATCATATCCCGGGTGGCGCCGGAGTAGGACAAAAACAGCACCACGTCCCCCGGCCCCATCAGGCTGGCAGTCATCAGCTGCAAGTGGCTGTCGCCAGCCGTGCGGAACTTTGTGTTCAGTCCTGCAAACCGTGCGCAGATATCATTGGCCAGCAGCATGCTGCCGCCCTGTCCCAGGCAAAATACCTGCTGGGCCTTGCGCAGCAGAGCCGATGCCTTGTCCACAGCCTCCGGGGAGAGGGTGTTCTGTGTCCCGCTGATGGCTGTTAGAAACAGGGCGTTGGCGTGTTCACACAAGGTGGCGGTGCTGGCTCCCGGCTCTGGTTCCTGCTGGCTGACCATAGAGCCGGTGGCGTTGGCTTGTGCCAGCGCAATGCGCATCTCATGGTATCCCTCAAACCCCAGCGCCCGGCAAAACCGAAACACGGTCGCTTCTGCTACCCGGCACTCCCGCGCCAGGGAAGAGATGGACAGATACTGTGCCTCGTCCGCATGCTGCATCAGATAGTTGGCCACCATCCGCCCGGACTTGGTCAGACTGTCCTGCCGCTGCTGCAGCAGCTCCCAAAAATTGATCGCCATATCCTTCTCCTTTATCAATGTGCCCGGTACCCTATGCAGGGAGCAGTGCGTTCAGCATAGGGCTGTTTTTACCATACCTTCTGTACCGGCAGCGCGGCCGGCTCTTATCATGGCATCTGTCAGCAGGGGCGGGCTGCGGGCACAAAACGGCACGGCCCAATTCATTGCAGATGCATAACCTGCAAAAAGTATAAAAGAAACGCTCAGCCTTGGCAAGAGGCGCATTGCCCACATTTGCAGCGGTTTTTCTGTGCAGAGAGTATACTTTTTGCGGAAAAGTATGTCTCTTTTTAGAAAAAGATTTTCAATTTGATAAAAAACTTACGAAAATAATTTTTGACTTTATCCAGAGGACAAGGCGCTGAATGGGGGAATGACCAGAAGATTGCGGGATTTTTAACAGTATTTTAGGAAGTATCCCATAAAACTGTGCGTTTGCACTGAAAAGCTATTGAAAAATTGTGAATGCCGTGCATAGACAAAATGAAAAAGTTTTTCTATAATAAAGGCACAAAATGCGGCCGCGGCACGAACGGCCGCTCTCATGACTATATATAAGGAGGAGTTTCCTATGAAAAATCTGATCTCCCGCCGTTCCTTCCTGGCTGCCGCCGGTATCCTGGGTGCGGCTGGTGCGCTGGCTGCCTGCGGTGGTTCTTCCAGCAGCTCGGCTGCTCCTTCCAGCAGTGCAGCTGCTTCTTCCGGCAGTGCAGCTGCTTCCTCCACCAGCATCAAGCTGTGGACATACCCCATCGGCGGCTGGGGCAAGGATGAGACGGTGCAGCAGATCGTTTCCAACTTCAATGCCAAGTACCCGGACATCAAGGTCACTGTGGAGTATCTGGATTACACCAACGGTGACGACCAGGTCAACACCGCTATCGAGGGCGGCAGCGCACCGGACCTGATCATGGAAGGCCCCGAGCGCCTGGTGGCCAACTGGGGCGCTAAGGGCGTGATGCTGCCTCTGAACGACCTGTGGACCGATGAGGCCAAGAAGGACATCTACGAGTCTGTGGCTGTGGCCTGCAAGGACGATGCCGGCAACTACTTTGAGTACCCCCTGTGCATGACTGCACACTGCATGGCCGTCAACATGACCAAGGTCCGTGAGGTGGGCGCTGAGAAGTACGTCAACACCGATACCCACACCTGGTCCACTGAGGATTTCCTGGCAACGGTGGATGCACTGTACAAGGGCGGCTACGAGAACGTGGCAGCTGTGTACTGTGGCGGCCAGGGCGGTGACCAGGGCACCCGCGCCATCATCAACAATATGTATGGCGGCACCTTCACCGATGCAGAACACACCAAGTACACCGCTGATTCTGCCGAGAACGTCAAGGCCATCCAGACTCTGTACGACACCGAGGGCGTCAACTTCGACGCTTCCATCGTGGGCGGCGACGAGATCACCCTGTTCCGCAACGGCACCCTGCAGATGGCTTTCTGCTGGAACATTGCACAGCAGCTGAACACCGATAACAACGAGGCTGGTCTGACCAACAACGGCGACGAGATCATGCCCATGGCATTCCCCACCGACAGCGGCGATCCCAAGCTGTGCGGCGGCATCTGGGGCTTCGGCATCTTTGATAACGGCGACGAGGCAAAGGCAGAGGCTGCCAAGACCTTCATCGACTTCATCGCAGCCGACCCCGCACAGGTAGGGGAGAGCGTTCTGGCTTCCACCTACTTCCCGGTTCGTTCCAGCGTGGGCGATCTGTACGCCGACAACGAGATCATGAGCGAGTACAGCAAGTTCATGGCATACCTGGGCGACTACTATCAGATCACTCCGGGCTGGGCTACTGCTCGCACCGAGTGGTGGAATATGCTGCAGCGTGTGGGCACCGGTGAGCCGGTGGAGACCGCTGTCAAGACCTTTGTGGACAACTCCAACGCAGCTGCGGCAGCTGAGGCTTAAAAGATCCGCAAGGTGTGTCCGGCATAGGGCAGGCGCTGGGGTGCCGATGCTTGCCATACCAGACATGTTTTATTGAATGAGCGCCCCTTCCTCGCAGATTCCCAAACGAGGGAGGGGCTTTTTGCGGAAGGCAAGATGCCTTTGTGATCCTCTTTTGGCCGAACGTTGAAAGAAAGGTTTGGTGATCTTATTGGCTGCTAAGACTGTAGCCCTGGAGCAGCACAAGCGCAGCAGCGCACTGGTTTGGCGGGAGACCGTCGCCTCGTACCTGTTCTTGCTGCCCAGCCTGGTTTTCTTTGTGGGGTTTGTTATCTACCCCATGATCCTGTGTGTGGTAACAAGCTTTTTTGATTCCACGATGAACCGTGCCGACATCTTTGTGGGCCTGGCAAACTATAAAGAGCTGTTCTCCGACCCCATCTTCCTGGGGGCACTGCGCAACACCTTTGTTATTGTTGTGGTCTCGGTGCCGGTCACCTGCGTATTCTCCCTGTGGGTCAGCTCCGCCATCGTGGACCTGCCGGAGTGGGCTACCAGCCTGTTCCGCTGTGTGTTCTACCTGCCGGTGGTCACCGGTTCGGTAGCCGTCACAGTGGTGTGGAAGTGGATGTACAACAACTACTACGGCATCTTTAACTACCTGGGCAAAAATATGGGCCTGATCGATAAAAATATCAACTGGCTGGGCGATGAGCGGTTTGCTTTGGGCTGCATCATCCTCATCCTGATCACTACCTCGGTAGGTCAGCCCATCGTGCTGTATGTTTCGGCACTGGGCAACGTGGATCAGTCCATCGTAGAGGCTGCTGAGGTGGACGGCGCTACCGCTTTTCAGTGCTTCTGGAAGATCAAGTGGCCCGCCATCATGCCCACCACCCTGTATATCCTGGTCATCACCACCATCAACTCCTTCCAGTGCTTTGCGCTGATCCAGCTGCTGACCAGCGGCGGCCCCAACCACAGCACCGATACCATTATGTACTACATCTATTATACGGCCTTCAAGATGTATCGCTATGGCTACGGCAATGCAATGGGTGTTGTGCTTGCAGTGATCATTGCGCTGCTGTCGGCCATCCAGTTCAAGCTGGGCAACCAAAATAATTAAAAGGAGGTGCTTTGGATGAAGACCAAACAAAAAGTGGGAAAAAAACACCCCGGCAAGCTCAAGAAAATGAGCGCCTATATGATCCTGACCCTGATCCTGATCAGCATCGTGGCGGTGCTGTTTGCGTTCCCGCTGTACTGGATCATCACCGGCTCCTTCAAAACCGGTGCGGCCATCAATGCCACTACTCCGGAGTGGTGGCCCAGCGAGTGGGTGCTTACCAACTATCAGAAGCTGTTTGCTGGCAAAAGCGCCCCTCTGTGGCAGCTGGCAGTGCCCTTTGGCAGTATGTTCAGCGCCGATGGCGAGCCCATCTACTTCTCGGTAGGCCCCGTGGTCCCCGCTGCCATCCGCTGGATGGTGAACACCGTGTTCATGGCGGTCATGTCCATGATCCTTACCTGCATCACCGCCGCTATGGCTGGTTATGCCCTGGCAAAAAAGCGCTTTGTGGGCCGGCAGCTGCTGTTCACTCTGATCGTATGTGCCATGGCTCTGCCTAAACAGGTCATCCTGATCCCCCTGCTGCGTGAGATGAGTTCTCTGCACCTGTACAACACGATCTGGGCCGTCATATTCCCCATTGTGGGCTGGCCGTTCGGCGTGTTCCTGATGAAACAGTTCAGTGAGGGCATACCGACGGAGATGATCGAAGCGGCCCGCATCGACGGCGCCAGTGAGGCAAAGACCTTTATCAGCATCGTACTGCCCATGGTCAAGCCGGGCATCGGCGCTCTGGCGATCTTTACCTTCATCAACAGCTGGAACGACTATTTCATGCAGTTGATCATGCTGTCCAGCACCAGCAACCTGACCATCTCTCTGGGCATTGCAAAGCTCCAGGCAGAAAACAGCACCGACTTTGGCCTGATCATGGCAGGTGCAGCACTGGCAGCTGTGCCCATCATCATCATCTTCCTGATCTTCCAGAAGTACTTTACCAAGGGCATCGCTATGGGTGCCGTCAAGGGCTGATCGAACGAAAGAAGGTTTGCATCTTATGAAAGATATCCGCAAATACCAGGGTGTTATCCCTGCCTTTTATGCCTGCTATGATGAAAACGGGGCCGTTTCGGCCGAAGGCGCCAAAGCACTTACCCGCCATCTGATCTCCAAAGGGGTCAAGGGTGTGTATGTGGGCGGTTCTTCCGGCGAGTGCATCTACCAGCACCCGGACGAGCGCAAAGCGCTGCTGGAAGCTGTGATGAGCGAGGCCGAGGGCAAGCTGACCGTTATTGCTCATGTGGGCTGCAATAACACCGCCGACAGTGTGGAGCTGGCTGCCCATGCCGAAAGCGTGGGCGTGGATGCCATTGCCTCCATCCCTCCCATCTACTTCCACCTGCCGGAGCACGCCATTGCCCGCTACTGGAACGCAATGTCCGAGGCAGCCCCCAATACAGAGTTCGTGATTTACAATATCCCTCAGTTGGCAGGTACTGCACTGACCATGAGCCTGCTGAATGAGATGCTGAAAAACCCCAACGTGGTCGCAGTGAAAAACAGCTCGATGCCCACCCAGGATATCCAGATGTTCAAGGATGCCGGCATTGCAGCCCGCGGCGAAGGCAACTTTGTGGTGTTCAATGGCCCGGATGAGCAGTTTGTGGCAGGCCGCGCCATTGGCGCAGACGGCGGCATCGGCGGCACCTATGCTGTGATGCCGGAGCTGTATAACGCGATGCACCGCCTGGTGGACGAAGGCCGCATTGCAGAGGCTCGTGCCATCCAGTACGATGCCAACCGCATCATCTATAAGATGTGTGAGGCGCACGGCAACCTCTATGCAGTACAGAAGGAACTGCTGCATCGGATGTATGGCCTGAATCTGGGCAGCGTTCGTGCTCCGATGCCGGGTCTTGTGCCCAGCGATGAGGCTGTTGTGGTCGAGGCACAGCGGATGATCGAGCAGGCAGTGGCCAAGCTGTAACATCAAACACAAAGCCAGATCCGCTCAGTTTACAAAGGATAAAGCGCCCTCTCTCCCGTGGGGCAAAGTGCAGCCGGGGTCCGCCCGGCCGCCTTGCCCGATACAAGGAGGGCGGGCGTTTTTTGGCTTTTGGCGGGGCAGGGGGGACAGCAAGAGGAGCTGTCCATCCCGCTTGCACCGCAGAAGGGAGCAGAACAATGATCTGTGATACACTGGAGCATCTGGGCCGGTATCGCGGCCTGCACAAAAATCTGGACACCGCACTGGACTTTCTGGCCCGGCAGGACCTCTCCGCATTGCCGATGGGCACGACCCCTGTGGATGGAGAGGAAGTCTATGTGATGCGGATGGAGGCTAAGCTTCATCCCGCAGAGGGCACCTATCCGGAATACCATCGCATCTATGCGGATCTGCAGCTGGATCTCACAGGCGCCGAGGCTTGGGCCTATGCCAGCGAGCCGGGGGCTGAGGTGGGAGAGTACCGGGTGGATATCGGTTTCCAGAATAGCCCCGCGGCGCTGAATGGTACGCTGGGACAGGGACGGTTTATGCTGTTCTTCCCGGGGGAGCTGCATCACCCTGGACTGTGCAGCCCGGAAAGCACCGCAGTGGATAAGATCGTGATCAAAATCAAAATGGAGGAACAATAAATGGATAAGCAAGCGTTGTTTGACCAGATCAAGGGCGGGCTGATCGTCAGCTGCCAGGCGCTGGAGCATGAGCCCCTGTATACCAAGGAAGGCGGCGTGATGCCCCTGATGGCAAAGGCGGCTGCACAAAGCGGCGCAGTGGGCATCCGTGCCAATACGGTGCGGGACATCACCCAGATCAAAGCCGTGGTGGATCTGCCGGTGATTGGCATCATCAAAAAGGACTATCCCGGCACCCCTATGTATATCACGGTTACCATGGCAGAGGTGGATGCTCTGGTGGAGTGCGGCGTGGATATCCTGGCAGTACAGGGCACCAGTGCCCTTCGTCCGGACGGCTCCACGGCAGCAGATTTTATCCGGCAGATCAAGGCTAAGTATCCGCAGCAGCTGATCATGGCAGATATTGCCACTTTGGAGGAGGCTATGGCCTGTGCGGAGGCCGGTGCAGACTTTGTGGGCACCACCATGCGGGGCTATACGCCGGAGACCAAGGGCATTGATGATATCGACTTTGCCTTTATCACCGAGCTGACCCAGAAGTGCCCGGCAAAGGTCATTGCAGAGGGCCATATCCACAGCCCGGAACAGGCAGTGCAGGCTCTGCAGGCCGGGGCTTTTGCTCTGGTGGTAGGCGGTGCGATCACCCGCCCGGCAGAGATCACGGCACGCTTTACTGGTGCGATCCGCGCAATGGAGCAATAAAAAGGGGGCTGCTATGAAACAGTATCTCGGCATCGATATTGGCGGAACAGCAGTCAAACTGGGCCTGGTGGATGAGCAGGGCCAGGTGCTGGCCCGGCAGGAGCAGAGCGTTAGCTTTGATGGCTACAAGACCCCGATCCTGGATACCGTGTTGGCAGCTGCGCAGCAGTTTGTTGCCGACCATCCGGCAGAGCTTTCCGGTATTGGCGTATCCGCTACCGGGCAGATCGACAGCCGGAAAGGCATCGTGGCGGGCACCTGCGGCAATCTGCCTAACTATATCGGCAGCCCCATCAAGGCTTCGTTGGAGCAGGTGTTCCATCTGCCGGTCACAGTGGCAAACGACGCCAACTGTATGACCTTGGGCGAAGTCTGGGCCGGCGCAGCAAAAGGCTATACAGATGTCATTGGTGTAACGCTGGGCACAGGTGTGGGCGGCGGTATCCTTACCGGCGGCCGCCTTCTGGAAGGTGCCCGGGGACTGGGCGGCGAGCTGGGCCATTGCCGGGTCCATGCACTGGACGGTGTGCTGTGTACCTGCGGAGCTTCCGGCTGCTGGGAGCGCTATGCAGCGACCACAGCACTGGTGCGCAATGCATCGCCCCTTGATCCGTCGCTCTGCGATGGCCGGGCGATTTTTGCTGCGGCCAAAGCAGGGGATGTGCGGGTACTGGCTTTGCTGGAGGATTGGATCGATGAGATCGCACAGGGTCTGGCCGGGCTGGTGCATATCTTCAATCCGCAGCTGATCCTGATCGGCGGCGGCGTCAGCGCCCAGCAGGAGCTTCTGATCGATCCGCTGGCTGCCCGGGTCAAGGCATCGGTCATGCCGGCTTTTGCGCAGGGGTTGGAGCTGCGGGCCGCACAGCTGCACAATGATGCAGGTCTGGTAGGTGCAGTCTATTATTTCCGCCAAACACAGGAGGCTTTGGAATGAAAAAACATATTCTCTGCCTGGGGGATTCCAATACCCATGGCTATTGTGCCGATCCGGCTGACTGCGCAGACGGAGGCATCCGTTTTAATGAGGAGGAGCGCTGGACCTGTCGTTTGCAGGCAGCGCTGGGGCCGGATTACCTGGTAACGGAGGAAGGACTCTCCGGGCGAACGACCGTGTTCGTGGACCCGCTGCATGAGTCGATGGATGCGTTGTCGGTGCTGTATCCGCTGCTGAAGAGCCATGAGTTCCTGGATCTGCTGGTGATCATGCTGGGCACCAACGATGTAAAGGAGCGCTTTGGTGTCAACGCCGTGTGCATCGGCCTTGGCATGGAGCGGCTGCTGCAGCGGGCCAAGAGCATCGATTGCTGGGGCGGCAAAGCGCCCAACATCCTGGTGGTAGCGCCGCCGCCCATTGGGGAAGGCTTCTGCGACCCCGCTATGGGCGAGGGCTGCGTGGAGCGCTCCCGCGGCGTAGCAGAACAGCTGCGGTTGGTAGCACAGCGCAATGGCGTGCATTTTGTGGATGCCGCTGCCTGTGAGTTCAACCAGGTGGACCATATGCACTTGACCCGTCAGGGACATGCGCAGCTGGCACAGCTGCTGACCGAGACGATCCCCTCGCTGCTGTAAAAACAATAAACACCCTCTGTCCCTGCCGGACAGAGGGTGTTTGCTTTGTCGGGACTGGCTTTCACACAGCCTGCACATCCCCGGCCTGGTTTTTTCCGGTTGGATGTGCTACAATAAAATACAAAGCTGTAATGGAAAGGGGGAGTCCCGGTGGATGCGATCCGCCTGTGTCCCTATTGTCTGCGCCCTGCACCGATCCCTGCATCGGCCTGTCCTCATTGCGCCCACCGGTTTGCGGGGGTCAATCCGGCGGGCAGCCTGCCTGTGGGCACGGTGCTGGCTGGGCGCTATACCATCGGTGAACTGATCCGCGTTGACGGAGAGGGCATCCTCTACCAAGGGGCAGAAAACCACGGTGCTTTCCGTGTGACCGTCAAAGAGTATCTTCCGCTGACCCTTTCTGCCGAGCGTACCGATGGCCTGACGCTGCGTCCAAAACCCGGCAGCGAGGTGCTGTTCAAGACCACCCGGATGGATTTTGCAGACCTGTACCGTTCCATTCAACGGATCACCCCGGCTAACGGTCTGGAGGCTGTGCTGGATGTGGTGGAGGCCAATAACACGGTCTATGCTGTGATGGAGAGCCCGGGCGGCCGCCCGCTGCAGAAATGGCTGGAGGAGCACCCCGGCCCCGTAGACCCGGCACAGGCACGGGAGATGCTGCGTCCGGTGTTTGATGGTGTGGTCGCTATGCACCGGGTGGGGCTGGTGCACCGGGGGATCTGCCCGGAAAATATCCGTGTGTTGGATAATGGCCGGGCACGTCTGGCGGGCTATGCTACCGTGGGGCTGCGCACGGCGGGCAGCGGCCTGCACGAACAGCTGTACGAAGGCTATTCTGCGCCGGAACAGTATTCCACTGCGGAATTTGAGGGCCGCTATACCGACGAATACAGCCTGGCCGCCGTATTTTACCGCATGGTCTGCGGCCAGAGCCCGGTTCCGGCAGCACAGCGGGCAGTGTCCGACTCGAACCCACGGGCTAAGACGCTGGAACCGTCGGTGCCGGTCTATGTTTCAGAGGCGCTGCAAATGGGTCTGCGGCTCAAACCCGCCGAGCGGATACAGACGGTACCGCTGCTGATGGAGGCCCTGTCCTCGCCGGAAAAGACCGATGAGCTGGCCCGCAGTCTGCGTTCCATTCCGGAGGAGGGGGAGGCCGGGGCCAAAACAGGCCGTGGGCGGAGACCCTCGGTGCAGACCATATTGACCAGCATTTTGCTTTTGCTGGCGGTGTTGACGGCGCTGACCTTGTGGAGCATGCTGGGCCGTCTTTCTGCATTGGAGGCCCCTCCTGCATCGTCTCCAGCATCCTCGGAAGCGGACTCCTCTTCGGTGATCACACAGCCAAAAAATCAGGTGCCCAACCTGGTGGGCATCTCCTATGCGCAGGTGCAGAACCATCGGGAGTATACTGGGATCTATCTGTTCTATGTTACCGAGGAATACAGCGATGATGTGCCTGCCGGCACGATCCTGCGCCAACAGCCGGAGGCCGGTACACTGCTTCCGGCAGGGGAGACCATCCGTCTTGTGGTCAGTAAAGGACCGAAGATGGTGGAGATGCCCCAGCTGATCGGTTTCCCGCAGGATAGTGCTGTGCGGGAGCTGGAAAGCCGGGGTCTGGTTCCCAGCTGCTTTATGGTGTTCAATGATGGGTCCTATGCTTCCGGCTGTGTGGTCTCTGCCAGTGTGGAAGCGGGAACCATGGCGGAAGTAGGCTCCACCGTAGTGGTGTATATTGCTGCCGACCGGGATGTGCCGGTGTCGGCGGCTCCGGAGGACCCTGCCGCATCCTCTGCGCCCGCACCGGCCGAGAGCGCCCCATCAGCAGAGGAGGGCGCTTCCTCTGCGCAGCAGCTCCCAGAATAAAAAGGAGGGCCTATGACCGAAAAAAGCTACGATACCCCCTGCGGGTCCATCCATTATTGGGTCAGCCGTGCCGTGGAAAAAGCGTATACCCTCGTGTTTTTGCCAGGTCTTACAGCGGATCATCGCCTGTTTGAGCGGCAGCTGGCGTATTTTGCTCCGCGCTGCCCCGTGCTGGTGTGGGATGCGCCGGGACATGGCCGTTCCTGGCCGTTCCGGCTGGATTTTACCCTGATGGAGAAAGCACGCTGGCTGGAGGAGATCCTGCAGCGGGAGGCTCTGCCCCCGCCGGTATTGGTAGGCCAGTCGATGGGGGGATATGTGGCTCAGGCTTTTATGCAGCAGTTCCCTGGCAGGGCAAAGGGCTTTGTCTCTATTGATTCGGCTCCGCTGCAGCGGCAGTATGTCACCGGGGCAGAGCTGTATCTTTTGCAGCGGATGGAGCCAGTCTATCGCTGGTATCCTTGGTCGCTGCTGGTTTGGTCCGGCAGCGTGGGGTGCGCGGTCTCTCCGTATGGTCAGGAGCTGATGCGTCGGATGATGGATGCCTATACCGGGGATCAGCCCCGATATGCGGCATTGGCAGGCCATGGATACAGGATGTTGGCCCAGGCGATGGCGGCAGACCTGCCGTATCGCATCGACTGTCCGGCGCTGCTGCTCTGCGGCCGGAAGGATCAGGCGGGTTCCACCCGGCGATATAACAAAGCCTGGCATCGCTGCACCGGGATTCCCCTGGTCTGGCTGGAGAATGCGGGCCATAATTCCAACTGTGATAAGCCGCAGCTGGTCAATGCCCTGTTGGAGCGTTTTGTGGCCCAGCTGTAAGGAGGATCTTATGGAAAACCAGACGGTCATCAACAAAACTGTAAAGTCCGGCATTACCTTTGGCAGTGCCCTGGCAATGGTCATCAGCTATACCACCTGGCATTCGGTAGGGTGGGCCATTCTCCATGGACTGATGAGCTGGGTGTATGTGCTGTATTTCGTTCTTCGCTACTAAGATGCAAAAACCGGGGGCTTTCCACTATGACGGAAAGCCCCCGGTTTTATTTGTATAGTTGGATCAGTAGGTGATGCCCTGAGCCAGCATGGCAGTGGCTACCTTCAAAAAGCCTGCGCAGTTTGCGCCCACCATCAGGTTGCCCTCAGAGCCAGCAGCCACCGAAGCATCAAAGCTGGCGTGGAAGATGCCCTCCATGATGCCCTTCAGCTTGGAGTCCACTTCCTCAAAGCTCCAGCTCAGCCGCTCGGAGTTCTGGCTCATTTCCAGGCCGGAGGTGGCTACGCCGCCAGCGTTGGCAGCCTTTGCAGGTCCGTACAGAATACCGTTGGACAGGTAGACCTCAATGGCCTCCGGAGTGCTGGGCATATTTGCGCCCTCGCACACCACGGTGCAGCCGCCCTTGACCAGAGCCTCCGCCGAAGCCTTGTCGATCTCGTTCTGGGTGGCGCAGGGCAGAGCGATGTCGCAGGGGGTCTCCCAGATCTTGCGGCAGTCCGGCACATAGGTTGCGCCGGGATGGGTGTCGGCATACTCCTTGATGCGGCCGCGGCGGACCTCCTTCAGGTCCTTCACATAGGCCAGGTCGATGCCGTTGGGGTCGTAGACATAGCCGTTGGAGTCGCTCATGGTCACGACCTTGCCGCCCAGCTCGGTAGCCTTCTGGCAGGCATAGATCGCCACATTGCCGGAGCCGGAGATCACCACGGTCTTGCCGGCAAAGCTGTCGCCGCGCATACATTTCAGCGCCTCAGCGGTAAAGTAGCACAGACCGTAGCCGGTAGCCTCCGTGCGGGCCAGAGAGCCGCCAAAGGTCAGGCCCTTGCCGGTGAGCATACCGCCCTGGAAGCTGTTGGTCAGCCGCTTGTACTGGCCGAACATATAGCCCACCTCGCGGGCGCCTACGCCGATGTCGCCGGCAGGGCAGTCCACAAACTGGCCGATGTGGCGGTACAGCTCGGTCATAAAGCTCTGGCAGAAGCGCATCACTTCCATATCGCTCTTGCCCTTGGGGTCAAAGTCAGAGCCGCCTTTGCCGCCGCCCATGGGCAGGGTGGTCAGGCTGTTTTTGAAGATCTGCTCAAAGCCCAAAAACTTCAGGATGCCCTGGTTGACCGAGGGGTGGAACCGCAGGCCGCCCTTGTAGGGGCCGATGGCACTGTTGAACTGTACCCGGTAGCCCCGGTTCACCTGTACCTTGCCCTGATCATCCACCCAAGGCACACGGAAGCTGATGACGCGCTCCGGCTCCACCAGACGCTCGATCAGGCCGTTGGCTTCGTACTCGGGGTGCTTTTCCACCAGGGGCTGGATGCTCTCCAGGACCTCCCGGACAGCCTGCAAAAACTCAGGCTCGCTGGCATTGCGCACAGCCAGACCCTCATACACCCGCTTCAGATACTCATTCGTCAGCATAACAGTATACTCCTTTTTCCCATATTTATGGGCGGCCCACCGGCCGCATCCTTGCACCGCTTTCCCCCCGGTGCGCCTTTATTATAAAACTTTGCTTTGCGTTTGACAATAGCGCTGCGCCAAAAACTTTAGAAAAAACAGATTAAAAGCCGGACACGCTTCACAAAACAAGAATAAAAAGCAAAAACCGGGAGATGACTTTATTTTATAAAGCGATGCGTGCTTTTGCGTCCCGCCCGAAAAAGTGTGCCTTTTGCTTGCAGGGGCATGCAAACACAAAACCCCCGCCCGGCGTACCGGGCAGGGGACAAAGACAGCGATTACTTCAGCAGCTTTTCGCAGGCATCGGCAGCGCCTTCCAGATACTGGCCGCCGTAGGTCTCGATCAGCCCTGCGTCCGACAGACGAGCCAGCTCAGGGTCGATGGGGCACTTGGCCAGCACAGGCAGGTTATGCTTGGCGGCTACCTCATCCACATGGCTTTCGCCAAAGACCTGGATCTTCTTGCCGCAGTCCGGGCAGAGGATATAGCTCATATTCTCTACGATGCCCAGCATGGGTACCTTCATCATCTCGGCCATGTTCACAGCCTTGGCTACGATCATGCTCACCAGCTCCTGGGGGCTGGCGACCACAACGATGCCGTCTACCGGCAGGCTCTGGAACACGGTCAGCGGCACGTCGCCGGTGCCCGGGGGCATATCCACGAACAGGAAGTCCACGTCCTTCCAGACCACGTCGGTCCAGAACTGCTTGACTGCGCCGGCAATGACCGGGCCGCGCCAGACCACGGGATCTTCCTCGTTTTCCACCAGCAGGTTGATGCTCATCACATCAATGCCCATCCGGCTCTGGATCGGCCAGCAGCCCTGATCGTCTGCCATAGCACGGCCGTGGATGCCGAACAGCTTGGGGATGGACGGGCCGGTGATATCGGCGTCCAGCACGCCGCAGTGATAGCCGCGGCGAGCCATTGCGCAGGCCAGCAGAGCGCTGGTCATGCTTTTGCCCACGCCGCCCTTGCCGGACACAACGCCGATCACCTTGCCAATGCGGCTGTGAGGGTTGGGGGCGTCATGCTGCGGGGCCTCGCGGGAAGAGCAGGCTGCCCCGCAATGGGAGCAGTCATGAGTGCATTCTTCGCTCATTCTCTCGTTGCGCACAGATCTCCTGGAGGGGGGGTCTATGCGTTTTCCTCCTTGTATTTTCTAGATCAAAGGACGGCGGACCCGCCCTTGGGTTTGACCGGTCTCATTTTACCATAAATACCGGGAAGAAACAACCCGCCTGCCGCTTTCCCAGGGTGGGTGCAGCGGTTTCGTTTGGTCGGAGGGGGTGTTCAAAAGCAAAAAGCGCTGCCAAACAAAATCCACGAAACGCACAAATTCCGGAAAAATTTTGCGGGACTGCTCTGCAAAAAGCCGGTCGCAGCGGCTTGATGCCACAGCGACAGGGGTTTTACCTGGCAAAATCCAGAAAAAAGTGGGGCTTTTTCGCTGCAAAAAGAAAGGGAATGAAAGTCGTACTTATTTTACAAAAAAGTCCGTCTTTGTTATAATCCAAACTGCCTTTTCCCAGATGCGGTTCTCAAAGGCGCCCGTAGGTCTATTTTTGGCAGGCCAGACGGGCTTTCTTTCTGTACGGATGTTCTTTGCAAGTTTGAGGAGAGTGAATCAAGTGAAAGAAGTCAAGTTGGAACAGGCAGCTTACGATTTTAACGGTAAGATGTCGCTCCGCCAGGCAATTCCGCTGGGTCTGCAGCACGTCTGCGCCATGTTTGTGGGCAACCTGACCCCGCTGCTGATCATCACCGGTGCCTGCGGTATGGTGGGGGGCGAGTTTGCCCACCTGCAGATCGACCTGCTCCAGAATGCCATGTTCATTGCGGGCATCGTCACCCTGGTGCAGCTGTTTGCCATTGGGCCCATCGGCGGCAAAGTGCCGATCATCATGGGCACCAGCTCTGGTTTTATTGGGGTGTTCAACAGCGTGGTGGCTACTATGGGCGGCGGCGTGCTGAGCTATGGTGCCATTATGGGTGCATCCATTCTGGGCGGTTTGTTTGAGACGGTGCTGGGCTTTTTCCTGAAACCGCTGCGCCGGTTCTTCCCGCCGGTGGTCACGGGCACGGTGGTGCTGTCCATCGGTCTGTCGCTGATCTCTGTGGGCGTCAACTCTTTTGGCGGCGGCAATAAGGCAGCGGACTTCGGCTCTGCAGAGAACCTGCTGCTGGCGATGTTCGTGCTGGTGGTGATCCTGATCTTCAAGCACTGGACCAAGGGGTTCCTCAGCTCCTCTTCCATCCTGATCGGTATCGTAGCTGGTTACTTTGCAGCCATCCTGATGAGCTTTGTGCTGCCCACCACGGGTCTTACCGCAGAAGGGGTGGAGTTTACCAAGGCATGGGTGCTGGATTGGAGCAAGGTGGCAAACGCCAGCTGGTTTGCTCTGCCCAAGCTGATGCCGGTGCCCATTGAGTTTGACCTGCGGGCGATCCTGCCGGTGCTGGTCATGTTCATCGTCACCGCAGTGGAAACGGTGGGCGATATTTCCGGCGTGATGGAGGGCGGTATTGGCCGTGAGCCTAGCGATGTAGAGCTGTCCGGCGGCGTGATCTGTGATGGCGTGGGCTCTGCTTTTGCAGCGCTGTTCGGCGTTCTTCCCAATACCTCCTTCAGCCAGAACGTGGGTCTGGTGGCCATGACCAAGGTGGTCAACCGGATGGCTCTGGCTTCCGGTGCGGTGTTCCTGGTGCTGTGCGGCCTGGTGCCCAAGCTGGGTGCCCTGGTGTCCATTATGCCGCAGGCTGTGCTGGGCGGCGCAGCGGTCATGATGTTCTCGTCCATCGTCATCAGCGGTATCCAGCTGATCACCAAGGAGAAGATGACCGCACGCAACCTGACCATCGTGTCGGTGGCGCTGGGCGTGGGCTATGGTATGGGTGCTACGCCCAATATCCTGGCACAGTGCCCGCAGTTTGTTCAGCTTATCTGCGGCGAGTCCGGCATTGTTCCTGCGGCTGCTGTGGCGATCCTGCTCAACCTGCTGCTGCCGAAAGAAGAAAATTGATCCGGCGCTTTTATCTTAGGTCAGTTTACAAGGAACTACACGCAGACCGTGAAACGGGCTGCTGACAACAAACGGCGCTATGCTCCCGGCTGGGTGCATAGCACCTGTTTGTTGCGGGGGTTTCCAAAGGGGGCAGCGCCCCATTTGGCACACGACTTTGCGGAGCAAAGTGTAGTGTGTTATACGCTCTGTCGGCGTTGCCCTGAAAATACCGTTGCCGCCGGGGAGGGCAAGGGCATTTGACGCGGCAGGAAAGCAGGGCTTTGTTTGGGGCTGGTAAGCCGGAAACAAAGGGCTGATTTCAGCAGCAGACAGGGCGTATTATGAAAGCCCCCGTCCCTCGTCCTCCGCCCCCGGCCTATGGGACAAAAAGTCCCAAAGCTCTGGACACCGTGACCAGATGTGTGGCCACACTCCGGGAAAAGTAGCAGGACGGCAGGAAACCGTCAAGGCTGAAATGAATGGGCTGACGCCCGGCCTTGACCGTTCCCCGCCGCCCCGCTGGATGGGTGGACAAGGTGGCCAATCCCTAAAAGTGTTTGGCCGCACTCGTTCATTTTGGGGCCTTTCTTCTCCCAAAATTGAAATGGGCGGGAAAGCCCTAAAATGGCTTTCCCGCCTTGATTACCCTTTAGCAAAGA
>OHLC01000489.1_pt1 | contig 21783 bp, 29 predicted proteins | sample 1568981 | NCBI WGS metagenome assembly OHLC01 (sample SAMEA3879510, study PRJEB24766) | human gut metagenome | biome: human-associated habitat; feature: feces | place: USA | collected 1985/1987 | reverse complement strand
AGCAGGACGAGGAACAGAGCAGATGTTCCTTGTATTTCTACGGTGACATTGTATCAGCGACATGGGAATCCATGTGGTACGAGGAGGACAGATGTCCGCAGGACATCGCAGATTTTCTCAATCAGTTAGATGGCTACGAGGACATTGACATCTATTTCAATTCCGGTGGCGGGGATGTATTCGCAGGACTGGCAATCTATAACCAGTTGAAACGATACTCCGGACACAAGGTCGGATATGTTGACGGAATGGCAGCATCTATCGCATCAGTCATCATGTTCGCATGTGATGAATTGCATTTTGCAACAGGAGCACAAGCAATGATTCACAAGCCTTTATGTATGGCATGGGGAAACGCAGATGATTTCAAAGAGGTCATCAAACAACTTGATTTATGCGAAGATTCAATTCTTGATGTCTACGAGGAACACATGAAAGAGGGTGTGACAAGAGACAAAATCAAGTCTTTCATGGCGAAAGAAAAGTGGTTCAGCGGTGCGGAATTGGCAGAGTATTTCGACGTTGAGATTGATGACAAGGCAGCAGTCGCAGCATGTGCATCCGACTATTTTGAAAAATACAGTCACGTTCCGGAGAACATCAAAGGAACGGACACAAAGGACATTGTCAATGCGGTGCTTGCAGAACTGGAGAACAGGAACAACGTAGCAGCAGAGGCAGAGAAACAGAGAATCGAGGCAGAAAAGCAGGATATTCTTGCAGACCTCGACATGTATGGAATTTAAGAAAGAGAGGACATGATTCATGAACAAGGAAATGCAGAAACTGTTGAAAGCAATCAACGACAAAAAGAATGAGGTCAAGAGCCTTGTGAAAGATGGAAAACTCGACAAGGCAAGGGAGGCAAAAGATGAACTCAAAGAGTTACAGGAAAAGTTTGACCTCCTGTTTGATTTGGACGAGGAGGAACATGAGGAGATCGAGGGCAAGGTGGCGACGGGAGCAGCAAAGACCATCGGGGGAAAAGCGGACAAGAAAAACCTCGTGAAAGCGTTCGTCAATATCGTCAAGTGTGAATTCTTAAAGAGAGAACCGGACGAGGGAGATGTCAAGGTGTACAAGGATGCGTTAAGCACAGACACCACAAAGGGAGACGATGATGAAATGGGTATCGGTGTCACCGTTCCGGAGGACATCAGAACAGACATCATCGAGTTAAGACGTTCAGAGGATAATCTGGAGCAGTATGTCAATGTTGAGGGAGTAACCACAAAGAGCGGTTCGAGAAACATTGAGGTCGATGCAGATTCCACCCCGTTTGATAATGTGGACGAGGAGGCAGATTTCCCCGACATGGATGAGCCGAAGTTCAAAAAGATTGTGTATGCAATCAAGAAAAAGGGTGGCATCTTAAAAATCACCGCAGAACTGTTTGAGGACACCGCAGCCAATGTCATGGCATACATCAACAAGTGGATTGCCAAGAAAACAAAGGCGACGAGAAATGCGATGATTCTCAAGGTTGCGGACGAGATGACAAAGGGGAAAGAGGTTGTGATTTCCACAATCGACAGTCTCAAGGACGTGTTCAACGTGGGTCTCGACCCTGCTATTACAACAGGAGCAATGGTCATCGCAAATCAGAACGGGTACAACTACCTCGACAAGTTAAAGGATAAGGATGGAAAGTACATTTTGCAGCCGAATCCTACACAGCCGACACAGATGATGTTGTTCGGTAAATATCCGATTGTCAAGGTGTCAAACAGGACTGTGAAATCTGAACCAGTGTACTCACCTGCGTTCACAATCTCCGGTAGCAAATTAGCAATCGACGGAACAACCACAGCAATCGACGCATCAGCAACGTCCGACGTAACAGCATGGAAAGTCGTGAAAGGAAAGTATGTTGTAACTTGCAAAGGACAGGAGCAGGAAACGACAGTCGATGCAAAGGTGTCCGCATACAAGCATCCTGTGTATATGGGCGACTTAAAAGAGGCTATCACATTATTTGACAGAAATGTCATCACAATCGACATGAACGACAAGGCAGCAGGTTTGTGGGAGAAAGACATGACCGGAATCAAGGTTCGTGACCGTTTCGACGTGCAGCCTGTTGATGATGGAGCAATCATCAAAGGCAACATCACGGAAGTTGTGCAGGGATAAGAAATGCAGCAGGGCGGGAACACCCGCCCTGTGATTGAAAGCAGGTGAATGAAATGACGGACGAGGAAAAGAAAGAGTATAGAGACAAACTGGTTGAGGACTGCATGGAATACAATCACATCGACTATGACGACGACAAGGACATTGTCGAGACTATGGTTGAGGCGATTGCATCAGAGGAATTGATGGAACTGATTCCGAATTTCGACCCATACAATTTGACCGCCCGTCAGAGATTGCTTGTATATTCTTCCGTCAAGGAATTGTATGACCACAGGGAGAAGTATCAGAACGGTACACAGCAACTCACAAATGCGGTCTCAACCATGCTACTCAATGAAAAGTATGGAGGGAGCAGTGAATGACCGGACGGGTGAAAATAATCAGAGTGACCACAGAAATCAAGGAGGGCAGGAAAGAACCGACCACAGAGGTGTTTTATGAGTGTTGGTGCGATGTTCAGAGTTTGGGAACAAATGAGAAATACACAGCACTGCAAGCAGGTCTTGAGAACACCATTGTTTTCAAGGTTCGGAATTGCAAGCGGATGAAAGAGGTCAGAAAGAAAATGAAAGAGTTCTATGCAGAGTATGACGGAACACGATTCGACATCTATGACGCATCACCGATGTTCACAGATAACGGATGGGTGCTTGTGAAATGTCGTGCGGTTGCATAGGTGTCACATTCTGACACGGAGGTGAGGACATGAAAATTGACATTGAGTTCAAAGGACTGGAGGAACTGGTAAAAGCGTTTGAAAGTGCTGCATCGGATGAAGATATTGCACAGGTAAATAAAACGATCGCTGAAAAAGGAGAACCAGTTGTACAGAGAATCATGTCCGGAAAAATCCCAAAGTCAAAGGACATCAAAAAAAGTGGGCGAGGGTTCGGTTCAAAATCATCAGTGTCCGCACATGCAGCAGATGAAATCCCTATCGGGAAAGTAAAGGTGAACGGTACGGGAGCGACAGCAGATGTCGGATGGGAAAAGAACACACAGGACGAGGGCGGTCATTTCTACGTCCGTTTTATTAACTGGGGAACGATTTACAGACCGCCACAAGAGTTCATATATGCAACAGGCAGGGAGGCAGATGCAGAACTGCAAAAGATAGCAGAGCAGGAATATCAAGCGTATTTAGACAGGACAGTGGGGTGATAAGCATGGACAGCAGTCCGGACATCATAAAAGACGCATCAGACGCACTCAAGCCGATAGAGGACAGAGGAATCACCGTGATGCAGGGGTGGTATGACAAAGACCTCAACAAATGTCATGTGACATTGTGGGATTTGGGCGAAACCGATGATAATTTTTCGGATGATGATGCGGAGGGAGTGACACTTTCCTTGCAAGTCACCATTTTCTCAAAGGAGGACGAGGTGGAACTGGCAAGGGAAATCAAGTCTATCATGAAAGAGAATGGGTTCTCATTCGAGGGGAGAAACGGAGACGATTCAAAACCGGAGGATGGAATCTATATGAAAGCACAGCGATTCACAAAATATTATGAAAGCGAGGAAAAATCATGAGCGAAACAGTAACACAGGTAAATGAAACCACACAGCAGATTGTAAGGAGTAGAACTTGCGGTCTGAAAGATTTCTACATCGCACTGGTGCAGAGCAATACTGCAACAGCATACACAGCCGGAACTCCGGTGAAATTAGCAAGGGCAATCAAAGCGAAAATTGATGAAAAGTGGACAAGTGAGAAAATCTACTCCGACGATAACACCGAGGAGGTCATCACCTCATACGAGGGAACAGATGTCGAACTGGAAATCAATGCTCTTGCACCGCAGGACAGAGTGATTCTGTTCGGGCAGTTGTACGAGAAAGGATTCTTGAGAAAGTCATCTGACGACAGAGCACCGGAGGTCGCTGTCGGATGGAGAGAAAGAAAACTCAACGGGAAATATGAGTTCAAGTGGCTTTATGTCGGAAAGTTTGCAGAGGGTATCAGCGAGGAGGCAAGCACTAAAGAGGGAAAACTGTCACCTACAACCAAGAGCATCAAGGGCAGTTTCTACGAGCGTAGCATCGACAATCTGTATGAGGTATCTGTTGATGAATCCAACCTTGTAGCAGAGGACACGGATGCAGCAACAGCAATCAAAGACTGGTTCTCAAAAGTGCAGGAAGCACCGGACGCAGCAGCGTAAAACAAGAGAGGATATAACAGGAGGATAATTCAATGAATAGAAAAATTATCGTGAATCATAAAGAGTTCAAAATGGAGAAAATGTCTGCGGACACATACATGGAATATCTCGAACTTGCAGAAAAGATTGACGCTGCGACATCCGAGAGAGCGTCAAAAAGATACTCACGACAGGAAATTGAGGCGATGATGTTGTTCATCTGCAAAGCATACGGAAATCAGTTCACGGTTGACGAGTTAAAGGACGCAGAGAGCGGACTGGATGCAGCAGGAATCGTCATCGAGTTCAACATGATTGACATGGGAATCGCAGAGGAAATGAACAAGAGAATGGACAAGATGATGAAAAATTTTCAGAGTGGCAAGTGATTCCGGAAATAACAATCACTTGCAGCACAGGAAAAGTATTCATCAATAACATAACGGTTGAGCAGTACAAGAAATATGCTGCACTCATGGAGAAAAACGGTTCGGACAAAATAACGGATGCACTGTTTTTCAACAAAAGAATTATTCAAGAGATATTCGGAAACAGGATGTCTCTCGATGAACTGGGTGAGGTGGATGTCATTGAATTTCTGACAGCATCAAAGGGGATTCATTTCATCATGCAGGATATTGTTTCCGATGCGTTGCTGAACATTGTCGAGACAGAGCCAATCGAAAGAGAGACATCTGCGTTCGACGAATATGACCGTGAGAATGGGTATGAGGACGAGGAGCAGGAAGAACAGAACACATGGAAGATATGCGGAGAAATCGTTGACCGTGTGACAAAAATTGCGATTCGGCTCATGCGGGAATCATACGGGCAGTGCATGAAAGAAAATATCATTGAACTGCTGAAATATCTGAAATTTGAACTTGAAACGGTGAACGAGAACACATAACACAGAGAGGAGGAGAACCGATGGCACATACAAGCGTGAAGATTTCAGCGAATTCGTCTGATTATCAGTCACAAATGAAATCTGCTGCGTCACAGATGAAAGTGTTATCCAGTGAGTTCAAACTGGCACAGACGCAAGCAAAAGCGTTCGGTTCGGCAGCAGACCAACTCAAGGCGAAAGCCGAGAGCCTCACTCAAAAAATCACTCTGCAAAAGAATATCGTTCAATTAAACAGTGAGCAACAAGCAAAACTCACGCAGAAACTTTCAGACCAAAAGACAAAGCAGGAGGAATTGAAAACAAAGGTCGAGGCAGCAAAGAAAGCCTATGAGGATTCAACAAAGGCGACCGGAGCAAATTCAGAGCAGTCAAAGGCACTGAAAGAGGAACTCGACAAACTGGAGCAGGAATTTAAGGCAAACGAGACAGCAATCGGAAAGACGGAGACTGCTCTTGCAAATCAGACCACAAAGACGAACGCATCAAAAGCATCACTCGTCGAGATGGAATCTGAACTCGAAAAAGTAAACAAGGAACTGAAAAATCATAAACTGAATGAATTTGCAAGCGGTTGTGACAAAGCAGGACAAAAGATGGAGAGTTTCGGAAAGAAAATGTCCGTCGTTTCTGCGGGAATTGCTGCAATAGGAGCAGCATCAATCGCAGCGTTCAAGGAACTCGACGAGGGATATGACACGATAGTGACAAAGACAGGAGCAACCGGAGAGGCACTGGAGGGATTGACCGCATCTGCGGACAATGTTTTCGGAAGTATGCCGGAGGACATGTCAACGGTCGGAGAGGCTATCGGTGAAGTAAACACGAGATTTCATTCGACAGGAGAGGAACTGGAGAGCCTGTCAACGCAATTCATTCAGTTTTCGAGCATAAACGGAACGAATGTGACACAGTCTGTTGACCAAGTGGACAAAATCATGAAAGCGTGGAACATAGACACATCACAGACGGGGAATCTGTTGGGATTGCTGACATCAAAAGCACAGGAGACAGGAATTTCCGTTGACAAACTCGAAAGTTATGTACTGGATAACAATTCAGCGTTCAAAGAGATGGGGTTGTCATTACCACAAGCAATCAATTTGATGGCTCAATTCGATGCGAACGGTGTTGATTCTACGACAGCACTGGCAGGACTGAAAAAGGCATTGCAGAACGCAACAGCCGAGGGAAAGTCAATGGATGTCGCACTGGAGGAGACAATCGGCAGCATTAAGAACGCAAAGACGGACACAGAGGCTTTACAGATTGCGACAGAACTGTTCGGGAAAAAGGGTGCTGCGGAAATGGCGACAGCAATCCGAGAGAACAGAATTGACCTCACAAGCCTGTCATCCTCAATGTCGGAATATGGAACGACGGTCGAGGACACATACAACGGAACACTCGACCCGATTGATAATGCAACAATAGCGATGAACAATGCAAAACTGGCATTGTCAACACTGGCGACAACAGCACAGACCGCAGCAGCACCAGTCATCGAAAAGGTGACGACAAAGATTCAAGAACTGACAAAGTGGTTCACCTCTCTTGACGAGGGGCAACAGCAGACAATCATCAAGGTCGGTCTTGTGGTGGCTGCGGTGGGTCCTTTAGCAATCGGATTCGGAAAAGTAGCACAGGGAATATCGACGACAGTGAAAACAGGTCAACAGTTTGCATCGTTTGTCGGAGGAATCATCGCAAAGATAACAGCCAAGACAGCAGCAACCGCAGCAGGAACAGCAGCAGACACAGCAGGGGCAGCAGCGGAGGCAGCACATACCGCAGCAACAGCGACAGCGACCGGAGTGACTGGAGGAATGACGGTGGCACAGACCGCCCTCAATGCAGTCATGAATCTGTGTCCGATTATTTTAATTGTGACACTGATTGCAGGACTGATCGCAGCAGGAATCGCTTTATATAAAAACTGGGATAAGGTCAAAGAAAAATTATCCGAGTTGTGGAGTAACGTCAAGGAGAAATTCAACGCAATCAAGGAAACCATAACGGGAGCGTTCTCGAAAGCAAAAGAGGCGGTCACGAATAAGGTGAACGAGATAAAAGATTCGGTTGCGAATAGTGCAGTCGGACAAGCAGCGACAAAGACGTTTTCAGCGGTGAAAAATACTGTCACAAAGTTCATGGGGGCAGCAGTTGACACCGCAAAGGAGAAACTGGGGAACATGAAAACCGCCTATGAGGAAAACGGGGGCGGTATTAAAGGAGTAGTTGCAGCAGGATGGGAGGGAATCAAAGGCTATTACACAGCCGGATTCACGTTCGTTGATAATCTGTCGGGAGGAAAACTGACAGAAATCAAGACAAAATTCTCTGAAAAGACATCGGAAATCAAGACGAAAGTCTCCGAGGGTTGGGAGAATATGAAAACGACGGTCACATCCAAGATGACCGAGTGGAAAACAAACGCATCAAATAAACTGACGGAAATCAGAACCGATTTCACGACGAAGATTTCCGGAATACAGTCCTATGTGTCAACCGGATGGTCTCACATGAAATCGACGATTTCAACGACGATGCAGCAGTGGAACACAGATGCGAGCAACAAACTCCTGTCACTCAAGAACGATTTTACAAACAAGGTCGAGAGCGTAAAACAGGGATGGTCAACGAGGTTTACAAACATCAAGGACACAGCGACGAATCTCATGGAGACCGCAAAGACCAATGTTTCCACAAAACTGGAAAATATGAAATCTGCCTATAACGAAAAAGGCGGGGGCATGAAAGGAATTGTGTCGGCTACATTCACAGGCATCAAGGACACGATGAACTCACTCATGTCCACAGCGAACACGTTGACAGGTGGAAAACTCGACAGCATCAAGTCATCTTTCTCGACAAAATTGAACGGTGCTCTTTCAACGGTCGGTTCAGTCATGGAGAGCATACGAGCAAAATTCAGCGAAAAGATGGAATCCGCAAAGACAGCGGTCTCAAATGCTATCGACAGAATCAAGGGATTTTTCAATTTTGAGTGGTCATTGCCACATTTGAAAATGCCACATTTTAGTATATCCGGTTCGTTCAGTCTGAACCCTCCATCTGTACCGTCATTCGGTGTTGAATGGTACAAAACAGGAGGAATCATGACAAGTCCGACAGTGTTCGGAATGAATGGAACGAGGCTCATGGTCGGAGGAGAGGCAGGAGCAGAGGCAATCTTGCCACTTGCAGAGTTTTACACAGAATTGAACTCAATGCTTGACCGAAAGCTGAAAGCGATCAATCAGAATGTGAACGCTTTTATCGAGGTTCACAACTATATTGACGGAGACGAAGTGGCAAGCAGAACGACCGAAAAGGTCAGTGATAATCTTGCAATAGCAACAAAAAAACGGAGGTGAGGACATGAAAATTGACAGCATAGACATTCGGTCATTCGATGCAAAGCAGTTGACAGTTGATTTCGAGCCTCCACAGACGGGGGTGACGGTGGAGATGTTCGACGGGGCATTGATACCGTCGGAATCCGAAACATACACACCATTGTCCGGACTGACAGTGACAGTCCTGTTCAGAGGAAAAGACAGAGACGAGGTTCAAAAACATGTCAGTGATTTCAATGCAGAGTTGCAGAAAGGTGTTGTCCTTACACTGGACGGGTACAGTCGCCATTTTAAGGCATATATGACGGGGAACTCGTTGAGCAAGACAATAACGAAAACACGGTACACAGCAGAGTTCAAATTCACGGGGTACTGGTTCAGCGACGAAGTGAGTTTGAACTGGCAGGGAGCGTATGAGGCAATATTTGAGGCACAGGGAAACAGGGCGACACCGTGCAGACTGACAATCACAGCAACGGAGTACATTGAGCAGTTAAGAATCAACGGTCTTTCCTGCGGTGAAATTATTATCGACACGATTCCGAGAGGAGCAACCGTCATCATTGACGGAGAAACAGGATTCGCAACGATGGACGGAGAGAACAAGTTCAAGGATGTGTCATTGATGGAATTTCCGTATCTCACAACAGGGCAGGAAAAGGAACATCATCTCATTTTCTCTGACAATAACGCACTTGTCACATTGCAGTATAAACCTATGTGGTTATAGGAGGCGGTCAGATGGATTTGTACAATGATTCACACGAAAAGGTGTGTATTTTATCCGGAATAAAAGAAACGTGCATCACAAGCACTCTCAAGACTGGAGATAAGGAAATCACATTCGAGTTCCGAAAGACAAACAGGTATGCAGCGGACATCAAAGAGGAGGGATATATCAGAACCGACACGGACGAATTTGTTATCAAGCAGGTCGAGCCGAGCGGGGAATGGTACAAATGCACCGGAACATTGAACGTCGAGGAACTGGAGGGCAAACAATATCCGCAGGGATTCGAGACTGTGGAAAAGACGGTCGATGAATGTCTAACAGAGGCAATCGACGGAACTGGATGGAAAGTCATCCGGTGCGATGTTTCCAAAAAGAGAACAATCCGGATAGAGCAGAACTGTTCTGCATGGGATGTCGCTCAACAGGCAATTACAACGTATAGATGCGAGATGGTGTTCGATTCTCTGAACAAGGGAATTTCGGTATATGAGAAATACGGAGAGGACAGAGGAGCATATTTCATTGAACGTCTGAACCTCAAGCGGTTGCAGGTGCAGTCAAACTCATACGACTTTGCAACAAGGCTCATTCCGATAGGGAAAGATGGATTGATGCTGAATATCGACGGGAAAAATTATGTTGAGAATCACCAGTATTCAAAGAAAGTGAAAACGATGACGTGGAAAGATGAAAGATACACGGATGCGGAATCACTGAAAGAGGATGCGGAGGCGAAACTGGACGAACTTTCCAAACCATACAGGTCGTACACAGCAGAAATCATCAATCTTGTTGAGGCAGTGCAGGACGAGGAGAAAAAAGAACAGTACAAAGAGGTGTTCAGTATAGCACTGGGAGACACGGTGCTGCTGATCTCCAAGTCAACGGGAATCCGTGAGAGCCACAGGATTGTGAAATTCTATGAATACCCGTTGACGAAAGAAAAGAACAAGGTCGAACTGGCAAACACAAGACTGTCATTCGAGGAGGTTCAGAGAACCGAGCAAGAATTGTCATGAGGAGGTGAGAAAATTGGAAATCATTAGACACATCAAAGTGGATTTGTATGGAGACACACAGCATTTTGCAGTTGCAGCGAAACAGATGGATATGGGAACACGGTACATCGGAGTGACGCTCATGGAGGACGGTGTCGTGTATGAGATACCGGACAATGTGGAGGTCATTATCAACATGACCAAACCGGACAAGACACACGTTCACAACGATGGAGAAAAGTCCGGAAATGAGGCTCTCATTCCTCTCACAAGAGGCATGTTGCAGGTTCACGGAACAGCATTGTGTGAGGTGCAGTTGTATCAAAATGGTGCATTGCTGACGAGTGCGACGTTTGAGATGGAGATTTTTCCGTCACAGCGGGATGAATCGGAAATCATTCACTCCGGAGAATATACAAGACTGGAGAACACCATTGCAGCAGCGAGAGAGGCTCTGCAAATCGCACAGGACACACAGAACACCATTGATGCAGCAGAGGCGGTCAGACAGGCACAGGAGCGGTTGAGAGAGGCTGCTGAAAAGGCAAGAGAAATCAAAGAGAGCCGGAGAGAGGATGACACCGCAAAGGCGATTGCAAAATGTGTCGAGGCGATGGAGGCAGCAATCGAGCAGACAAAGAAATGTCTGACAGCGACCGAGGAGGCAAACAAAATCATCATCAGTCAGTCCGGTCTTGATGCGATACTGGCAGCAGTCAAAGACTACTATGAACGCATCAGAGAACTTGAGACGGACATCAACATCAATGTGGACGGAGGAACACCAAAATCAACCGACCTCCTGCTTGTCAAGGGAGGAACACCGTTCACGACCGATTATGACAAGTACATCGCAGGAACGTCACACACAATTTGAGAAAGAGGTGAAAAAGAATGGCAACAGCAACAATCACTTTGAAAAAGGGAACGACCGCAGAGTGGACGGAGAGCAAGAGGGTTCTCGATGATGGAGAACTGGGTCTCGAAACCACGACAAGCGGTCACAGAATCATCCGAATCGGTAACGGTTCGACAGAGTTCATGAGCCTCCCTGTCGCATTTGACATCGAGGAGGTCAGAGAAATCAAGACCGGAATGGACGAAGATGCAAAAACGTACTATGACGACATGGTCAAAAAGGGAACGGAGTTGCTTGCAGAAATGAAAGCACTGGCAACGACTGTCGAACTGGAGGACGATGCGACACAAATCAAGTATCGAATGGGTATCTCAAACGGTACGTTGTATTTTGAGGAAATCACAAAGGAGGCAAGTGAATAATGGCAGCAGGTGACAGAATATTCATGGCGAAAGAATCCACGTCGCAGGAGATTCTTTCCAACACAAAGAAAATTATCGAGGACGCAAAAGCAAAACCGAAAAGATACGGAATGAGAATCAACCTCCTCGACAGCAATCCGGCAACCCGTGTCAAATATCTTTATGATGCGGTTGGAATGACACCCGCAGGAATGAATTTCGCAGGAGGCGGGTTCGATTATGGAGACTGGGGAGATATTTGGTTCGTAAAGAAAAACCGTCCGGTCATGGTAAGAACTGACGGAACGGTTGACTATGAACTGAATCATGAAAACCATGCTCTCAAGCTGAACGGAGGAGCATCGGACATCACAAAAACATCATACGGTGGAAATGCAATGTCCGAGATTCCTCTGATTTGGGTCAAGAGATGGACACAGAACAATTATCATTTTGTTGTGTTCTGTGAGGAGCAGTACGATGACACATACAAAGCATACGCACACACCGACGCAGACGGAAATGTCCTGCCTGTGACATATTTCCCGATGTACGAGGGTTCGGTTGTCAACAACAGGATGCGTTCACTCTCCGGTCTCACACCGACAGCGTCCATGACAGACGAGCAGGAGACGACCGCAGCAAAGCAGAACGGTGACAGATGGGATAAACAGTCATTTTCTGAAATCAACCTCATGTATGAAATGTGTACGATGATTACATGCAGCACCAACTCACAAGGCAAGTTTGGAAACGGAAACAGTCAGTCCGACAATTTCTTGCAGACCGGAACGCTCAACGGAAAAGGACAGTTTTTCGGTTATACATCGACCACACAGGCAGTCAAAGTATTTTACTGCGAGAACTTCTTTGCGAACTACTGGAAACGTTTGAGAGGTCTGCTGCTTATCAACGGAGTGTATCATGTGAAAGCAGTTCCTCCGTATAACTCAACAGGTGCGGGGTACACAAACACAGGACTGACACCGTCCGGAACATCCGGAGGCTACTGTTCAAGAATGGAAATGGCATCCGACATCGGAAGAATCCCGACCGTTGCATCCGGAAGTGAGACCACATACGAATGTGATGGGTTATGGTTCAACAATACGATCGTTGCAGTTGCCCTGTTCGGTGGCAGCCGTGGCGACGGGTCGAAGTGCGGTTTGTCGTACTGGAATGTGAACAACCCTGCGACGAACGTGAACACGAACATCGTGGCGAGCCAATCTTATCAAATTATGGAGCATTTAACCAAAAGCACACCTTTTTCCTACACCGCAGGGTGTTGAAATACACCTAACCAGTGGAAATAATACCGATGCAGGCAGGGTCGAGTAAGAATATCAGAAAGACCTTGAGGTGATAAGAAAGATGGGAAAGAAATCCGTCAATAACCTGTACAAGCCTATGTTAGAACATAGCAATGTTGAGCAAAAATTTCATAAAGCAGCAAAGGGCAAGACAGAGCGTCCGGACGTTGCGGTGATATTAGAGCCGACCAACATTCAGAGACATGTCAAGAACGTCGTCGAGCAACTTGAGAACACTGCACCGGAGGGGTACGACGTACCGCATCCGGAAAAGGCATGGAAACCATCAAGACACGGGAAAGTCTGCATCAACGAGGGAACGAGTAGAAAAGTGAGAATGATTGAGAAACCTCGATACAATTATGAGCAGGTGATTCACCACATTGTCGTCTCTGCGTGTTATGACATTTTCATGAAAGGGATGTATGAGTTCTCGTGCGGGAGCGTACCGAACAGGGGTGCTCATTATGGGAAAAAGTACATCAAGAGGTGGATTCAGCGAGACAAAAAGAACTGCAAATATGTTCTCAAGATGGATATACGACACTTTTTCGAGAGTGTTGACCATGATGTCTTGAAAGCGTGGCTCAAGAAGAAAATCAGAGACGAGAGAATGTTGTACATCCTCGAACTGATAATTGACGGGAGCGAGGTCGGGTTGCCTTTAGGGTTTTACACATCGCAGTGGTTGTCAAATTTCATGTTGCAGCCTCTCGACCATTTCATCAAAGAACAGTTGAAAGCGGTGCATTATATCCGGTATATGGATGATATGGTGGTATTCGGAAAGAACAAAAAGGAACTCCACAGGATGCAGCAGGAGATTGAGAGATATTTGCGGGAAAAGTTTAACTTGCAGATGAAAGGAAACTGGCAGGTGTTCCGGTTCGATTACACAGAGAAAAAGACCGGAAAGAGAAAAGGGAGACCGCTTGATTTCATGGGATTCCAGTTCTATCACGACAAGACGATTCTGCGGGAAAGCATCATGTTGAGTTGCACACGGAAAGTCAACCGTGTTGCAAAGAAAGAAAAAATCACATGGTACGATGCGACCGCAATTCTGTCATACATGGGTTACTTGAGCAATACAGACACATACGACATGTACCTGCAAAGGGTCAAGCCTTATGTGAATGTTAAGAAATTAAAGAAAATAGTGAGCAAACATTCAAAGCGAAAGGAGCGAGAGAAACATGAAAGAATGGAGAGAAGTGTTCGGAACGGAGGCAGAACAGCCGGAGGAGTTCGACACAACAGCATCACCGACAACGGTGTATCAGAGACGCAATATCAAGAAAGCAACGAAAGCGGATGCAGACGGGAAGAAAGTCACCGGATGGCAGCGAGAGGAGCGTGAGATGTCACGGGAGGAATATGACAGATTGACGCTCATGCAGGAGGTTGTTGCATCCAACACAACAGGAATCGTTGAATCCGTGACACAGTTTCAGAAAGATGCAGTCATCGACGAATACACACAGCAGTTGATTGAGGAGGGGTTGATTTAATATGAAAATGCTTGTCGAAAGTCTGAAAAGAATGTACAAGAAAGGCACTCTCACCGAGGAACAGATCGCAGAGCGTGTCACAAAAGGAAGTATTTCAGCGGAGGAATATGAATACATCACGGGAGAAAAATATTCCGGTGGTGAGGTAAAATGACACCGCTTGAAATAATATCACGGTTGTGCGAGATAACGGAGGAGTTGTCCGGAATCGTGAAAAAGCAGCAAGAAATGATTGAACGCTCAAAAGTGGAGGAGGAGGTCAAAGAGGAACTCCGGAACATGGTCAATGAGGCAGACGGGAAACTGGATGTCCTTGAGTACCACATGAGGCGATACTGCGACACCGACGACGTGGGAGCGTTCGGAAAGGAGCAGCCGAGTGACGATTGAACTCTCATTGTTGTTGAGCGGGATTTCCGTTGCATTTGCAATCTTTTTCGGGATTTCCAATAAAAAGCGGAATGACAAAAAGGATGCAGAGCAGGAGACGGAGCAACGAGCGACAGCGAACACACTCATGATGACGAAACTGGAGAACATTGCCAATGATGTCAAAGACATCAAACGTGACTATAAAGAGACACGGGCAGAGGTGCAGGACTTACATGACAGGGTTCTCATAGTTGAGCAGTCATTGAAATCGTATCACAAGAGACTGGACGGGATGAATTTGAATATTAAGACCGACCAATAACAGGAGGGCGGGAACAGGCAAGAATCAACCACATAAAGGAGGCAACAAGTGAACAAAAACAGGATGACGAACGCAGAGCGTCGCATGTATTTCCGGCATAAAAGAAAATTGTACCGGATAGAACAGCGGGCAACAAAGCGGAAAAACAAAGTCTCCGGTCAGTTCATGAATCGTGTTGTTATCTGTATGATTCTTGCAGCATTTATCTACACAGTAGTGGCGATTATGGTGTTTGTGAGAGTGGGTGCTGAACCATCAACATTGACAGAGAATGTATTTCGATTCCTGTCAGTGGAGGGCGGTGCAATGGCACTCATTAAGTCAGTAAAGACGGTTACAAAGAAAGATACAGGAAAACAGCACGAGAACGAACCGGATGACATCAATGCAGACAATAATGAGGAGGTGCAGGGATGAAATTCATCGTTGAAAATTGGTTTGTTATCGTGGCAATAGCAGCAGTGGGAGGCTCTATCGGGTACGCAATTTATTCTTTTGTGAAAATGCCATCTGATAAGCAGATGAACAAGGTCAGAGAGTGGCTCTTGTATGCGGTGACAAAGGCAGAAAAGGAACTGGGAGCAGGAACAGGAAAACTCAAACTCCGGTATGTGTACGATATGTTCGTGGCAAGGTTTGAGTGGCTTGCAAAGGTCATCACATTCGACATGTTCAGCATGATGGTGGACGAGGCTCTTGAGCAAATGAGAACGATGCTTGACAGCAATGAGGCGGTGCAGAAACTCATTGCGAACGAGGCAGGTGAGGGCAGTGAGTGAAATTGAGGTTTTCATGTCACAGCACTGGAGCACGATGGTGACGGTGTACATCATCGGGGCAGCAGTTACATTCGTTTTGACGTTTGTTATTTTTTGGATGCTTGAAAGGCAGTCCGAAAAAGAGGAGCGGGAAAAAGAGTTGTTTCCGGAATACTACGAGGAACAGGAAACGAAACAGGACAGAATCATGGTCAAGCTGACATTTTTCATTTTGTCGGTATTGGTGGCGGTGATATGGATAGGAGTTCCGTTCATACTGGCTTTTATATTCATTATGTCAGTGATAGATGATTCCGGAGATAAGAAACAAAAGGAGGAAAAGAAATGATTTCAAATTGCGGACACGACGAGAGAGGAAAATATTCCGGAGGAAAAGCCGGAGATCAGACGGGAACAGAGTGGCAGGTTATAAACTGGTATAACAGACCGTGGAAATGCGTTCTCCGTCATCCGGATGCAACAACGAGAAAACTCATTGCACAGATGGCAAAGGCAGCAGCAGTCAACAACATGGTCGGATATTGTCAGTCGCACAGGGGAACGTTTTGGACGAACCTTGCGGATTCAAATTTCGACCCTGCTCAAATCACAGTTCCGTGTGAGGCTGACTGTTCGTCCGGTGTTGCTGCAATCGTAAAAGGTGCAGGATATAGACTGAAAAACGAGAAACTGAAAAGCGTGAGCACTGCATGTTATACCGGAAACCTGCGGAAAGCACTCAAGACAGCAGGTTTCGAGGTGCTGACAGATAAAAAATATCTGACATCAGATGCGTATTTGCTTGAGGGTGACATTCTGTTGAATGACGGTGCTCATGTGGCGACAAACCTCACCAATGGAGCAAAGGCATCCGGAGGAGGTGCGTCACAGACAGTTCCAATCAAGAGCAACGTGAAACTGGAGGCAGCGAGAGGGTATGACAAGAACCTTGCAGGAACATACAAGGTCACGGGAGCAGATGCGTTGAACCTGCGGTCGGGAGCAGGAACGGGAAAAGACAAGAAAGTCTTGACAACAATGCAGAGCGGAGAGATGTGTCAGTGTTATGGATATTACACGGATGTGTCCGGAGTGAAGTGGTTGTATGTAGCATATAAAAACGTGGTGGGATTTGCGTCGAGCAAATATCTCAAAAAGTAGCAGAGGAGGGCGAAAACATGTTATACTATTTAGGCAAAGGAACGGAGTTCAAAAAAGAGGACTGCAAGGAATACAAGACAATCGAGGGAGCGTTGAAAGCAGCAGCAAAAAACGAGGAACTGGTTGTGTGGGATGAAAACGGAAACGTCATCGGCTCACTCACGGACAATGTTCCGGAGGGAGCACTGGAGACAAATCCCGACGGTAGCGTGAACACCTACAATGCAGACGGGAACAAGGTCGGCACAATGACCGCAGAGGAACTCAAAGCAGCAACAACCATCACCGATGAAAAGGATGCAGAGGGGCAGCAGGGCGACGCAGGAGCGTCCACAGACGACGAAAACGGAGGCACTGGAGGAAATACACCAGTAGAACCGGAAAACGGGCAGAATGGGGCAAATAGCGAGCAGGAGAACGAACAGCAGACATCCGGAGACGGTGACGATGTAGCAGGACAGCAGACCTCCGGTGATGGAGACGATGCAGCAGGGCAGGGGGCATCCGGAGACGATAAAACAGGAACAGAGGAGCATGTGTCCGATTCTGACACAATCTATCCGGAAAAGACCACAAGAGCGATCGTTGATTGCGACGGTGCTCTGAATCTCCGTCGTTCTGCATCATGGGTCAATGAAAGCATCTGCGGACGTGCGGTGAGAGGTCAGTCATATTATATCAAGGCGATTCACACCGTAGAGGGAAAGAAAATGCTTGAGACTATTGACGGAATTTTCCTGTCCGGTCAGCCGGAGCATGTTCGCATTATTGAGGTGTAAGTTCCGGACGGGTGTGTTATAATAAAACAACGGGAGAACTCTCCGAGGGGTTTGAGTAACACACGGGTAACTGACAAAATCCTTGAAAAGACTTATTTTTCAAGGGTCGGAATTATGCAAGCGATAATTCAATCGAATATCAGAAAAGAACAACAAACCCCGAAAACACAGTGTTTTCGGGGTTTTCTTTATATTCCGAAAATCTATCAGACACCCTCAAATCACACGAAAATGTTCCGGTAACTAACAGGTAACACACAGGTAACTAACACGAAAAAAGGTGTCCTCCGTAGGACTTTGCGTGTCCTCCGTAGGACAGAAAAAAAGACGGTATCAACCGCCTTTTTCAATGCAATGGTCTATGATGCAAGACCGGACATCCTTTTTCGTGCGACAGTGGCAGGAATAACCATCCTTGAATATGATGTCATATCCGTCGTGCATGTTTCCAGTGATTCCGGAAATCATTTCTCTGTTCCTCTCTGCAATCTGCATCGTGTCAAACATTCCGCACTGGTCTTTTCTGACGAGGTCTTGCAGATACGCATTGACAGACATTCCCTTGTCATTAGCAAGAGATTTGATAATACTTTTCATTCCTTTAGGAACTTTCAACTCTATTCGTTCATAGCGTTCCCTATCAAAAGCCTGTTTATATTCTTTTCTATCCATCGGTACACCTCCATCAAATCAAATTGATTGCATCAAGTTTGGTCGGGAGTTCAATGTGGGTGTAGACGTTTTCGGTCACACCCTGTCCTTTATGCCCGACAATTTTCTTGATGAATCTCTCGTCAACTTCCTTTTCGGTGAGGAGAGAGATGCAGGTGTGTCTTGTATCATGCGGGCGGTGTCCGTCATAGACAGGTTCTCTTTTCGTTTCATCAATGACGAATTTCCCGAAACCGAACTCAAGCATCAGAGGAATCCAGTAAGAATCATAATAATTCCGGTACTGAAAAGGTTCGTCGTCGGGTGTACAAATCAGATGGTCACATTTCCGGTTCATCCAGTATTCAAAGAATGGTACAATCTTTTCAGCAATGGGAACTTCTCTGATTCCTGCCTCTGTTTTGGATTCTTTCACATAGAACCATCGTTCATCAAGATGGATGTCCTTTTTCTCAAGGTCGAGGAGTTCACCGATACGGACACCGGAATAAATCATAATAAGGATGACGGTCACATATATGTTTGAATCCTTGCATTTCCACAGAATAGAAATCTCTTTCTTTGAAAAAGGTTTCCGGTTGTATGCGTTCGGATTTCCCGCCTTGCTTATATCAACGTATCTGACCATGTCTCTTTTATCTTGAGACACAATCTCGTGAATGACAGCATAGTCATACATGAGACCCCACAGGATTTTCAAGGTTTTAAGTGTGGGAGTGTTTTTGCCGGAGCTATCGACGACACTTTGCAGGTGATCCAGTTTGATGTCAACAAATCTCATTTTCCACAGGGGTTTCGATGTGTTAAAAGCAGCCTTGTAACCATTCGTGTCCTTGATTTTTTCAAAATGGATTTCCGACCAATTCTCATATACTTCCTCGAAAGTAATAGTTGCATGGTGTAAATCAAAGGGGTCTTTATTGTATTCCGCTAATGCAGTGAGAGCCTCTTTGCGTGTCGGGTAATATCCGACGGTTATATATAATTGTTTTGATTTTCCGGTTATAGGGTCAATTTCCCACCCTTTTGTCTTTTTTGCTACATAGGGATTTCGTCGGTTTCCGGATAATTTATAGACCGACCCGAACCCGTTCGGTAGTTTCATTCAATCACCATCCTAAAAAAGAGTATAAAAAATAAAACCAGTGCAAAAAGCACGGTTTTATGGTAGAATGAAACAGGATTCGGATTCTATCAAAATGCTTTTTGCAGGGCATGAGATAAGAGATTCCACAAAGGCGATTCGTGTTGCAGCACGGGTCGTCTTTTTATGTGCAAATCTATTTTTCAGAGCGTTCTTTCACAATTTTCCGATACTTGCGACCGATGGCAAAACAGCCGACACCCAACAGGATGGCAGCAACACCGCCAACAGGAACAGCAAGCAGCAGGAGCAATCCCAAAAGCACAAGCACAACAGCGAGAACCATGAGGATAATTCCGCAGACATTATATGTCCGGTCGGAATATTCCTTTTTCACTGGAGCAGGTGCGTCATAGGATGCGGATGTGTGTCCGTTTCCGGATGATGCACTTTTCATCACATCAGAGACCCCGACGGTCGTTCGACTATACACTGCATTATAAGCAGCCTTTTTCGGGTCATTCACAATCCCCATTCCCTTTTTACCATAAAGAGGATTCACAGCCTTTTTGACCTGCCTCTTTACTTTTCCGGTAGTCCTTGCCTTTATGCTCTTTTTGACATTCGGTTTTCTGACACCGTATTTCATGCAAAACACCTCCATTCTTTTGGACAAATCTGTCACCTTGTACACTTTCCTTACGAAAGGAGGTGAGCAGGATGAAAGTTTTGTTATGGGAAACGAGAACCTCAAAAGGGTTCACGTTGATGGAGTTGGCGAAGAAATCCGGAATCGGAAAATCGACGCTCAACAACATCGAAAACGGTAAGGTGTCACCGACATTGTTTCAACTCGAAACGATAGCGATTGCACTGGAGGTCAAAATCACCGACCTGTTTGAATCCGAATACAAATAATTGTATCACATGACATGTTCCGTGAGCGGGAACAGGAGACGATTTCCACAATTATGGAAATGAACTCCGATATTTCCACAATCATGGAAATATGTGATATGATGTGTTTCGGAAAGGGGTGGTGTTCCCTTGCATTACAAAGAGACTATCATTGAGTTAGTCGGTAAGATACAAAGCGAAAAAGTCCTCAAGAGGATATATAAATTCGTTTTATATCTGTACACCCACGAGACTGGCAGTTGAAAAAGACTGTCAGTCTTTTTTATTATCCGCTCTCAAAGAAATGTAATAATCAACAAGTCTGTCAAATGCCTCAATATCAGCGTCCGAGGCATATAAGAGCGTTTTTATCATATTTTTGCGAGATTCATTCTCACCCGCCATGATGCGGTCGATTCTTTCAAAAAAGTCGTCGTCGGATTCGACGAACATTTCTCCCTCTCCAGTAGTCAACCACATATAATCAACACCGAACTCTCGACAGATAGATTTTGTCATCTGTTCGGTGAGGTTGCGGTTTCCATTTTCAATGTTCGACATTGAACCTCTTGTCACACCAATACGCTCACCGAATTTTTCAAGAGTAAGGTTGAGCGTCTTTCGGACTTCTTTCACACGCTCATTTTCTGTCATGCAAAATCACCTCCTTTTCAATGAATGATAACACTCGTCAAAATAAAAAGCAATAGAAAAGTATTCAAAGAATACAAAAAACTGTTGACAAAGTTGTCAAAGACGAATATTATGTATTCAAGGACAACAGAAAGCAGGAAAGAACGGGTGAAGCGATAGGGCTACACGCAAGTGACATGGTGGTCAGGCTACCGGATAGCAGATAGAGCGTGTGAAGAATAAACATGACCCGTCAAAGTAGTTGAAGAAAACAGGAACGGTAGGGCAAGAAAGCACAGTGTACCGCACTATTTGAAGAAAGCGGACAGGCTGAACCAATCAGCACTTTACCCCTATTCCAAGAAACCGTTAAGTGGAAGAATCAACCGAGCGAGAGGACACAGCACTGTTGCCCTTTTATAAGAATAGGAGGAATGGAAATGGAAAAAGAAAGATACTTGAAATATGTGAAAATCTGCGAGAGAGCAGAAAGAATGAAAATTGATACAGGTGATCGCATGGGAGCACTGATGGACATTGAGAGTGCAGACAAGAAATTCAACATGAGACTGGATGACTGGTTGCAAGCAGATGATTTCAATTTTGCACATGACTATTGTGGTATTCAAAACAATATAAAACGAGGAGAGTTTCCGGCAACGGATTTCGGATTTTTTCTCCCAAGATTCGCAGGTACGCACTAAAAGCCGAAACGGGGCAACAGTCGCCCCGTCAGCGTCCG
>OHLC01000471.1_pt1 | contig 22434 bp, 15 predicted proteins | sample 1568981 | NCBI WGS metagenome assembly OHLC01 (sample SAMEA3879510, study PRJEB24766) | human gut metagenome | biome: human-associated habitat; feature: feces | place: USA | collected 1985/1987 | reverse complement strand
CGGGCTGCGAGTTACAGAAGTACCTTTTGTGAAGTACCGGACGATTGAACTATTCTGTTTTCAAAGAACGGAGTTTTATAGAAAATCTTCGGAATTTAAGGCTTCCGAAAAATTGTCCCTCTACTTACGAGCCATCGAAAACGGCCCAAAAGTAGCCCGAAAAAGAAATTTGTTGAAAAGTTTTTGGAAAATATAGTTGAAGTGGCTGCTTGATTAAAATAACATTGATCCATGGGCGACCGATGGAGGACGGAACTTTGCAACATTGGCAGTGCCTGAAGTTGAAAGTGGTCTTGAAAAAGATGCCCTACACTTGGTAGGCGTCGAGAACGCCTGTTTCATAGCATCGAAGGGGAAATTGTAATTGAATTGTAATTCTTGAAGCCGAATCTCCACTTTTGAAAAAGTCCTCTCACTTGGTAGCCGACGAAAAAGGGCAAAAGACAACCATGTTTTTGAGAATTAACAAAAAGGTCACAAACGACCGGCCTTCAAAGAGGAGGTTCTATTATTAACAGAAAAAATGGCCAGAAATGGGGGGTGCTGACGCTGATTTTTTGCCTTCATTGAAAATTGAAAAACCTCCCTCACTTGGTAGGCATCGAGAAAGGCTCGTTGACAACCTTTATTTTGAAAATTAACAGAAAGTTAACAAAGCAAGATGCGCTGAACAAGAAACAACCGCCGCTCACTCCGGGAAAGAGTGAGTGGCGGTTGCAATATCAAATTTTTGATTCAGAAAATCAGATGCTCGCTAAAATATCTGTCAGTGTGGCGACAAATGCTTCATCCTGCTCCTTCGTCCGCTTTGGGCTCCTCTTGGGGTGCTTTCCGGCACGGAGGAGCTTTTTGTTTTCATAACGCCGTAGCATGAGAGCGTCTATATTATCAGCGGTGTATTCCAGACCATTCTGGTTCAGCACTCGTGCGCACTTGGCAAGACACATACTCGCCAGCCCGTAGTCCTGCGTCACAACCACATCTCCCGGTTTTACCCGGTTGACGAGAGCAAAATCCACGCTGTCCGCTCCTTTGTCGAACACCAGCGTCTGCGCACCTTCCCGCTCAATCTGGTGAGCGGTGTCGCACAGGATGATGACCGAGATGCCGAACCGCTTTGCAATCTGCAACGTCAGATCGACGACCGGGCAGCCGTCTGCATCGATCAAAATATTCATCGGCTTTCCTCCATCACCCACCGAAATGCTCTTGCGGTACGCAAATCGGCGTCTTTGAAATGCCCGCCGCTGTTCCATTCAAAGGTGCAGTCTGCACCGCGCGCTATAAGCTGACTGTGCAGAGTGCGGATATTATCCCCCACCACAGCCATGACAGCGTTTTTCGTGTGTTCTTCCTTGTCGCCAAGGCTCAGATAAATGTGCTGCGTCTGTACCGGGCGCTGCTGTTCAAACTCCATCCAGTCCGGAAACCACACCGAGGGCGAGGCGGCGGCGACACCGTAGAACAGATTTGTCTGGGTGGAGGCCCACAAAGCAAACAGCCCTGCCAGCGAGTAGCCGCCCAGAATGATTTTGACGTTTTCCGGGAGAGGATACTGCTGCTTCAGTGTGGGAATGATCTGTTCCGTCAGAAAGCGCAGGGTGTCCGCAGCATTGCCGCCGAAACCTTGTTTTCCCCATACAGCAGGGGCTTCCCACGGAGAAAGTGCATCGTTCCAGCTTTTCACTGGAATGGCTGCAAACAAAAAGTGGTGCGCACTCTGTGCAATAGCGGCAACCTCGCCTTCCATGCTTTGCAGCTCGTGCTCGCCGGTCATTTGGAGCAGTAGGTATTCTGCATTGGCTTCGCCGTAAATGCGGCAAGGTCGGCTCCCGATTTGCATTGTCTGTGCGGTCACTGCGACGTCCTCCCGAAAAAACTTTGATAAGCCCAGTATAGCAACTGAAAAATCATTTTGCAATTCAAAAGGCGTTCATAGCCGTAGCAAGCAGTGTCTTCGTATATACAAAGACCATTTTGCGTTGCAAAATGCTTGTTGGGAAATCCCAAACCCTTGAACTACATCCGATGGATGCAGGCTACGCGCTTTTTGCAAAACGCTCTTTCAGCACACCGCAGGAATGCGCAGCCATCACGGAATTGTGATGATTACAGGGATTGGGATTGCATCCCAACAAGCGAATGAACACAGCAGAATTTTAATTCTGCGTGCGAATTTAGCCTTTGTGCGCACAAAGGCTCTGCTCGCCACGGTTATGGTTCTGCGAATGCGATTGAGAAACTTTTCATTCGCATTGCAAACCGGGTGGCACTTTTGTATAATTGGTTCAATGAACACACGCATAAAATCGGAGGGGCTGTCCGATTAAAAAATCTAAAAATGCGCTATTGCAGGCCACTGGGAGGAATAGCATGAACAAGCAGCAACTCGCATCGAAAATCTGGGAATCTGCCAACAAGATGCGCTCTAAAATCGAAGCCAACGAGTACAAGGATTACATTCTGGGCTTCATGTTTTATAAATTTCTGTCGGACAAAGAAGTCAAATGGCTGAAAGAGAATGACTGGACAGACGAATATCTGCCGGATTTGACCGAAGACGATGTCGAAACGCTGGATACCGTTCGGAAGAATGTCGGCTATTTTATCGCCTATGAAAATCTGTTTTCCACATGGATCAGTAAAGGCAGTGACTTCAAGGCCGATGATGTGACGGTAGCACTGCAAGCATTCAGCCGTTTGATTGACCCGCACCACAAAAAGGTGTTTGACGGTGTCTTTGCTACGCTGCAAACCGGCCTGTCTAAACTGGGTGAAAGCTCCGGTGCGCGGACAAAGGCCATTCGCGACCTGATCTATCTCATCAAAGATATTCCCATGGACGGCAAGCAGGATTACGATGTTCTCGGCTTTATCTACGAATATCTGATCAGCAACTTTGCAGCAAACGCAGGCAAGAAGGCCGGCGAGTTCTACACGCCGCACGAAGTTTCGCTGCTCATGTCTGAAATCGTGGCGTACCACCTGAAAGACCGGGAAGAGATCAAAATTTACGACCCCACCAGCGGTTCCGGTTCGCTGCTGATCAACATTGGTCAGTGTGCCGCACGGTATATGGGCAATGGCAACAACATCAAATACTACGCACAGGAGTTGAAGGAAAACACCTACAACCTGACCCGCATGAACCTTGTCATGCGCGGCATTCTGCCCGACAACATTGTAACGCGCAACGGTGATACGCTGGAGGAAGATTGGCCGTACTTTGAAGAAAACGACCCGGTCAACACCTACGACCCGCTGTTTGTGGATGCGGTGGTATCAAATCCCCCATATTCGCAGGCGTGGAATCCGACCGACAAAGATAATAATCCGCGCTTTTCGGATTACGGTCTTGCGCCCAAGGGCAAGGCGGACTATGCTTTTTTGCTGCACGACCTGTACCACATCCGTAATGATGGTATTGTGACCATCGTTCTGCCCCACGGCGTTCTGTTCCGTGGTGGTGAAGAAGGTACGATTCGCAAAAATCTGATTGACCACAACAACATTGATGCAATCATCGGTCTGCCCGCCAATATTTTCTTCGGCACAGGCATTCCCACCATCATCATGGTGCTGCGGAAGAATAAAAAGGATTCGGACGTTCTGATTATTGATGCGTCTAAGGGCTTTGAGAAGGACGGCAAAAACAATAAGCTGCGTGCCTGCGACATCAAACGCATTGTGGATGCTTACAAGGAACGCCCGGAGAAAATCGAAAAGTTCGCACGCAGAGTATCCCGCGCAGAGATTATCCAGAATGATTACAACCTGAACATCCCCCGGTATGTGGATTCCTCGGAAAAGGCTGAGAGCTGGGATATTTACGCTTCGATGTTTGGCGGCATTCCCGAGGCCGAACTGCAAGACCTGTCTGCCTACTGGACAGCATTCCCGCACCTGAAAGCGGCTCTGTTCAGCCCGGACAACGAAGCCTATTGCCGTCTGAATGTGGCCAATTTGAAGAACGCTGTTCTGTCCCACCCGGATGTGGTGGCGTTCAAGACCGCTTTCCAGAATGCTTTCGGTGACTTTGATGCCTACTTGAAGTCCGCACTCATCGACGGCATGACGCAGCTGAATGCTGCCGGCGAGGAAGAACGCCTGAGCCGGGAGATCTTTGCCCGGCTGGCAGGAATTCCACTGGTTGACCGCTATGCAGCATACCAGCTTTTGGACGACGACTGGAAGAAAATTGCCATCGACCTTGAAATCATCCAGACCGAGGGTTTTGCCGCAACCAAGCAGGTAGACCCCAACATGGTGCTGAAAAAGGATGCCGAGGTACAGGACGGCTGGGTGGGTCATGTGCTGCCCTTTGAGCTGGTGCAGAGCGTTAAAATGCATGAGGAAGTGGCAGCACTGCGGGCAAAAGAGACTCGCTTTGCCGAAATTGCAGGCGAGTATGAAAGCTATCTGGACGAACTGAGCGAGGAGGACAAGGAACAGGATTTTGTCAACGATGGTGCCTTTGTTGCGGCTGAGGTCAAAAAGGCCATCAAGGCGCGGGAGGTAGAGCCAGCTACCTTGAGCATCCTGAAAGATGTGGACGCGCTGTTCGCCGAGGAAAAGACCCTGAAAAAGCAGGTCAAGGACGACAGTGCCGCCCTCCACCAGCGTACCAAAGGCGTGATTGAACGCCTGACCGATGAAGAAGTGCGTGACCTGCTGCATCGCAAGTGGATCCTGCCCCTGATGGAAAATCTGAACAGCCTGCCGGATGCCGTTCTGGACGATTTTGTGAAGCAGGTGGATGCCGTCTGCAAGAAATATGAAACCACCTTTGAGGACGTAGAGAGCCAGATTGCCGATACCGAGCACGAATTGCTGGGGCTGCTGGACGATTTGCAGGGAAATGAATTTGACATGAAGGGCATTGCAGAACTCAAAAAGTTGCTGGGAGGTGAATGATTATGCAGGATAACGAGAAGAAACCTGCCCTCCGGTTTAAGGGTTTTACTGACCCTTGGGAACAGCGTAAGCTGGAAGAATATCTCGAAGTTTCAGGTCAAAAGAACTTTGAAGGAATATATACCAAAGAAGATGTCTTGTCCGTTTCGGGCGATTTTGGAATTGTGAATCAGATTGAATTTCAGGGACGTTCATTTGCAGGAGCATCCGTTGCCAATTATGGTGTGGTTGAAACCGGCGATATTGTTTACACTAAATCACCCCTGAAATCTAATCCTTATGGCATCATTAAAGCTAATAAAGGAAAAAATGGCATCGTGTCAACGTTATATGCCGTTTACAAGCCAAAACAAAGTGCCAATCCAGAATTTGTCCAGATTTATTTTGAGCAGGATGCCAGAATGAATAATTATATGCACCCACTCGTCAACAAAGGTGCAAAAAACGACATGAAGGTATCCGCAGAAAATGCGCTCAAGGGACAAATCGTTTTTCCTGACATCAAGGAGCAAAGAACAATCTCTGAGTTTTTCCACAATCTTGACACCCTTATCACCCTTCATCAGCGTAAGTATGAGAAGCTAGTGAATATCAAAAAGTCCATGCTGGACAAGATGTTCCCAAAAAATGGGGCATCTGTACCGGAAATTCGCTTCAAGGGTTTTACTGACCCTTGGGAACAGCGTAAGTTAGCTGAGCTGACAAAAACAATAACGACGGGCAAGAGTGTAAACTCTGATGAAGGCGAAGTTAGCGATGGAGATATAGGCGTACTAAAAACAAGTTGTGTTTCGTATGATCGATTTAACCCATCCGAAAGTAAGCCTGTTGTAAAAAGTGAACAACAGCTTGTTAAATGTGCTGTTGAGAAAGACAGTGTCATTGTCAGCAGAATGAATACACCGGAACGTGTCGGAGCTTGTGGCTATGTATCGACGGATTTTCCAAATTTGTTCCTTCCAGACAGACTCTGGAAACTAAAATTTCAAGATACGGTGGACACATATTTTGTGTATATGATGCTGGTGTCCAGTGCTTATAAAGAGAAAATAACTTCGATGGCTTCCGGGACAAGTGGCTCTATGTACAATATTCCGAAGGAAACGTTTCTGAATTTGCAGCTAGTGATTCCCGCTAAAATCGATGAACAAAAACAGCTTGGGAGGATTTTGAAAAAGATTGACTCCCTTATCACCCTTCATCAACGTAAGTTGGAAAAGCTGCAAAACATCAAGAAATCCTGTCTTGAAAAGATGTTTGTATAAAAATAAGTGGTGCAATTTGCCCATAATCAGAAGATGGACGTATCGTCGTTTGTTGTTTGGCTAAGGAGCAACGCAATTTCTCTTGCCCGTTCAGAATATGCAAAACAGGCTGATGAATAAAAATCAAGGCAATGTCAAACGCTTGGAACTGCTGTGTTTTAAAGCTATCGGGAGTCAAAAACCAAAATTTGAGCCGAATACGCAAAACCGAAAGTGAAATTTTCAGCGAACATTCGGTAGGCGGTGGAAAATAGCTGCTGAAAGTGTGCATTTGCTCCTACTTGGGAACAGCGTAAGCTGGGTGAAATTGCAAAAGAGGTAGTCAGAAATGACCCTGCATCTGATGCACCAATTATGATGATAACGGCGGGCAACGGATTTATAGAGCAGTCTGATAGGTATGCCTTTAATAATGCCGGCGAGAGCCTAAAGAAGTATATTCTTTTGGAACGTGGCGAGCTGGCATATAACCACGGAGCATCCAAGTTGCGTCCGTATGGTTCCTGCTTTGCATTGACAACAGTTGAAAAAGCGCGTATTCCCTTTGTTTATCATTGCTTCTCAGTAGAGAAAAGCAATCCTGAATTTTTATCTATTGAGCTGAACGGTGCAAATGTTGAAAATCAATTGCGAAAAATAGTATCTTCTGGTGCTCGAATGGACGGACTTCTTAATATTGCTTACAGCGAGTATACAGAAGTGACCGTTCAGCTCCCCAAAAAAGAAGAGCAAGACTGGATCGCGAAATTTTTTAAGCATCTCGACACCCTTATCACCCTTCATCAGCGTAAGCTGGAAAAGCTTGTACAAATTAGAAAAGCCTTCGCAGAGAGGTGCTTTTTGCAAAGTCGAAAGGAGCTCGTTATGGCGTTTACAAAAGAAGCCGATTTTGAAGAGGCGGTGGTAAAACTCCTGATAGAACGCGGCTGGAAAGATGGTGTGCTGAAAAACTACACCGAACAGCAACTGATCCAGAACTGGGCGAACATCCTTTTTGAGAACAACCGCGGCATTGACCGGCTGAACGATTATCCGCTGACGGATGGCGAGATGCAGCAGATCATGGAACAGGTCATGAACGCGAAAACGCCGATGAAGCTGAATAAATTTATCAACGGCAAAAGTGTGCTTATCAAGCGTGACAATCCTGACGATAAGCTGAATTTCGGCAAAGAAGTGTCCCTGAAAATCTATGACCGACTGGAAATTGCAGCTGGACTCAGCCGCTACCAGATCGCAGAGCAGCCAAAGTTCCCCACCAAGTCCAAAATTTTGAATGACCGCCGCGGCGATTTGATGCTGCTCATCAATGGTATGCCGGTCATTCACATGGAACTGAAAAAGAGCGGTGTTTCCATCAAACAGGCTTGCAACCAGATTGAAAAATACGCGGCAGAGGGCATTTTTATGGGACTGTTCTCGCTGGTGCAGATTTTTGTGGCCATGAACCCGGAAGAAACGGTCTACTTTGCCAATCCCGGCCCGGAAGGACAATTCAACCCCAGCTACTATTTCCATTGGGCGGACTTCTACAACGAGCCGATGAACGACTGGAAAGACGTTACAACGGCACTTTTGTCTATCCCGATGGCGCATATGTTGGTGGGTTTTTATACCGTTGCCGATGGTTCCGATGGCATTTTGAAGGTGATGCGCAGCTATCAGTACTACGCTGCCAGCAAAATTTCGGATGCCGTTTCCAAGGCGAAATGGGAGAATGACCAGCAGCGCGGCGGCTACATCTGGCACACCACAGGTTCTGGCAAGACCATGACTTCTTTCAAGTCCGCTCAACTGATTGCATCTTCCAAGGATGCGGACAAAGTGATTTTTCTGATGGACCGAATCGAGTTGGGCACTCAGAGCCTGAAAGAATACCGCAACTTTGCAGGGGAAAACGAGGAGGTGCAGGCTACCGAGAACACGGATATTCTTGTGGACAAGCTGAAAAGCATTTCGCCGTCCGATACGCTGATCGTCACCTCCATCCAGAAGATGAGCAACATCAAGGATGATGCACAAAACAAGCTGAACCCCAACGACATTGCGCTGATCAACGCAAAGCGGTTGGTTTTTATCGTGGACGAGTGCCACCGCTCCACCTTTGGCGATATGATGCAGACCATCAAGCATACATTCCCGAAAGCACTGTTCTTTGGTTTTACCGGTACGCCGATCCAAGGCGAAAACCAGAAGAAAATGAGCACCACCGCCACCGTTTTCGGCAACGAACTGCATCGGTACAGCATTGCAGACGGCATCCGGGATCACAACGTGCTGGGCTTTGACCCATACAAGGTGCTGACCTTCAAGGACAGTGACTTGCGGAAAGCGGTCGCGCTGGAAAAAGCTAAGGCCACTTCTGTGGGCGAGGCTTTGGCAGACCTGCAGAAGAGCAAGGTGTTTTATAAGTATCTGAATCTGCCGATGGCAGGCGGAAAAGATGCGCTCGGTGAGGAGATAAAGGGCATCGAGGATTATATTCCCAACACCCAGTATGAGGGCGAAGAACACCAGAAAGCCGTGGTGGAGGACATTTGCGAGAACTGGCAGACCCAGAGCCGCAACAGCAAATTTCATGCCATTTTTGCAACCTCCAGCATCCCGGAAGCCATCCAATATTACAAGCGGTTCAGAGAAGCCGCACCATGGCTGAAAGTCACCGCACTATTTGACCCCAACATTGACAACAACGGCAAAGGCATCACCAAAGAAGAAGGGCTAAAAGAGATCGTAGAAGACTATAACGCCCGCTATGGACAGGACTTCAGCATTCCGACCTTTGCCAAGATGAAAAAGGACATTGCGGCACGGCTGGCGCACAAATTGCCCTACCAGCGCATCGAGCGCACCCCGGAAAAACAGCTTGATCTGCTAATCGTGGTGGATCAGATGCTGACAGGCTTTGACTCCAAGTGGATCAACACCCTGTATCTGGATAAAATGCTGCAATACGAAAATCTGATTCAGGCGTTCTCCCGCACCAACCGACTGTTTGGCGATGACAAACAGTTTGGCACCATCAAGTATTACCGCCGTCCGCACACGATGGAGAAAAACATCGCAGATGCGGTAAAAGAGTATTCCGGCGATAAACCGTTTGGCCTGTTTGTAGATAAGCTGGACAAGAACGTGGAAAAACTGAATGCCCTCTATGCGGAGATCAAAGATCTGTTTGTGTCGGCGGGCATTGAAGAGTTTTCGCAGATCCCTGCGGATATGGCAGAGCGCAAAAAGTTTGCCGACTTGTTCCAGTCCTTCAACGAAAATCTGGAAGCAGCCAAGGTACAGGGCTTCGAGTGGGATAAGCCCATTGTGATCATCAACGAGGATACAGATGAGAAAACGGAACTTCATGCGGACTTTGACGAGAGAACGTTCAAAGTGCTGGCACTCCGCTATAAAGAGCTGTTCACGCCGAATCCGGATGGCAGTGAAAATGACCCGGACGATGACGTTCCCTATGCGGTGAACAGCTATCTGACCACCATTGATACTGCTGACATCGACACGGATTACATGAACTCCCGCTTTGAAAAGTACCTGAAAATTTTCTATCAGGAGGGTGCAGAAGCGGAAGCCATCCATCAGGCCGAAACGGAGCTGCACAAGACCTTTGCCACCCTCTCGCAGGAAGAGCAGAAGTACGCTAATATTTTCCTGCACGACATTCAAAGCGGCGCAGTGGTTCCGCAGCCGGGAAAGACCTTGCGGGAGTACATTGCCGAGTACATCGCCCAAAAGCAGAACGACCAGATCCACAAAGTAGCTGAAGTTTTCGGCTTGGACGAAAAGAAGCTGCGGGCATTCATGCGTGCAAACATCACCGAAGCCAACATTAACGAGTTTGGCCGTTTTGATGACCTGAAAGCCACTGTGGATAAGGCAAAAGCAAAGGCATATTTTGAGGCAATTGAGGGGACAAAACTCATTCCTCCCAAAGTGCCTGTCAAGTATGATAAACTCTTGCGCGAGTTCATCGTAAGTGGCGGATTCGATTTGAAAATGCCAAAAGAATCATAAAATGGGTGCAAAATCACCCTGCTCACCAAGAGCCGAGGCGCGTCCTCGGCTCTTTTTTCGCGCCAAAATCCCAAAACACACCTACTTGGGAACAGCGTAAGCTGGGTGATGTTGCTGATATTGTTGGTGGTGGAACGCCAAGCACCAACAATCCAAACTACTGGGATGGAGATATTGATTGGTATGCACCCGCTGAAATAGCAGGACAAATCTATTTTGATTCCAGCCAAAGAAAGATAACCGAACAGGGCTATGAAAATAGTTCTGCGAAGATGCTTCCACCCGGTACAGTTCTGTTCACTTCTCGTGCGGGCATCGGAAAAACTGCCATTTTATCGAAAAAAGGTTGCACAAATCAGGGATTTCAATCCATTGTTCCGCATAATGACGAATTGGATTCTTATTTTGTCTTTTCTCGAACTGACGAGTTGAAACAATATGGTGAGCTTGTCGGAGCGGGCTCAACGTTCGTTGAAGTTTCGGGAAAGCAGATGGCTGCTATGAATCTGAAAATGCCGACAACAATAGAAGAGCAACAGACAATAGGCCGTTTTTTTAAGCGACTCGACACACTTATCACCCTTCATCAGCGTGAGCATATAAAACCGATTTTGGAGGTAAAACGTGTTAAACGAAATGAATGAAAACAACCTGTTCTGCGATTATTATGAGCAGTGGGTTGCCGTATACAAAGAGGGCGCAGTTCGCCCGGTTACATTGGATAAGTACAAAATGACCCTTTCTTGGGTGAAAAGGCTGGCACCTGATTTGAAGTTGTGCGAGGTTTCCAGAGTGACGTATCAGCAGCTTTTGAACGATTATGCCGTAGGCCATGAGCGTCAGACCACGATGGACTTCCACCATCAGCTGAAAGGGGCTATCATGGATGCCGTGGATGATGGACTGATCGTGAAAGACCCAACCCGAAAAGCAATCATCAAAGGCAAGCCCCCGGTGCCTAAAAAGGTGAAATACCTGAACCAGTTTGAACTGCATCTTTTGTTGAGCGACTTGGATCTACAGGGAAAACTCAACTGGGACTGGATGATTTTGCTGATTGCCAAAACCGGCATCCGCTTTTCCGAAGCATTGGCGATCACTCCTGCGGATTTTGATTTTGCCCATCAGATGCTGTCCATCAACAAAACGTGGGATTATAAAGGAAACGGCGGATTTCTGCCAACAAAAAATAAATCGTCTGTCCGTAAAATTCAAATTGACTGGCAGACGGTGATCCAGTTCGCAGCACTGGTAAAGGACGTTCCTGAAGATAAGCCGATTTTCGTGTTCAAGGAACACGCCTACAATTCCACCGTCAACGATGTTCTGGAACGGCACTGCAACCGGGCCAAGATCCCGGTTATCTCGGTACATGGTCTGCGGCATACCCACGCTTCGGTGCTTCTGTTTGCAGGTGTATCTATTGCAAGCGTGGCAAGGCGGCTGGGGCATTCCAGCATGACAACAACGCAGAAAACCTACCTGCACATCATTCAGGAACTGGAAAATCAGGATATTGACCTTGTAATGCGGTCACTCTCTGGATTAAGCTGATAAAATAATCAACCATCGCTCGCGCTGGTGAAGGATGATAAGAGAAAAGCCAAACCTCAAGCTGTACAGGATGTACGGTGAGGTTTGGCTTTTTGGTATCAGCTGCTCTTTTGATTTTCGTTCATGATTTTTCTGGCTCGTCCGCGTGTGGTGTCCTCAAAGGTTTCATCCTCGCTGAATCGCAGCCAATAGGGGTCTTCCATCAGGCAGGCGTTGGTGCGTTTGACGATTTCCCATGCATTGTAGTCCGGCAGACCCATCATTTTCAGAATTTCCTTGCAGTCCATCCGATTTTTCGGAAAGATTCGTTTCTTTGCCCAAACCACCACATCGACCAATGGAACTTCACGTTTGTCACCGATGAAAAGGTTCAGTGGGAGGCTGTACTGCGGCACGCCCTCATTTGCGCAAAGAGACTGCCCATCTTCGCTTAGGTGTGCAATTTCTTTTTCATCCATCATCAATTTCAGATAGGCCATTTTATCACCCCATGGCGGCTTTCAGGTAGTGCAGACGGTATTTCAGGTATTGACGGATCGCAGATGCTCTTTTTTCGCTCAACAATGCAAGAATAGGCGAGATGGACTGAATGATTTCACTATACAACTCGTCCAAGTCACGCGTTGGCAGCACAGGCTCGTCGAGCAGTTTGATCTGCTGGGCGTGACGGCTGCGGAAGGGCTTGGCTTTGTCGAACTGATAACGGAGCTTCGTGTCAGTCAATTCTTCATCGGTTGCCCATGCAAGCAGACTTCCGCCGTTATCATAAAGCGGAGGAAGAACATGTTTATAGTGTCTGACAATGATGTCGATATTATTTTCGTGACGATCCTCATTCCCGATAAAGGCATCGAAGGCCAGCATCTGATAAAGCCACTTTTTTCCGTAGAGTTCAACAGCATACTGGAACAGTGCTTCCGGCGAAGGTGTTTGCCCATTGGCAAGAAAATGGGCATCAGCCAAGTCTGCAAAATGGTAAAGCTGATTTCCCGGTTTTACAAATAAAGGGCAAACACTGATCACATCGCAGGAATAGGTCTGAATATCGGGAAAGAGTTTGGCAGGCATTAGGGCGTATTCCACATGAAGCAGACCCAGAACCTGTGCAATCAGCGATGCCATCACCTCAGAATATGGCTCATATCCAGCCGTTCCGGCCTCTGTGATGGAGTTGCCTTTGACCATGACAAGCTGGTCATCCACGCGATACCAGCCCTTTGAGAGCATTCCACGGCTCGTCCGTGTTTCACGCTTTTCAACCAACTGGATTTTTGCAGGGACTTCAATTGGGCTCATGGTATCACGCTCCTTTGCCCCATTATACCATGTTTGGATGGATAGACAAGGTAAACTATGGTCAATAGCAAAAATCAAAAAATCAAATTGTTTTTTGAAATTTGAAGTAGAAAAGTCAAATCAAATATGAAATTTCGATAGAAACATTAAATTTTTCGCTCAATAAGTGAAATGAACGCTCAAAAAAATGAAATCCAAACCACAAAAGTGAAATTTGATGGTTGAATACTGAAAAAGTGTTAAAAAGATTTTAATATTCTAAATTCGACTTGAACTGTTTTTTGCATATCGTCCTTGCAGATAGCCCTTGGAGATGTTCTCACCTTTCCGGGGAGAAAACTCGGTCAGGGCGTAAATATCGGTCTGCATGGTCTTTTCGTCCTTTTCGGCAAACCAGATCTGATCACGCCGCAGCAACGTCAGGTCGAGAAGTCCGGTATCGTGCGTGGTGAAGATGAGTTGTGCATGATTTGTATTGATAGCGGCATCCTGCACCATCTCGATCAGATGCCTTGTCAGCAGCGGGTGCATACTGGATTCTATCTCGTCTACTACCAAAACAGAGCCGGATTCCAAAGCCGCAAGCCACATACCGATGCGAGAGAAGAAACGCTGTGTCCCAACGGATTCCTGACCCAACGGGAGCCAGAAACCCTCAGAAGCGCCATCTTCGGCATCGAGAATGTGCAGTGCGGAGATGATAGGCTCTTCCTTGGAGCCTGTAATGCGGATGTCCTTGATACCGAGGTCTGCATACAGCATTTCATGCAGGATACGTCTCTTTTCAGAGCCGCCCTGCCGGATGGCAGACAAGGTGGCATCCAGCTGCATTTCGGTTCCCATAAAGCCGGTCAGTTTCTCAAAGAACCACAGATAGGCCTTCTCAGTCTGGGGACAGTTCCATTCGTTGGAGCTGGACAGGTAAAGCCGGTTTTCTGCGGTCCGTCCGGCAAGGGTAAGCTGTTCCTGAACATTCTCGCGGAACTGATAACCATTGCCTTCTCTGGAAAAAACCAGAGCCTCCCGGCCGTTGGGCCAGTGATAGAGATATTCGGTCAGGACTTTGGACTTGTCAAACGAGAACCCATAGGCATACTTGATGCCGCCATAAAAATAGATGGTTTCAAAGCTGGTCGGCTGTGTAGGCTGGTCGGTGAAAGCAAACGGCTCTTGCGGAAGGGACTCACCTTTCAGCAGCTTGGCATATCGGCCACAGACCATTTCCCGCATGAGCAGGAGAGCATGGAGAACATTGCTCTTCCCGGCTGCATTTGCGCCGTACAGTGCCAGCACAGGCACAAGCTGTTTCTTCTCGTCCGGCGAAATCAGGCAATCAGACAGACTTTTATCCGTAGATGCTTTCAAGCTGATAATAGCCGTGTCCTTGATGGAGCGGTGGTTGGCGACTGAAAATTGAAGCAGCATCGCGATTCCTCCCAGATGATTTTCTGAATCCAGTGTACTCTATTCTGGGCGAAAAGTCAAATTTTGATTTTGAAATTTGCAAATATTCCGCAAAAATCAAGAATAAAATCTAAAATATCGGCTTTTGATACCATTCGGATGCTATCAGGGATCATTCTGCATACACGACTTCCCTCACCACTACCTCTTCAGCCTGCGCTTTCAGCCCGTTCATGTGCGCCACCCAGAGAAGCTGTGCGCGCTCTTTGTCCGGCGCGGGGTACTTGTCTAACAGAGTGGTCATCGTGCGTTCCAGCCACGCGTAGGCCGTTTTCTGGACATCCTGCAAATGCGGCCAGAGCGTACCGTTCAGCAACATCCGGTTGTACAGCACAGGACGCTGATTCTTGAGATAGGCCAGCCGCATCCGGCCATACTTGCCCAGCGGTTCGGTATCATCGGTCTGCGGCAGGGTGAGCAGGGGCAGCTGATACTCCCCAACCTGTGCGTAATGGATCTCGGTGCGGACGGCGTTCGTGTTCTTCATGGAAATTCTCCTTTGCATTTTCAACGTGTGTTATGGCCTTTGTGGAAAACAGCGCTTACTTCTTCCGATTCTGTGCGGTCAGCCAGTTGCCCTGCGCCTGATAGTAGTGCTCCATCGTGGTGGGGGCGTTCAGGATGGTGGTGCGCAGATAGGCCATGATGTTCTTGATGGGCTGGGTGGTGTTGGACATCACATCGAAGATGTACTCAACGTGCTGGCTGGTCAGCTTGTCCAGCCGCAGCCGGATGGCTTTGGTGGTCTGCGGCTGCTTGCCGACGTACTGGGTCTGCCGAGGACAGCAGTACATCTCCACAATGTTGTCCAACAACTCCTCCAACTTGTCGGGGTCGTACCGCTGGGCAAGAGTGTCGATCTCCAGCCGTTCCCGAAACTCCTCCCGCACCTGTGCTTCCATCTGGTCAAAATCTGCGGATTCGTCCGTCTGCCCTGATAGATTAGTACTTTGTCTTTTAGTATTTTGTTTATTAGTATTTTGTTGTGTTGGATTCTCCAACGTTGGAAAACCCGACATTGGATTTTCCGATGATGGTGAATTTGGCACTGGAGTAGGGCGTTTTTCAATCCGTTCTTTCTGCGGCAGTTCAAAGACTTCATAGTTGTAGTCAATAATGCGGCCACGGGCATCACGGACTTTGCTCCGACACAGATACCCGCCATCTTCCAGTTCGTGAACCGCACTTCTCACACTGTCGATGCCATCCCTGCACCCGGTTGTCAGCCCTTTCAGGCTGTAATCCCAATCGTCCGGCAGGGAGAGCATATAGGACAGCAGTCCCTTGGCTTTCAGGGACAGCCTCTTATCCTGCAGGTGGTGGTTGCTCATGACGGTGTAGTTGACATTTTTATTGACGCGGAATGTTGACATGGTGGCTTCCCTTTCAGCCCAATGCGGGCAAGAGAAAACGCAGCATTTCCCGGCTTTCGGGAAACGCTGCGTTCAGACAGGGAAGCCTGCTGTGAGCTGGCACAGCAACGGCAGCACTGCATATTTCTAACGGACATCTAACACAACTACACCTGAAATGCAGCCGCTGACGGCCTGTGTGAAAAAGGCTTTTTCTAACGTCATTTCGCAAAAAGCGGCTGATTTTTGCCTGCAAATTGCGGTGTGACGTGCCTTTTTGGAGGTTACAAGAATGCCCTCAGCTGCCAATGACAGCCGCGAGGAACCAGCTTCATCCAACAATTTCAAAGACTCGAAATCGTTTTGTCCTTAATCGGGCACGTGGGTTCGAATCCCACCATCTCCGCCAACAAAAGGCATCAGCTCAGGCTGGTGCCTTTTTTGCAGCTAGATGGTGCGGATGAGAACAGGGCGGCGGCCCGCAGGCCGCAAGCAACCAGCCCTGCGGGCTGTTGCTTAGCCCGCGGGAGAATATCCACCATCTCCGCCAGAAGTCGCAGATTGCATTTTGGGACAGGGGGGAATATACTTATATTGGATAGATTCCAATACTATAGCAATTCAACTTTTTAATGCAACAGCGGTGAATTGCATATCGCAAAGATGCCGTTTGAATGTTGCACGGATTTCTTGACTTGCGATAAAATTTGCGATAAACGATTTTTGGAAGGAATATAATCATGTCGAAAGATGAATATTTGATCACAGATCCACCCCTTAAAGCGCTGACTGTTTTTGCGATGCCGATGATCCTTGGCAGCTTTTTTCAACAAGTATACAATATGGCCGATTCCATAATAGTTGGTCAATTTGTTGGCTCCTCGGCACTTGCGGCTGTTGGTGCTTGTGCTGCACTGACCAATGTTTTTATTTGTGTGGCGCTTGGTGCTGGTGTGGGCGCAGGTGTGCTTGTAAGCCGCTATTTTGGTGCAAAAAATTATGGTAAAATGAAAACCATTGTGTCAACGTCCCTGATCAGCTTTTTGATCTTAAGCGTTGTCCTTGGTGTCTTTGGCTTTTGCTTTTCCCATTTCATGATGAGCGGATTACAGACCCCTGCCGATATATTGGAAGAAGCAGTATTGTATCTGCGGGTCTACTTTGTGGGTTTCCCGTTTCTATTCATGTACAACATTCTTTCCACCATGTTCACTTCCATCGGTGAATCCAAAATTCCGTTGGGACTGCTGATATTCTCATCTATCCTGAATATTTTTATGGATCTCTGGATGGTGGCCGGTCTTGGTCTGGGGGTGTTTGGTGCAGCCCTTGCGACCTTGATCGCACAAGGAATTTCTGCGGTGTTTTCGTTTTTGATCTTTCTGTCTCGGATGCGGCAATACAAGAGCTCCTTTAGCAGGTTCGACCGGCAGGAGCTGTATTCCATGCTTCGCATTGCGGTACCATCGGTTTTGCAGCAGTCCACAGTGTCTATCGGTATGATGATCGTGCAGGCAGTGGTAAATCCCTTCGGCACACAGGCACTTGCCGGGTATGCGGCAACGATGCGGGTAGAAAATGTTTTTTCGCTGATCTTCGTATCCATCGGCAATGCAGTTTCGCCGTTTGTATCCCAGAATTTTGGCGCAAAGAAAATTGAGCGTATCAAAAAAGGTTATCATGCTGCACTGGTGTTGGATCTATGCTTTGCAGTTCTTGCTTTCGTGGTCATTGAAACACTGCACACACAGATTTCCTCGTTGTTCTTGGGAAAAGACGGAACCGCGTTGGCCTATCAGGTGTCCGGTGATTATATGAGATGGCTTGGTTACTTTTTCATCTTCATGGGCATCAAGATGGCAACGGATGGCGTTCTTCGCGGACTTGGAATCATGCGGCCGTTTCTTATTGCAAATATGGTAAACCTTGCAATCCGCTTGTCTGTTGCTTTGATTTGTGCACCGCGTTTTGGTATTGCTTTTGTTTGGCTTGCAGTCCCGGCAGGTTGGCTTGCAAACTTCCTTATTTCCTATGCGGCGCTCAGAAGATCGTGGCCAGAGGATAAAGCAGCGGTATCTCAATGATTTCATGCAGTGGAGAGGTGCTTTGTTCTGACGGGTTTCACTTACAGAGAATGTGACGCGAAAAAAATTCGCCGGTGTTCCGTTCAGAAAATCAGATGCTCGCTAAAATATCTGTCAGTGTGGTGACAAATGCTTCATCCTGCTCCTTCGTCCGCTTTGCGCTCCCCTTGGGGTGCTTTCCGGCACGGAGGAGCTTTTTGTTTTCATAACGCCGTAGCATGAGAGCGTCTATATTATCAGCGGTGTATTCCAGACCATTCTGGTTCAGCACTCGTGCGCACTTGGCAAGACACATACTCGCCAGCCCGTAGTCCTGTGTTACGACCACATCCCCCGGCTTTACCCGGTTGACGAGGGCAAAGTCTACGCTGTCTGCCCCTTTATCGAACGCCAGCGTCTGCGCACCTTCCCGCTCGATTTGGTGAGAGGTGTCGCACAGGATGATGATAGGAACGCCGAACTGTTTTGCAATCTGCAATGTCAGGTCCACCACCGGGCAGCCGTCGGCATCAATCAAAATATTCATCGTCTTTCCTCCATCGCCCACCGAAATGCTTTCGCGGTACGCAAATCAGCGTCCTTAAAGTGCCCGCCGCTGTTCCATTCAAGGGTGCAGTCTGTGCCACGCTCTGCAAGTCGGCTGTGCAGGGTGCGGATGTTATCACCTACCGCAGCCATGACAGCGTTTTTCGTATGCTCTTCCTTGTCGCCAAGGCTCAGATAAACGCGCTGTGCCTGTATCGGGTGCCGCTGTTCAAACTCCATCCAGCCCGGAAACCAAACAGAGGGCGAGGCGGCAGCGATACCATAGAACAGATCAGTCTGGGTGGATGCCCACAGAGCAAACAATCCCGCCAGCGAGTAGCCGCCCAGAATGATTTTGACGTCTTCCGGGAGACGAAACTGCTGCTTCAGCGTGGGAATGACCTGTTCTGTCAGGAAGCTCAGGGTGTCCGCAGCATTGCCACTGAAACCCTGCTTTCCCCACACAGCAGGGGCTTCCCACGGAGAAAGTGCATCGTTCCAGCTTTCCACCGGGATGGCCGCAAACAAAAAGTGGTGCGCACTCTGTGCAATAGCGGCAATCTCGCTTTCCATGCTTTGCAGCTCGTGTTCGCCTGTCATTTGGAGCAGCAGGTATTCTGCATGGGGCTCGCCGTAAATGCGGCAAGGTCTGTTCCCGATTAGCATTGTCTGTGCGGTCATTGCAGCATCCTCCCGAAAATTTTCGATAAGCCCAGTATAGCAACCGAAAAATCATTTTGCAATTCAAAAGGCGTTCGCATTCGCAAGCAGTGTCTTCGTAAAAAAGCTGGCACCTGATTTGAAGTTGTGCGAGGCTTCCAGAGTGATGTATCAGCAGTTTTTGAACGATCATGCCGTAGCCCATAAGCGGCAGACGAACCGGGCACGTGGGATCTGAACAGGGCAGCGTTATTCAATACCGCTAAGCTCGCGGTACAGCGTGCGGGCATAGGAATCTGTCATGCCGCTGATATAGTCGGTGACCATCAGCAGCCGGAGGTACAAGTCAAAAGGTTCCGTGCCGGTTCGGGTGTTTTGGTAATCCTGCTTGTAATTGCCGGAGAAGATGGCGAGAAGCTTTTTGTCGGCCTTGGAAGGTGCCTGCCCGTCGGTGCAGTATGCAGAGTCATAGTACAGCACGGCGGGAACAAAATGATCCAGCAGAAAATCGAGAATGACTTGTCCGGACAGCTCCAGTTTCAGGATGCCGGGCGTATTAAAAATCTGCAAAAGGCATCGGCCTTCCATCACTGCCATTATACAAAAGAAACGCTGCTCCGGCAACAAAAAACGGATTCTCTGAAAAAAAACACAAAAACTGCAGCTTGAACATGTGCAGAGTTCCAATTTATTTCGGGATCCGAAAAAGGGAAAGCGGAGTGTTATGCTGCGGTGTACTACTTCTGTCAGATGCACCCGAAATTGAATCAGACAAAAGCTTCCCTTTCCGTGGGCTGCGTGCCTGCGGCGGGGAAGCTTTTTTGTATTCCTGCGGGGCAGGAACGGCGGGATATCAGCCAGATTGCACAAAACGCATTGCACAAAATTGAACAGCTTTTCAGGAAAAAATCTTGCTATTCCGCTTGCGCTCATGTATAATGGACTTGACTTGAAAGGTAGGATGTTTAAAAACACTCTGCCGTATGCTGCTGCAGATGACTTGAAAGGTGGAACATGGGATGTTGTATAAGAAAGCTTCTGAGATGAAACCCACTCCGATCCCCCATTGCATGGGCGGCGAGGGCACCGTGATGATGGAACGCCTGCTGGACGCGCCTGCCGAAATGCTGGGCAAGGGCCGCGCCTACGTGCGCCACACGCTGGCACCGGGCGTGACCATTGGCAGGCACACGCATGAGCACGAGATGGAAAGCATGGTCATCGTCTCCGGCCGCGCGGTCCACATCATCAACGGCGAGGAGCAGATCTTGGAGAAGGGCGACATTATTGCCGCCATGCCCGGCGACACCCACCAGATCGCCTGCCTGGGCGACGAGCCGCTGGTGCTGATCGCACAGGTGCTGTACGAATAAAGGAGGAGCTTCAGATGGAACAGATCCGCAGTGCCGATGTTCTGGCCAATTTTCCGCAGGTGGATGAGGAAAAACTGAACGCCGCCCTTGCCGCCGAAGCTGCCGCCAGCAACCGCAAGATCATTGTGCTGGACGACGACCCTACCGGCGTACAGACGGTACATGATATCTATGTTTATACAGATTGGACGGTAGAAAGCCTGCGCAAGGGCTTTGCTGCGCCGGAAAAGCTCTTCTTTATTCTGACCAACAGCCGCGGTTTTACCGTGGCCGAGACCACCAAGGCCCACCGCGAGATCGCGGAGAACACCGCCAAGGTGGCCCGCGAGTTCGGCATGGACTACCTTATCATCAGCCGCGGCGACTCCACCCTGCGCGGCCACTACCCGCTGGAGACCGACCTGCTGCGCGAGGTGACGGAGGCTGAGAACGGTTACAAAATGGATGGCGACATTCTGTGCCCCTACTTCCGCGAGGGCGGACGCTTTACACTGGACAACGTGCATTATGTGCGCTACGGCGCAGAGCTTGTGCCCTGCGGCCAGACCGAATTTGCCAAGGACGAGACCTTTGGCTACCACGCTAGCAACCTGTGCGAATACATTGAGGAAAAAACCGGCGGCAAAGTCCGTGCAGGAGACGTGACCTGCATCTCTCTGGAAAGCCTGCGCGCCATGGACTTTGACGGCATCGAGGCCCAGCTGCTGGCGGTGCACGATTACGGCCATGTGATCGTCAACGCAGTGGCGGACTGCGATGTGAAGGTGTTTGCAGTGGCACTGTACCGCGCCATGGCAAAGGGCCGTCACTTCACCATCCGCAGTGCGGCCGCACTGGTCAAGGCCATCGGCAATATTTCCGACCAGCCGCTGCTCACCCGGGAAAAGATGGTCACGCAGGAAAGCAAGGCAGGCGGCATCATCGTGGTGGGCAGCCACACCAAAAAGACCACTGCCCAGCTGGAAGAACTGAAAAAAGTACAGGGCATCGAGTTTATTGAGATGGACAGCGACAAGGTGCTGGTGCCGGGCGAGCTGGAAAAGGAAGCAGCCGCCATCGTGGCCCACTGCTCACAGCAGATCGCAAAGGGCATCACCTGCTGCGTGTCCACAAAGCGCGTGGTGCTCACCCTGCCGGACGACACCCCGGAAGCAGCCCTCGTGCGCAGCGTTGCCATCAGCGATGCACTGCAAAGCTGCGTGGGCAGGCTGACCGCTTCCCCGGCTTTTGTGGTGGCAAAGGGCGGCATCACCAGCAGCGACGTGGGCGTGAAGGCCCTGCGCGTGAAATGCGCCAAGGTGCTGGGCCAGATCCGGCCGGGCATCCCGGTATGGCAGACCGGTGCCGAAAGCCTGTTCCCCGGCACGCCGTACATTATCTTCCCGGGCAATGTGGGCGAAGTGTCCACCCTGCGGGAAGCGGTGGAAATTTTGCTGGGCTGATACTCTGATGATTTAGAATGCCCTCCGCTTCGCTCTGGGCATATTCAGCGGAAAAATTATTATGATTGCAAAACAGCCAGACCGCGGTTGCGCAGCAATGAAAGCCCCAGTGGGGCTTTCAAGCGGCAGAACGTTCTTGCGGGAGCAAGATGGAGGGGCCTTGCCCCGACAAGTTCCGCGGGTCTGGCTGTTTTGCTTTTTCACGGGGAAGGGCCGTGGCGGTAAACGGCATCTGCTCTTGCTCGTTTCCTGCGGAAACAGTCGCAAAGCAATAAAACTATGCTATTGCCCTTACGTTTCGTCGCATAAGCGACTTCAAATCGGCGCAACACAAAAAATCCTTTAGCGCAGCGACTTGGATTTTTTGTATGGAGCCCAACAGCTTTGGGGTTACTAGGGGCGAGCAGCCCCTAGTTCGTGCCTCCCGCGCCTCGAAAGTAGCGGGTGCTTTTCTGGTTCTCTTTTGGCACGCAAAAGAGAAC
>OHLC01000405.1_pt1 | contig 26070 bp, 24 predicted proteins | sample 1568981 | NCBI WGS metagenome assembly OHLC01 (sample SAMEA3879510, study PRJEB24766) | human gut metagenome | biome: human-associated habitat; feature: feces | place: USA | collected 1985/1987 | reverse complement strand
TCTCATGATACACCTCTATAACTAATTCAAAGCCTGTTCTCAGATTAGCATAGATAGCGCATAATGTCAATATGTAATAAGTGATGAGATTTATTGAGACTAACGAAGCTAAATACTTGGATATAAAAAAAGCCCCTCCAAAGAGGGGCTACTTGAACAAAAATACGGATTAAACCGGTTTAACGTGCCAAATGCGGTCGGCATATTCCAGAACCGCACGGTCGCTGGAGAAGTTGCCGATTCTGGCGACGTTGTTAATGGCTTTCTTTGCCCAGACGTCTTTGTCCAGATAATCTTTTTCCGCATCATGAATGGCCTTGGTGAAAGCTTCCAAATCTGCCAGAATGAAGTAATAATCGCGATTCAGCAGTTCTTCGTAGATTACTTTGAACAGCAGAACATAGTCTTTCTCGCAGAACATATTGGAATTAATGGCATTCAAAATCCGTTTAATGTAATCTGAATCTTCATAATACTTGCGCGGATTATAAGAATTTGTCCGGCGCATTTCCTGAATTTGTTCTTCTCTCAGGCCGAACAGATAGAAGTTGTCGGCGCCGACGGCTTCGCGGATTTCAATATTGGCACCGTCATAAGTGCCGACGGTGAGGGCGCCGTTCAGGGCAAATTTCATATTGCCGGTACCTGAAGCCTCAAAACCCGCCGTCGATGACTGAATGCTGACATTGGCGGCCGGAATAAGAACTTCGGCCAGAGAGACTTTATAGTCCGGCATAAAGACGACTTTCAACAGGCTGTTTGCCCGCGGGTCGGCATTGATGACGCTGGCCACGTTGTTAATCAGCTTAATGATTAATTTGGCAAAATTGTAAGACGGAGCAGCTTTGCCCGCAAAAATATAAGTCCGCGGCGCCGCCGGCTTGACGCCGTCTTTGATAATTGCCAGATATTCGCCGATGACATGCAGAATAGTCATCAGCTGGCGTTTATATTCATGAATGCGTTTGGCATGAACGATGAACATGCTGTTCGGGTCAACGATAATGCCGTTGGTTTCAAAAATTTTCTGAGCCAGACGGACTTTGTTGGTTTGTTTGACTTCATTGAATTTTTTGATGAAGTTTTTGTCATCGGCAAAATCGGCAATTCCTTCCAGCAAATCGAGATTGGTAATCCAGTCGTCGCCGATTTTAGACGAGATAAGGTCAGACAACGCCGTATTGGCATGCAGCAGCCAACGCCGCGGCGTAATGCCGTTGGTCACGTTGGTGAATTTTTCCGGCCACAGTTCATAGAATTCCGGAACCAGTGATTTTTTCAGCAGTTCGGAATGCAGCTTGGCCACGCCGTTGACCGAGAAAGACCCGACGATTGACAAATTGGCCATACGGATAATCTGATTGTCGCCGTCGCCCGAAACAATCGTTACTTTCGACAATTTGCCGGCATCATCGCCGAATTTGCTCTTGGCAAAATTAATAAAGCGGCGGTTGATTTCATAAATAATCTGCAAATGCCGCGGCAGCAGTTTGCCCAAAATGCGGGACGGCCATGTTTCCAGAGCTTCCGGCAGCAGGGTGTGGTTGGTGTAGGCAAAGATTTTTGTCGTGATGTCCCAGGCGGCATCCCAATCCTGACCGTGAACGTCCATCAGCAGGCGCATCATTTCCGGAATGGCCAGCGAGGGGTGGGTATCGTTCAGCTGAATGCAAACCTGATTCGGCATTTCGCTGAAATCGTTGCTTTTCTCCATAAAGCGGCGGATAATATCCTGAATGGCGCAGGAAACGAAGAAATACTGTTGTTTCAGGCGCAGCTCCTTGCCGGATTCAACCGCATCGGACGGGTACAAAACTTTGGAAACGGTTTCGGTTTCGATTTTGTCACGCACCGCTTCGATATAGCCGCCTTCATTAAAAATATTAATATCCAGCTCATCGTCGGTTTTGGCCGAGAACAGCCGCAGATAGTTGACCGATTTGCCGTCATAGCCGACGATCGGAAAATCAAACGGCACGCCGTACATGGTTTTGGTATTCATCCAGATATAGCTTTCCTGGCCGCTGGCGTTTTTAAAAGTTTCAACGTCGCCGTACATCGGAATGGCAACCTTCCGATCCAAACGGGCAAACTGCCAGGGAGAGTCTTCGCCCTGCCAGGTGTCGGCCTGCTCAACCTGATAGCCGTTGTCAAATTTTTGTTTGAACAAACCGAACTGATAGTTGATGCCGTAGCCGAAACCGGGAATGCCGAGTGAAGCCATGGAGTCCAGATAGCAGGCGGCCAGGCGGCCCAGGCCGCCGTTGCCCAGCGCCGGATCGTATTCGGCGTCAAAAATTTCTTCTAATGAAATGTCTTCGGGAAAACCGTCAATCTTAATGTTTTTAAGAATATTAAACAGGCCGAGGTTGTGCAGGTTGTTTTCCAGCGACCTGCCGATAAGATATTCAATGGAAAGATAATAAACGCGCTTGGTGTTGACTTTGTTGTACCGGGCAATCGTTTCATACATCTTGTCCATGGCAAATTCGCGAACAGCCAGAGCAATGGCGTCCAGGGCTTCGTCTTTGTTGATTTCGCGGGTGCGTTTGCCGATAAAATACTTGATGTAATGCTCGATTGATAATTTTAAGCGGGCTTTGTCAATTTCATTGATGATTGCGGAATCTTTCTTGCTCAACTCTTTATCCCCTCTGTTATGATAACATACTAATTTATCCTCACACTTACGATAAATTGTTTGAAATATGGTTAATATATAGGTAATTTTTGAAATAAATGTAGCGGTTATGACTTTTTTAAGAAATAAAGTTGCAAAATACCGTAAAATAATAGTATGTTCAATTAACGACAATTAACTAAGGTGAATTCGATGAAAAAGACTTTTTGGTCTTCTCTGTTGCTGGCGACGGCTCTTTCGACGACGGCCAATGCCCAGTCTATTTTTGAGGCCCTGAGCAGCGCTTATGAAACCAATCCGACCCTGCAGGCGCAGCGGGCTTATTTGCGCTCGATTGATGAAAATGTTGCCATAGCCAAATCGGGATACCGTCCCAGTCTGGCTTTGACCGGAAGTTATACCGACGCAAGCGTTGACAGCAACGTGGAACCCAAAAATCAGGATAATGACAAGACGATTTTGGCCGCGACCATCAGCCAGCCCTTGTTCAGCGGTTTTTCTACCGTCAACAGCGTTAAGTCGGCAGACAGCACGGTTCGCGCCCAGCAAAACAATCTTTACAATGTGGAACAGACGGTCTTTCTTGACGCTTCAACCGCTTATCTTGACGTGTTGCAGAACACGGCGATTGTTGACCTGCAGAAAAACAACGAAAAACTTTTGAAAAAACGTCTTGATGAAACGGTTGAGCGTTTTAATGTCGGCGAGGTAACCCGGACAGACGTTTCACAGGCCCGGGCGCGCTACTCGCAGGCCCGTTCCGACCGGATTGCCGCCGAAGGCGATTTGGAGGCCTCCAAGTCAACTTATACCAAAATTATCGGCGCCGCGCCTGATAAACTGAAAAGTCCGGAAATCGGAGCTTTTCTGCCGAAAACTTTTGAAGAAGCGCTGGATTATGCCAAAATGAACAACTACGGCGTCAAATATGCCAAAGATATTCTTAACTCCAAAACCTACGACGTAGCTACCAATACCGGTGCATTGCTGCCGCAGGTTACTTTGGACGGAAGCATTTCCAACACCAAAACCAGCGGCGACATGTATGACCGCGACCCTGATGTTGACAGTGCTGAAATCGGCATCAATATGACCATTCCGCTCTATAATTCCGGCGAAAGCCGTGCCAAAATCCGCCAGAGCAAATATTTGAAATGGCAGGCGCAGGAGCAGGTTCTTGAAGCCGAACGCAAAGCCGTGGCCGATGTAACCTCGGCGTGGGAATATATGGTTGCCAACCGGGCAAAAATCAAATCGATTAAAGATCAGGTCAAGGCTAATGAAATCGCCCTTGACGGCGTTCAAAAGGAAGAAGCGCTCGGCAACCGGACGATTCTGGATGTGTTGGATGCTTATCAGGAACTGCTTAACTCAAATGTTGAGGAAGTTAAAGCCCGCCGCAACTATTATGTTTCCGGCATGAACGTGCTGATGGCCATGGGCAAATTAACTGCCGAAGATTTGAAACTAAACGTTGACATCTATAATCCTAAAAAATATTATAAAGAAACACGTGATAAATGGTTATCTTTGTCAGTTGAAAAATAATTATATAATTTTTGGTGGTAAATTATGGCTGAAGAACCTAATGAAGACCTGTCTATGGATGATATCCTGTCCTCAATCCGCAATATTTTGATGGAGGATAATGCCGCTCAACAGTCTGTACCGCAGCCCGCCCCGCAAACCGAAAAAAAGGCGGAACCCGTTTCTGCCCCGGCGGCGGAACTGCCCCCGGTCATAAATACCGCTGATGAATTAAATACCGCTGACCAAGATGATGAGCTTTCCGCCGAGGCTTTGCTCGGTCTGGGTGATAATGCCCAGGCGTCGGACGCTCCGGAAGATGATGTGTTCAACCTTTCCCCGTCAATGATTGTTGATGAAGCACTGGACGAACCTGTCCTCAGCAACCCCGCAGACAACGAACCGGAAATCTCGGAAGACGATATTCTTGATTTGAGCCGTCTGGCGGCTCCTTCGGCAGATGAACTGACCGGAGAAACCGCACCGGCAGCCATGCCTGTTGCCGAGCCCGAACCTCAAACTCCGTCGATGCAGGCGCCGCTGGCTTCTCAGGTTCTGGCGGAGGAAGATGCGTTTCCCGCAGAACCACCAGTCTCAGAAGAACCGGAAGTTACCGTTGACGATGTAATGAATTTAAGCAGCTTGGTTGAAGAGCCGGTTTTGCCGTCCGAACCGGAATATGGTTCGTCTGACAGTGTTTATCCGCATACGGAGGCCGAACCTGTTGCCGCCGTGCCGGAGTTTGGTTTGCCGGATGATTTGCCGCAGGAAACGGCCGACTTCTCGATTCGTGATGAAGAATTGAGTGCGGAGACGGCTCCCGCCTCGGAAGAATTCCGCGAGGAGGGCGAGGGAAGTGTTGCCGTGCCGCCGCTGGATTTTGAACTGCCGCAAATTGATGTTGACGCCGAACCGATTTATGAACCCGAACACTCGGCCGCACCCGAAATCGACCCCAGCCGCGTTATGGCGAGCATGCCGCAGAGCGAAGAGCTGCCGGCAGAACCTGAAGAGGAAAGCGTTATTGACGATGCGACGCTGAACGAGATTTTGGATTTCCATGCTCAGGTTGAAGAAACCAAACCGACGGAACCGGAATATAACGAAAGTCCTTCTTCCGAACCTGAAGCGGTTGAACCGGCGGACAATATTCAGGATGTTCCGTCCGAACCGGTTATTGAAACCGTTGAAGCCGAGAGAGAAACCAAAACGCCTGTCGAAGCACCTGCCGCCCCAAGCGAAGATGCGGCTGATGTTTCAGCAAATATTATCAGCAATTTTGCCAAGCTTTTTGCCGAGAAAAAAGCGGCTGAAATGCCGCAAACGGCTGATGTTTCGGAAACGGAATCCCGTCCGGAACCGGTTAAGGCGGCATCTCCGAGCATTTCCGAACTGGTGCGTGAAGCTGTTGTCCGCCAGGTGACCCAGCAGATGGATGTTAATTTTGAAAGCTATGCGCGCGAAGCCGTGGCCGCCCAAACCCAAGCCTGGCTGGATGCAAACCTGCCGGCAATCGTTGAAGCCGTTGTTTCCAAAGAAATTGAACGAGTGATGGCAAAGGTCGGTTCATAACGGCTGTTCCGGAACCGGTCTCATCACATTTGTGCTCTCAAATTGATTTTTGAGAGCATTTTGCGGTTTACAGAAACGAATTTTAATGTTAAGAAACAACCAATTATAAACTGAATATAAAGTTTAAGGATAAAAAATGTTAGAGAAAAACTATACCCCTAAAGATTTTGAGGAAAAAATTTACGCCGATTGGGAAAACAGCGGTGATTTTCAGCCCGATATGCGCTCTTCTTCCGAGGCTTTTTCGATTGTCATTCCGCCGCCGAACGTTACCGGTGTTCTGCACCTCGGCCATGCGCTTGACGATACGTTGCAGGATATTTTAGTGCGCTATAACCGTATGCAGGGCAAAAAAGTTCTCTGGCAGCCGGGAACTGACCACGCCGGTATCGCAACCCAGATGGTGGTTGAGCGCAATCTGGCCAAAGAAGGTGTTTCCCGCCATGATTTGGGACGTGAAAAATTTATTGAAACCGTTTGGAAATGGAAAGAACAGTCCGGCGGCACAATTTGCAAACAGCTGCGCCGTTTGGGAGCGTCTTGCGATTGGTCGCGCGAACGTTTTACCATGGATGAAGGCTTAAGCCGCGCGGTTCGCAAAATCTTTGTCAATATGTATAAAGACGGCCTGATTTACAAAGCCAAAAAACTGGTCAACTGGGATTCCAAATTTATGACCGCCGTTTCCGATTTGGAAGTTGTTCAGAAAGAAACTGTCGGCAAAATGTATTACTACAAATATCCGATTGAAAACGAACCGGGCGAATTCATACACATTGCCACCACCCGTCCCGAAACCATGTTCGGCGATACCGCGGTAGCCGTTTCCAAAGAAAATGAAAAACTGAAACATCTGATTGGTAAAAATGCGATTTTGCCGATTGTCAATCGTCCGATACCGATTGTCGCCGATGACCATGCCGATCCTGAAAAGGGAACCGGTGCGGTTAAGATTACTCCGGCGCATGACTTTAACGACTTTGAAGTCGGCAAGCGCCACAACCTGCCGATGATTAATATTTTGAACGAGGATGCCACCCTCAATGAAAATACGCCTTTCCCGGGGATGGATACGCAGACGGCGCGCCGGAAAACCATTGAAAAGCTGGAAGAACTCGGCCTGATGGAAAAGATTGAAGACCACCCGATGGTTATTCCTTACGGTGATCGTTCCGGCGTGGTTATTGAGCCTCTGATGACCGACCAATGGTTTGTTGACGCACCGAAACTGGCGGTTAAAGCGATTGAAGCGGTTGAAAACGGCGATATGGAATTTGTGCCGAAGTCATACGAAAAAACCTATTTTGAATGGATGCGCAATATCCAGCCTTGGTGCATTTCCCGTCAGCTGTGGTGGGGACACCAGATGCCGATTTGGTACGGCCCGGACGGCGAAATCTTCTGTGAAGAAAATGTTGAAGAAGCTCAGGCTGCCGCAGACAAACATTATGGCAAACACGTTGAGCTGACCCGTGAAACTGATGTTCTTGATACCTGGTTTTCTTCCGGGCTGTGGGCCTTTTCAACTCTCGGCTGGCCGGATAAAAGCGACTATCTGGATACGTTCTATCCGACATCTGTGCTGGTAACCGGCTTTGACATCATTTTCTTCTGGGTTGCCCGTATGATGATGATGAGCATGTACATGATGAAGAAGGTACCGTTCCGCAAATGCTACATTCATGGTCTGGTTCGCGACGAAAAAGGCCAGAAAATGTCCAAGTCCAAAGGCAACACCATTGATCCGATGATTCTGGTTGAGCAATACGGTGCCGATGCGCTGCGTTTCTTCATGGCCGCCATGGAAACTCAGGGGCGCGATATCAATATGTCGGAAGCCCGCATTGCCGGTTATCGCAATTTTGCTACCAAATTATGGAATGCCGCCCGCTTCGGTGAAATGAACGAATGCAGACTGCGCTCGGATTTTGATGAAACTAAGGCAGAGCTGGCGGTCAACCGGTGGATTATTGCCAAAGCCAAACAGGCGACCAAAGAGGTAACCGATAATCTGAACGCTTTCCGCTTTTCGGAAGCGGCCAATGCCGTTTACCAGTTTACCTGGGGCTCTTTCTGCGACTGGTATATTGAGATGATTAAGCCGATTTTGTATGGCGAAGACGAAAAGGCCAAAGCCGAAACCCGTGCTGCTTTTGCCTGGGTTCTTGACCGGATTTTGGTTATTCTGCATCCGTTTATGCCGTTTATTACCACCGAACTGTGGAATAACACCTGCGATGAACGTAAATGCAAACTGATTAATTTTGCCTGGCCGAAAGATGCGGCTTTTGATACCGCGGCCATGGACGAGGTTGACTGGTCGATTGAGCTCATCAGCGCCATTCGTTCACTGCGGGCGGAAATGAATATTCCCACCGGTGCCAAATTGACGGTTTATCTGAAAGACGGCAACGCGCAGTCCTGTGCTAATCTGCAAAGCTTTAATCAGATTATCTGCTCTCTGGCGCGTTTGGACAAGCTGGAATGTTTTGCCGCCGGACAGGAAATCAGCAAAGATATGGTTTCAGGCGTTTTCCGCGAAGGCATCATCTTGCTGCCGTTGAAAGGCGTGGTTGATTTTGCCGCCGAAAAAGAACGTTTGAAAAAGGAATTGGACAATCTCAACAAATATTTGGAAGGCTATGCCCGCAAACTGAGCAACCCGAGCTTTGTCGAGCGCGCTCCTGCCAAAGTAGTCGAAGAAGAAAAACGCCGACAGGCCGAAGCAATGGAAAACAAAGCCAAAATCGAAGAAGCCCTGCAGCGTATTGCCAACTTCTGATACAAAAATCCCCTGAAATTTTTTCAGGGGATTTTGTTTCGGAAAAACGTTTCTGACAGCAAAACTTGCTAAGGGATGGTTTTTCTGTTAGAATTAAAACTGATTTATTATTGTTTCCGGGGAGAAGGCTGATGCAGGAGAATGACGAAAATACGGTTAATCAGGAAGATGAAATGCCGTCGCAGGATACAGCGCACGAATATCCTGATCAGGAAGGGGCATCTGTGCCGGCGGAAGATGACGGAAATGAAAGCCGCTCCCGTCCCAATCGGGGAAAATAGATTTTAAGGGCAGTGACCGAAGTGGCAGGCGTAGAGGATGTCTATGAAACCGTTGCCGTTATTGTAAAAAAAGATGAAAACGTTACGCCGAAAGAGAAAAGAAAAAAAGTTTTGGATGCGGTGCTGAAAGTTACCGGCGTTCGGGGCGCATATAATGATGTCAAAGAGGTGTTCAAGCGCAGAAACAAGGAGAAAAACGCCGAAGAAACTCCTGAAAAGCCGGATAAAAAGACAAAGCGCAAAAATGTTTTTAAGAGGATTGTTCAGGCCGTCAAACTGGCTTGCAAAGCCGGAATATTTGTTTGCAAATGTCTGATGAAAGTTGTTGGTCCCGGTGTTTATGTTATTGAAAAGATACTGGAAAAAACTTTAGTCGTGGCCAAAACGACATATAAGGCTATCAAAGCCGATGATAAAAAAGAAAGGAGAGAAATCCTGATTAACGGTGCCGTTGAACTGATTGGCTGGAATGGTAAAACCGGAAAACTGCAAAAAAAATTACAAAATGCCGCTAAAACGGTTCATACCGTTTCCGGCGCTGTCGGCAGCATAGCCAAAGAGCCCAATGTGGACGGATTGATTGGTGCTGCGGTAATTATCGGCAAAGATGCCGTCAGTGATACCAAGGTCAGACGGATTGCCGATGATGTAAATAAATACGGTGAAAAGCTGAATAACGAATTGCGACAGAATGAAACGGAAAATAAGCCGTCTGTTTCACCGGTAACCAACGCTGCCGATAATAGGGAAACAGCAGCTCCGGCAGTGACGGAAGAAAATATCGTCGCAGCAGCGGAAATAAATATGGAAAATATCATCGAAATAACGGTACGGCCCGAAACACAGACGGAAAATACGAATACGCAAGCCGATACTGCATTGCCGGAAACGGTTGCGGAGGAGTTCAAAAATAATATGATATCCGGGCACCAACGCCTGCAGGAAGTCAGAGCAAAAATAGCAGCCCGAAAAAACAGTACGGAAGACAATCCCCAAACGGCGGCAGACGATATTGCCTTGATACGAAGTTTGCGAACCCGTCCTGCCCGGCAGACGGTTATCCGCCGGCCACAGAATTTCAGCGCCGAAAGAATGATGTTGCTGCAAGCGATGCAACGCTGTTAGTTTTGTAATAAAATCATGATTGTCTAGGATTTAAGCCCCCTTTTCAAGGTGGGTTTAGCGTAAAGATGTTCTTATAAAACATGTTATAATGCTGCTGATTTCTGTTTTATATAAGAAGAAATTAGCAAAAGGGGCGGATAAACCGCCCCGATTTACAATTTAATCTCCATACCGTCATAAGCCAAGTCAACCTGCGGCGGCAGCAGGGATTTAAAACTCTCATAATCAACTTTTGCCGAAAGATGCGTCAAAATGGTTTTTTGAGGCTGTAATTGCTCCAGATAAGGCTGTATTTTTATCCAATTGCTGTGTCCGTTGCGCACCTGCTGCATTCCGTTGTTGCATTCCAAAAGCAGCAGGTCCAGTCCATGCAGGCAGTCCAGGACTTGTTGCGTCAGATTATCGTAGTCGGTTACCAGGGCAAAGTTTTTATAGCGAAATCCCCAGCTGTGAATCCGGTTGTGCGGCAGTTCAAAACAGGTCCAGTCCATATTTTCAATCAGATTATTGCCGTTTTTTATTTCAAGCCAGCGAATACGGTCTTTACCGTTTTCCTGATAGGTTCCGAACATATACCCGTAGCAGCGTTTCAGTTCGGCCAGAGTTTCTTCCGCGGCATAGACGTTAATCTGCTTTCCGAGCAATGCTGCCGCTCTGAACAGTTCAGGTACGCCGGCGATATGGTCATAATGTCCGTGAGTTAAGAAAACGCCGTCGATGTCGGTAATATTATTGGCAAGCGTTTGCAGACGAAATTCCGGCCCCATGTCAATTAAAATTTTATGGCCGTTGTCTTCCAGATAAACCGAAAATCTGGATCGTTGGTTATACGGGTGAGTGCGGTCTTTAATTTCACCCCAGTGGTTAAAGCACATCGGCAAACCGTAAGCCGAGCCTGAACCTAAAATTTTAATAATCATTTCCCCGCCTTTCGCTTATATCTTAAAAAAATCCCCCGTAACGGTCGCTGCGGGGGATTTTTTTATAATGAAAAATTACTTTTTCAAAATAGACTTACCGGCATAAACCGCCATATCGCCCAGTTCTTCTTCAATACGAATGAGCTGGTTGTATTTGGCCATACGGTCGGTACGAGACATCGAACCGGTTTTAATCTGACCGCAGTTGGTGGCAACGGCGATATCGGCAATCGTGGTGTCTTCGGTTTCACCGGAACGGTGAGACAAAACAGCGGTGTATTTGTTGCGCTGAGCCAAGTCAACAGCTTTCATGGTTTCGGTCAGAGAACCGATTTGGTTAACCTTAACCAGAATAGAGTTGGCTACGCCTTTTTCAATACCCATTGCCAAGCGTTTCGGGTTGGTAACGAATAAATCGTCGCCGACCAGCTGAACTTTGTCGCCGATGGCATCGGTCAGCATCTTCCAGCCTTCCCAGTCATCTTCGGCCATACCGTCTTCAATGGAGAAAATCGGGAAACGGTTGCAGAGGTCTTTATAGAATTCAACCATCTGAGCGTTGGTGTAAGATTTTCCTTCGCCTTTCATCTCGTATTTGCCGTTTTCATAAAATTCGGAAGAAGCGGCGTCAATAGCCAGGACAACGTCTTCACCCGGCTTGAAACCGGCATCTTTAATGGAGTTGACAATGAAAGTCAGAGCTTCTTCGGCAGACTGCAGATTCGGAGCGAAACCGCCTTCGTCGCCGACGTTGGTGTTGTGGCCGGCTGCTTTCAGGTTCTTTTTCAGAGTATGGAAAATTTCGGCGCCCATACGAACGGCTTCTTTGATTGAAGAAGCGGAAACCGGCATAATCATGAATTCCTGAATGTCAATCGGGTTGTCGGCATGCTGGCCGCCGTTAACGATGTTCATCATCGGAACCGGCAGAGTGCGGGCCATGGTGCCGCCCAGATAGCGGTACAGCGGCAAGCCGGCTTCTTCGGCCTGGGCTTTGGCAACGGCCAGGGAAACGGCCAAAATGGCATTGGCGCCCAGACGGCCTTTATTTTCGGTTCCGTCCAGGTCAATCATGGCCTGGTCGATGGCAATCTGGTCTTCGGCATCCAAACCGGCCAAAGCGTCATAAATTTCTTCGTTAACATTGTTAACGGCTTTTTCAACGCCTTTGCCGCCATAACGTTTCTTGTCGCCGTCACGCAGTTCGACAGCTTCATGAACGCCGGTAGAAGCGCCGGACGGAACGGCAGCGCGGCCGAAAGCGCCGGACTGCAGAACAACGTCGGCTTCAACGGTCGGATTGCCGCGAGAGTCCAAGATTTCTCTGGCATGAATATCAACAATAGCACTCATTTTTTTCTCCTAATTAATTTATAAAATGAACTGCGTATAACTTCCTGCATTTTGAGGCGAATGTCAAGCACAACTATACTTATCAGTAAGATAAAATGCATTTTGTGCCGGGCTCGGGAGCGTCGTAAAACTATTCGGTTGCCGCAAAAATTTGCAGCCCGAAAGGCGGAATGAAAAGCTGCCGGAGGACTTGGCTTTTCGGCTTATCGTGCTGCGGCCGTTTGTCCGGGATTTTTTTATTGCAAGTTAATTTTTGAACGGTTAAATTAAAAAAAACGATTGAAAGGAGCTGCCCATGTTTTCGGAAAAATGGCATAAACGTTTTATGGAAGTTGCGGAATTGGTTGCCACCTGGTCAAAAGACCCTTCAACCAAAACCGGTGCAATTGTCGTCGGCCCTGACCGTGAAATCCGTGCCACCGGCTATAACGGCCTGGTCAGAGGCGTAGATGATAATAAGCCGGAACGGATGGAGCGCCCGACCAAATATGATTTTTTTGAACATGCCGAACGCAATGCCATTTATAATGCCTGTCTGACCGGAACCTCGCTGAAAGGCTGCGTAATGTATGCCACTCACGCACCCTGCACCGACTGTGCCCGCGCCATTATCCAATCGGGAATTAAAATGGTGGTAACTCACGAAGTCAAAATTGATGAAAATACTCCGCAGAATACCTGGCGCGATAAGCTTGCTTTTTCCGAGCAGATGTTTCGCGAGGCCGGCATTGAATATTTAACGCTCCCGCGCGAAAAATAATCCAGTCATCTTTAAAACCGCATATTTTGAACTATGTCACTTTTATGAGACGCCGCACTTTAAAAGTTTAATAGGTCATATTATCTATAACCAAGAGATAAATTAATGACATATTAAAACTTTTGGTGTAAAAAACAAGCTGCCAAAGTTAGTACCATAGGAGGTTATACGTATGAAAGTTCTCATAGCCGACGACCATGCCTTATTTCGTGACGGCCTTAGTCTGCGATTGGAAAAAATTGAGCCTAAGTCCGTCATTTTTCAAGCTGCTAATTTTACCCAGGCATTGAAAATTCTTGATGATGAGAAGAAAATCGATTTGGTAATTCTGGATTTGGATATGCCGGATATGAATTGGGAAGAAGGCCTGGCCGAACTCCGTCAAAAGGCAAACGGAGCCCGCTATGTCATCGTATCTGCTTCCGAAGATCCCCGCAATATCCGCAAATCGCTGGAGCAGGGAGTTTGCGGTTATATTCCCAAACGTTCCGAACCGAAAATTCTGACCAGTGCCCTGCAGTTGATTTTAGACGGCGGAACTTATTTGCCGCCTTCCGTGCTTGAGCCAAATCCGGCCATCTCGGGGTCGGAGAAAAACAGCGCAACGGCGCCGGTTTCCAGCGGCAAAACCTTAACCAACCGTCAGCAGCAGGTTTTGGGATTGGTTGCTCAGGGAATGTCCAATAAACAGATTGCTTATGAAATGGGTGTTTCCGAAGCGACCGTTAAACTGCATATAAATGCCTTGCTTCGTTCGGTCGGTGCCACCAATCGGACACAGGCGCTGATCCGCGCCCAACAGATGGGGCTGATTTGACTGCCGGAAATTTTTCAAACCGCAACCGTGTGTCGAACCACACGGTTTTTCTTTGCCGGAAAATAATAAAAAGCCCCTCGGGAGGGGCTGTGGAGTTAGTTGTGGTTTTTAATGATATTGCCGCAGCAGGCCGCTTAAAACACCTTGAATCTTAACCCGGTTGGCCGGAAGCCTGCGGGTCTGATAATCTTTGTTGCAGGGAATAAGCAGAATATCGTTTTTGTCCCGCTTAATGACTTTAAGCGTTGCTTCGCAGTCATCTACCAGAGCAACGGCAATTTCGCCGTTGTTGGCGCTGTCCGTTTTTTTGATAATGACCGTATCACCGTCCAAAATGCCGGCTTCAATCATCGAATCCCCTTCAATGGTCAGGGCATAAAACAATCCGCGGTTAACCATTTCAAACGGAACGGAAACCTTTTCATTCTCGTCGGCAATGGCTTCAATCGGGGTTCCTGCCGCAATTTTTCCGTAAAGGGGGATTTGCGCTGCTGAATTCTGTAAGGCGGTTTCCCGCTTTTTTTCTTCTTCAATGATTGCGCTGGGCTTAAACTTGGGAAGTCTGACAACTTCCAGCGCCCGGGCGCGGTGAGGGAGCTTTTTGATAAAGTTTCTTTCTTCCAGCGCGGTAATCAGCGCATGAATGCCGGACTTTGATTTCAGGCCGACGGCTTCTTTCATCTCTTCAAAAGAAGGAGAACAGCCGGTTTCTTTTAAAACTTTGTTGATAAACATCAGCAGTTTGTATTGTTTTTCGGTCAGCATCCGTTTCCCCTAAAAAAAGTAGAACAAACAATATATTTGTTCTACTTTAGTTCTTTTTCCTTGTCAAGGGTGATTAACTGCGTCCGGCGCTTTTTTTGCGCTTGAGCTGACGATAGTCGATCAAATCTTTGGCCGGGGCTTTTACCAGTTTCTTCTTTTTTTTGTTGTTTGAAGCCAGTTTCCGGGCAATTTTCAATTCCTGCATGTTAAGCTCTTTCGGGGCCTTGGGCAACAGTTCCGTCAATGGTTGCAGCTTCAGCGGCTGTATTTTTGCGGCCTGAGCGATTTTTTCGGAATTGGCGTTGCTTTTTTTCTTGACGGAATCCTTTTGCTGAGCCTGTTCTTCAAACCAGGAGCGCATGTCGCCGTGCCCGGGAACGGCCTGGGCAACCAGCGTTGCGAATTGCGCCGTTTTCCAGTCAACCGTGGTGTCGTTCAACAGCTTGATCGCTCTGGTCTGAATGCTCTTGTTGCGCGTGAGCGTTTTGATGAATTCCTCCGAGTTGAGCGAAGCTTCGTCGCCGCCGTGTGTTTCGATAAATTTGACGGCCTTGTTGGCAATAGCTGTTCTTGACGCCGGCCTTTCCACCATAATCTGATGCATCAGCGACAAAACGGCCGGATGAAGCTTGCGGACGCTGGCTTTAACGCCGGATTTGTTGATAATATCCTGAACGGCCTTGAAATTATCCTGATTGTAAACCTCAACCATATACCATTCGAAAGCTTCGGTCATTTGATGTTCGTGCTGTCTGGCGGTTTTCTGCCAGTTGGCTTTGCCGACCCCGCCTTTTTTCAGGGACTGGTAAACCTCTTTATATTTTTCGTGATTTCCCAGCCATTTCAAAAATTTCTGAGCGTGTGCCGGGCTGATTTGGTTAATGCCGCGGTAGCCGCCTTTGTCATTCCAGGTGGCAATTGAGCTCGGGTTTTTACCGATACCGGCACCGTTGGTTTCATAAGTCGAGGCCAGCCAACAGGGAGAACCGTTGCAGACTTCGTTGTAATATTTGCCCGGGTAAGCCCGGAAAACGGCGCTGAATTCTATCGTCTTGGCGTCATTGTTTCTGTTTGGAGCCGCTGTGACTGACGCTTCGGTCGTGTCGATTTTGCGGTCTTCCGAGCGTCCTCCCGTTTCGGCCGCATGCGAATTAAGGCTTTTGCCGCTTAACAGCAAGGCCAACCCTCCGATTTTTACCGAACGGGGAATTCTGATATTTTTTGCTTTTTCGATAAGGTCAAATTCATTGGCAAACTTCCAGGCTTTCTTCAGAGACTGCGAAGTTTTTTCCAGCCAGATTTTCCACCCGGTGCGGGCGGTCGTAGTTTCTTCTTTTTTCATCTTTTTCTCCGTTTATTCAATAAAATTATAGTATCCGTCACTAAAAATGTCTAGAGCAAAATCATACTTTTTTATTGAAAAAAGGAATGCTTGTGTATATAGTGCTTGCTAGATTTTAATATAGATGAAATGGAAATTTTAATATGAGCGAAGAGACCAATATTCACCGTGAGTCCCGCCTGGCCAAATTGCGTGCTTTGGAGGAGAGCGGTTACAATCCTTATCCTTATCGTTTTCAACCGACGGCTTTTGCGGCTGATTTGCAGGAAAAATATAAAGACCTTGAAGCCGGTACCGACACCGAAGACCGCGTAACGGTTGCCGGCCGAGCCATGGCTGTCCGCAACAGCGGCATGTTTATCGACATTAAGGATAAAAGCGGCAAAATACAGGCTTTTTGCCATAAAAACCATTTGTCTGAAGAAGAACTGGCCCGCCTGAAAAATCTGGACGTCGGCGATATCGTCGGCATCAGCGGCTATATCCGCCGCACGCCGCGCGGAGAATTGTCTATTGCCGCCGAAAAGTTTGACATCATTGCCAAGTCGTTGCAGGCGCTTCCCGAAAAGTTTCACGGCCTGACCGACGTTGAAGCCCGCTATCGTCAGCGTTATGTCGATTTTATCATGAATGACGACAGCCGTGAAATTTTTGAAAAACGCTGCCGGATTACTTCTGCTGTCCGCCATTATTTTGAGGACAACGGTTTTCTTGAGGTTGAAACGCCGATGCTTCACCCGATTATGGGCGGCGCCAATGCCAAGCCGTTCATTACTCATCACAATACGCTGGATATGGATTTATATCTGCGCATTGCTCCGGAACTTTATTTGAAGCGCCTGGTCGTCGGCGGATTTGACCGCGTGTTTGAAATCGGCCGAAACTTCCGCAACGAAGGTATTGACAAAAGCCATAACCCGGAATTTACCGCGCTGGAAGCTTATCAGGCTTATGCCGATTACAACGACATGGCCGAACTGATTCCGAACCTGATTGCTTATGTTGCCAAGCAGGTTCTCGGTACTCCGGTTATTCATGTCGGCGAGCATGAAATTGACCTGAGCAAGCCATGGGTTAAAAAATCGATGATTGATTTGGTTAAGGAATATACCGGAGCTGATTTCCTGACTGCCGAAACACTGGACGACGCCAAGACTTTGGCCAAATCGGTCGGTGTTGACGCTTCCGACTGCATTTCCTGGGGCAAGGTTATTTCCGAGGTCTTTGATGCTAAAGTCGAAGAACATCTGATTCAGCCGACCCTGGTTATGGATATGCCGCGCGATATTTCGCCGCTGGCAAAAACCCATCGCAGCAATCCCCGCCTGGTCGAACATTTTGACGCCTATATCGCAGGCATGGAAATGGGCTGTGCCTATTCCGAACTGTCTAATCCGCTGGAACAGCGCGCCCGCTTTGAAGCGCAGTGCGCCGATCGTGAAGCCGGTGATGATGAAGCTCAGATGCTGGATGAAGATTTTGTCGTCGCTTTGGAAAACGGCTTTCCTCCTTCCGGCGGTATGGGAATGGGAATTGACCGCTTGGCTATTCTGCTGACCGGAGCTTCCACCATTCGTGATGTTATCGCTTTTCCGACCCTGCGCAAAAGAGATTAGCCTTGACCAAAGCCCGCCTGAAATCATCTGCGCTCGGCAGAAAACTGAAGAATATATTAAAAAAAGGTTTTGCCGGATTGCGGATGGTTTTAGCCTGCGGGCTTTTTCTCGGCCTTTTTTTCTGGTTGCTGCATCAGCAGGAATATCGTTTTAAAAACGATGCGGCCAAAACCGTCGGTGAAACGGCTATTGAAATAAGCTATCCGGATATTATGGGCGGAGAAACGGCGGTGGAAGAGGCCGTCTCACAGGAAGAAAACACTCTGCCGCAAAATTTTTCCGATGGCCCGATTGAAGAAAAATATTTAATTGCCGATGAAATTGAAAGCGGCGTTTCTTTCCCCGAGCAGCCGGTGGAAGCCCGTTTGTTGCAGGAGCTTCCTCAAGCTGCGGCGGTAGCCGTTAAGGAAAGCGAAGAAGATTACTCCCATTATGAAGAAAATCTTCCGGTAAATGTCATTGATCAGGGAAAACCCTGTATTATTCATGACAACCGCCGCAAAATCAGGGACATGAACATAAAAGTTTATGCCAAGCCTCCGTATTTCGGAGACCGTCCGGTGATTGCCGTTGTCATTGACGATATGGGAGACAACGTCCGCCGCACCCGGGACATAAGTTCTCTCCGGGCGCCGATAACCGCTTCGTTTCTGACTTATCCGCCGCAGCTTGAACGGCAGGTCTCCCGCTCTTTGGCCGCCGGGCATGAAATAATGGTCCATGTGCCGATGCAGCCTAAATCCAATATCAATATGACGGCGGATATTTTAACGGTTGAAATGACTCCGCAGCAGGTCAATGATAATTTTCGCCGCATGCTGACGAAATTCCGCAATATCCGCGGTGTAAACAATCACATGGGAAGCCGTCTGACCGAAGATCGTCCGCGTATGGCTGAGATTATGAAGGTTTTGAAAGAACAGGGATTGTTTTTTCTTGATTCCAAAACCACGCCGCATTCGGTCGGAGACCGTGTCGCCCGTGAATATGGTGTCGGCTATGCTACCCGTAATGTCTTTCTTGATAATGTCAATGAACTCGGCTATATCCTCAAGCAATTGGCTCAGACCGAAAAGATTGCCCGCAAAAACGGTTATGCCATTGCTATCGGTCATCCCAAATCTCAGACTTATGAAGCTCTGAAGCAATGGTTGCCGACCTTGGAGCAAAAGCAAATCAGGCTGGTTCCGCTCAGCCACATCGTTACGGCGTTAAATCCCCGGCCGTCGGAGGGGACTGAGGTTAAAAAATAAGGGAGCCGGAGCTCCCTGTCTTGTTACATCGGACAATTGCAGCTTTTGAATTCTTTGTCATAACGCTGATGGTCTTTCATAATTTGCTTATGTTCTTTCATCAGTTCTTTATGGTCTGCCATAATTTGTTTGTGCTCTTCTTTAATCTTGTCCATTTCCTTTTGCAGCTTTTCGGTAATATCCATTGTTTTTCTCCTAACAAATTGCTTACGGCAAAAATATAAGCCGGACGGATAAAAATCCAAGCCCGGCTTATCCTAAAGTAGGGGACGTTTATTGAAAGTCCTTGACGGCTTTGTCGGTAGCAAAATCTGCCGTCCGGGAAATGGTATTGTTGACTGATTCGGCCAAATAAGTGTCATAATAGTATTTGCCACCGTAAGCCAGCGCAGCCAGAACAATCAAATAAAAAACAGCTTTCATTGCCAATCTCCTTTGTTAATAAGCGCCAGTCTATGTCATGACGGTTAAAACAGCATTAATAACGCTTGATAACACAAAATAAATGATTAAATCCCTAACGAAATTTTTAATAAAAAAGGAGAGAAGTATGAAAAAGTGCTGGCTTTGGGCGCTTCCGGTCCTGTTGACGGGCTGCGCCAATACCGTAGAGGTTAAAAATGCCGCGGATTTCAAATGCGGTGAACAGATTATCCACGCGGAAGTGTTTGATGACAACTCAATGATTGTGCGGATTAACGGCGTGAATAACGTCCTGACCAAAGTAGCTTCCGCCTCCGGCGAGAGATATGAAAATATCGCCAGCCGGGTTGTTTTCAGCCAAAATGACGGCGATACTTATCTGACCATTAATAACCGCCGCTATCCGCTGTGTCAGGAAATTGTCAGATAAACGGCTTAATCGATAACCTTGACATATTCCTGATAGCGTTCGGCATACTGAGCTTCATATTTTTGAGCAATCTCGACCAAAGACTTTTGCTCTTTGAAACGGTTAATCAGCGTTTCGTCGGTTTTCACGCTCAGAGTTTCGGTGGCTTCGTCATAGGCCAGAGTAAGACGGATTAACTGAGCCTGAAGCGGAAAAGACATAATCTGGTCGTAATAGGTTTTGCCCAAACGGAATTTGGTTTCCAAATTCGGATTTTCATTTGTCAGGCAGCGGGCAACCGTTGTCTGACGGATAAATTCCATAATTAAAATCGGCGAAAAAGGGGCTTTCTGTTCGTTGTTTTCCATTTGTTTCTCATCGCGGTAATGTTGCAATGGATATAAGTTAATCCAATTCCCTGAAAAAATAAACATGTTTCTGCCGACTTGTGCAGGCTTGTCCGAAAAGAAATTATTCTGCATAAGTAATAAAAAAAATAGACGCGCCTCGAATAATGGTTTATAAAATTTAAAAGTAATAATTAATAGTTACATATCAGGGGAGAGGCCGTGAACAACAATTATATAACGATTACCGCTGTCAGCCCGGCCGAAACGGATAAAAGGCCCGGCAGCGCAAACCGGAGAATGCTTCTCTGCCGCCGGTTTCAATTTTTACCGCAAAGCCTGAAACTGACCGTCAAAACGTTTATTGCCGACGATAGGGAAATATCCTCAGAAAACGTCGGCTTTTTTGTATCTGGTGATTTTCGTTGTTTAAGAGAAATATAATGCGCAGAGGAATCAGAAACCGGCCCGCCAAACCATACAGTCAGGGCGTTAAAATTGAAAACAAACCTTTTTCTTCCGGTTATTTTCCTCAGGTCAAAAAGCCGTGCAGCTAAGCGAAAATGTTATTGCCTGCCAGGTAAAAATATTGTAGGTTAGCCTCAGCAAAAGGAGCAGTGAATGCAGATTTCAATTATAATTCCGATTTATAAAGTCGAAAAATATCTCCGAGAATGTCTGGAGAGCATTAAGACGCAGAATTTTCAGGATTATGAAGTATTAATGATTAATGACGGGTCACCGGATAACTCGGAGGTTATCTGCAAGGAGTTTGCTGCCGGCGATGCACGTTTCAAATATATCCGGCAGGAAAATCAGGGCGTTTCCGCAGCGCGGAATAAAGGTCTGTCTCAGGCCCGTGGTAAATATGTCTATTTTATGGATCCGGACGACACCTTCAGCCCCGATTTTCTGGAAGCTCTGTATAATGAGGCCGAAGCCGGCGGTGCTGATATCGTTTTGAACAATTCGGTGCTGATAGGGCTTTCTCCCCGTAAGGTGTTGCAGCTTAAGGATATTCCGAACGGCTGTTATGATGCAGATATTCGGAACTATTTTGTTGACGGGTATTTGTGGTATAAACTTTTCCGCAAGGAAACGATTGACCAGGCGCAAATTGCTTTTTTGCCGGGCTGCCGTTTCCGGGAAGACGAACTTTTCGGAATGATGCTCTATCCTTATTGCCGCAAATTCAGCGTTATCCGGCAGGGATATTACTATTATCGCCAGCACGGAGAATCCGCTTTGGCTTCCGTTTTGAAAAATCGTAAGGCTTATAGTGAAACGATTGCCCGCAATTTGGAAACAATTTTTCGTTTCTATAAGGAACGCGGACTTGATGAATATTTCCCGATTGCCCTGCGTCTGCTTCCATATTTTCATGAGTGGCATAATCCCCGCCATTATTGGCAGACAATGCAGCAATTGAATATGCATCTTGATTTGGAAAAATGGAGAGATTCCCTGCCGATTCATCTTCGTTTGTCCTTGTTGCCGCAGAGCTATCCCGCTTTCCGTCTGCGAATGTTCTGGCTGTACGGTTCCGGCGAACTGAAAAAAATCCGCAAACAGATGTTGTCGGTCAAACTGAGCAAGAAACACAAACTGATTCGGATTTTAGGGATAACACTGCTGGAAAAGGATAATCGGGATATAAAAAATAAAAAAATTGCATAATTTTAATTTTTTTGCTTGACCTGATAAAAAATAACCAGTATATATGCTCTCGTATTCAAATGGTCCCATCGTCTAGAGGCCTAGGACATCGCCCTTTCACGGCGGTAACACGAGTTCGAATCTCGTTGGGATCACCACTAAAAAAGCCCTCATTATGAGGGCTTTTTTAGTGGTCAAATCCGACGAGGCCGAACGAGCAGAGTTCGAGACGGAACAACGTGAAGGACGTCGTAATGAGCATAGCGAATAGTCAATCTCGTTGTTGCAACGCAGTTGCAAAACTTTTCCAACGTTAAACGCATTACCCCTAATGACAATATGTTTAATAAGTCCTCAAGTTAATAAAATTTGCAAATAAGGCATTAACTTCCTTGATTGCAGAAAATATCATGTTAGTATATCCCATAAGTTTAATTTCATCAAATTTTACAAGAGGTTGTAAATGGCGGGCAAAAATAACGCGAACATTGGTTTTGAAAAGCAAATTTGGGGTGCAGCTTGTGAGCTTTGGGGGCATATTCCGGCGGCAGATTATCGCAAAGTAATCGTCGGGCTTATCTTTTTGCGCTATATTTCTTTTGCTTTTGAAAAGCGTTATCAAGAGTTGGTGGCAGAAGGTGATGGTTTTGAAAATGACAAAGATGCCTACACCGAAGAAAATATATTCTTTGTACCGGAAAAAGCTCGTTGGAGCACGATTGCCGCAGCGGCACACACACCGGAAATCGGAATTGTGATTGATGAAGCAATGCGTGCCATTGAAGATGAAAATAAAGTTTTGAAAAATGTTTTACCCAAGAATTACGCCAATCAAGATTTAGATAAACGCGTTTTGGGTAATGTGGTGGATTTGTTCACAAATAATATAGATATGTCCGGAACGGATGAAGACAAAGACTTGCTCGGTCGCACTTATGAATATTGCATTGCTCAGTTTGCCGCTTATGAAGGAACCAAGGGCGGTGAATTTTATACACCGTCAAGTATTGTTAAAACGATTGTTGAAGTATTAAAACCTTTTGATAACTGCCGTGTTTATGATCCTTGCTGTGGTTCGGGCGGAATGTTTGTTCAATCGGTTAAATTTTTGCAAGCTCATAGTGGCAATCGCAATCATATTTCCGTATATGGACAAGAATCCAATGCCGATACTTGGAAAATGGCTAAAATGAATATGGCAATACGCGGGATTGATGCAGATTTTGGTCCTTATCAAGCCGATACATTTTTTAATGACTTGCACCCAACTTTGAAAGCCGATTTTATTATGGCTAATCCGCCGTTTAACCTTTCCAACTGGGGACAAGACAAATTGCTTGATGACGTGCGATGGAAATATGGTATTCCACCGGCAGGAAATGCCAACTATGCGTGGATTCAACATATGATATATCACCTTGCACCCAAAGGAAAAATCGGTTTGGTTTTGGCAAACGGGGCTTTATCCACGCAAACCAGCGGCGAAGGAGAAATCAGAAAACGCATTATTGAAGCCGATTTGGTGGAAGGTATTGTCGCTTTGCCGCCGCAACTGTTTTATAGCGTTACAATTCCGGTTACTTTATGGTTTATCAGTCGCGATAAAGCACAAAAAGGCAAAACTTTGTTTATTGATGCGCGCAAAATGGGCTATATGGTCGACCGCAAACACCGTGATTTTACAGATGAAGACATCAAAAAAATTGCTGACACCTTTACCGCTTTTCAAGAAGGAAAATTGGAAGATGTTAAAGGCTTTTGCGCCGTAGCCAGTACGGAAGATATTGCCACACAAGATTATATCTTAACCCCTGGGCGATATGTGGGGATTGAGGAACAAGCCGACGATGGCGAACCTTTTGAAGATAAGATGAAACGCCTGACAACTGAGCTTAAAGGTATGTTTGAGCAGTCCGACCACTTGCAAAACGAAATCAAAGAAAAACTCAAAGCAATCGGCTGGAAGATGTAACCTAAAATTTACGAATTAGGAGTAAGGTTGAAAGGATATAAAGGCAAGGAGTGGAGGAGAGATGAATAATTCGGAACTAGATATTTCAAACTTGGCCAAGTGTATTGATAGCCTTAAGACTTGCACGGCGGATTATAAGGCAGCCTCAAGTGATGTGATGAAAGGTTATATTGCGGATGCTTGTGTTAAGCGGTTTGAGTTTACGGTTGAGACCGCTTGGAAGACGATGAAAAAATATCTCAAGCTGGAGTATGGCAAAAAAGATGATGAGCTGACCATGAACAATATCTTTCGGCTGATGGAAGGATTAGGTTTTGTTCAATCTTGGGAAAAGTGGCGCTTTTATTATGACAAACGCAATGACACCAGCCATGAATATAACCAAGAAAAAGCCGCCAAACTTTTGCCGATTGTTGATGAATTTGTGGCAGATTGTGAATTTTTATATGAAAAGCTGAAAAAAGCACTAGGGGAATAGATGATAGCCGGCATAACCGAAAAAGAACAAAAAATAATTGAACATATCTTGGATAAATATCGCAAGGATTATGCCTTTTTTTATTATGGCTCGCGCGTTAAGGGTACTTATGAAAAAACTTCTGATTTGGATGTTTTAATCAAAGGTAAGGCTGAAATGCCTCTGGCCATTTTGCAAGAAATAAAAGAAGAATTTGATAAGAGTGATTTGCCCTATATTGTTAATTTTTCAGATTATTATAAATTAGACAGCTCTTTTTATGAGCGTATCAAACCCGACCTTATTCCCTATAACTGGCAAGAGGTTAAGTTGGGGAATTTTTTGATAATAAACCCCACAGAAAAACTATCTAAAGGCACTATCGCAAAAAAAGTTTCAATGGAAAAGCTACAGCCATTTTCTCGTGATGTCTCAGGGTATGAACTTGATGAATTTTCAGGAGGGGCAAAATTTAGAAATAAAGATACTATCATGGCCAGAATCACACCTTGTCTCGAAAATGGGAAGAGAGCACAAATTAATATATTGAAACAAGGCGATGTTGGTTTTGGGTCTACCGAATTTATTGTTTTTAGAGAAAAAGGTAATATTTCAGATGCTAACTTTATTTATTACCTTGTTTGTAGTGACTTAATAAGGTCTCCAGCTATAAAATCCATGGTTGGTTCCTCAGGAAGGCAACGAGTACAAACAAATGTATTAGAAAATTTACACCTTTCCCTTCCTCCTTTAACAATACAGAAGAAGATTGCGGGGGTGTTGGGGGCTTTGGATGATAAAATTGAGCTGAACAACAAAATCAATCAAAACCTTGAAGCCCAAGTCCAAGCCTTGTTCAAATCTTGGTTCGTGGACTTTGAACCCTTCGGTGGTAAGATGCCCGATGATTGGAAAATTGGTAAATTTTCAGATATCATTACAGATACCTTGGGAGGGGACTGGGGAAAAGAAACGCCACAAAATAACTATACCGAAGAGGTTTCCTGTATTAGAGGTGCTGATATTCCCGATGTAAAATTAGGAAATAAAGGTAAAATCCCAACCCGTTTTATTCTTCCTAAAAACTATACGAACAAAAAATTAATTCCCGGAGATTTAGTTATTGAAATTTCTGGAGGAAGTCCGACTCAATCAACGGGAAGAATTGCTTTTATTTCTAACCATCTGCTAAATCGTTATAATAGAAAAATCATTTGTACGAATTTTTGTAGAGCTATAAAACCCATGTTCGGTTATAGCGAGTATATCTATCAGTATTGGCAATATCTTTATGATAAAGACATATTTTTTACTTATGAAAATGGCACTACAGGAATAAAAAATCTTGATTTATCAGGAGTGCTTAATACTGAATCTATAATAATTCCTAATAAAAGTGCTCTTATGGTATTTTCTGAAATATGCAACTCATATTTTGATAATATTCATTTTAATGGATTAGAAATAGAACATCTTGCAGAGTTGAGAGATTCTCTCCTCCCCAAGCTCATGTCCGGCGAAATTAATGTAGATAATGTTAAAATAGATTAGAAAAGGAATAATAAAATGGCTAAAGAAAGTTTTACTCCTGCAACGTTATCATTTGAAGATATTATTGATAATAGCAAAAAATACATTGTTCCTAAATATCAAAGAGACTATTCTTGGAATAATAGCAATGATGAGTGGGAATTATTATGGGAAGATATTATCTCTAAAAATGAGTTTCACTATGTTGGTATTTTGGTATTACAAGAAGGTGAAAAAGAGATAAATATCATTGATGGACAACAAAGATTAACAACTATCAGCATAATTATTTTAGCTGCATTATATTTACTTAATGAATGTGCTTCAAAAGAAAAAGATATTCAGAAAAAAACTGAAATAGAAGAGCGCTTGGATATTTTAATGCATAAATATATCGGAAAGAAAGCCGAAGATCTAAAATATTACAATAGAATATCATTAAATATTAATAATAGAAACTATTTTTCCATAAAATTCACTTTTTTCTTGCTCTTTTAAATTATGGATAACTTCATCGTAATT
>OHLC01000365.1_pt1 | contig 28150 bp, 23 predicted proteins | sample 1568981 | NCBI WGS metagenome assembly OHLC01 (sample SAMEA3879510, study PRJEB24766) | human gut metagenome | biome: human-associated habitat; feature: feces | place: USA | collected 1985/1987 | reverse complement strand
TCAGCTGGTGAACGCTGTGCTGACCAACACCCAGATGTGGGATCAGGATCTGACCGCCATCCCCGGTCTGGAAGCTGCTGTGCTGGCTGACCTGGAGCTGATCCGCACCCAGGGCGCTGAGGCTGCCTACAAGAGCTGCCTGTAAGCCGCCGTCCACTTACTGCGAACAAATAGGAGACGAATTATGCCGCAGGCTATTCATATCAGCCCCATCGACAATGTGGTGGTCGCACTGCACCCCATTGCCAAGGGCACCCTGGTGGAGGTAGACGGCCTGGCCGTCACCGCCCTGGAGGATATCCCCCAGGGGCACAAAATGGCAGTACGCCCCATCCATGCCGGGGAAAACGTCATCAAGTACGGCTTTGCCATCGGCCATGCCACTGCCGATGCCGCAGCAGGCAGCTGGATGCACACCCACAACGTAAAGACCAACCTGTCCGGTGAGGTGGAGTACAGCTACAATCCCGCCCCGGACCTGGCTCCCCTGCCCGCAGTGCAGCCGGAGACCTTTATGGGTTTCCGCCGCAAGGACGGCCGGGCCGCCATCCGCAACGAAATCTGGATCATCCCCACTGTGGGCTGCGTCAATGATATCGCCAAAAAGATGGTGCAGGACAACCAGGATCTGGTCTCCGGCAGCATCGAAGGTCTGTACACCTTCACCCATCCCTTTGGCTGCAGCCAGACCGGCCACGACCACGCCCAGACCCGCAAGCTGCTGGCTGCCCTGGTGCGCCACCCCAACGCCGCCGCGGTGCTGGTGCTTCATCTGGGCTGCGAGAACCTCCAGCATGACCAGTTCGTGGCCGAGCTGGGGGACTACGACTCCGACCGGGTCAAGTTCCTCACCTGCCAGGATGTGGAGGACGAGTTTGCCGCTGGCCGTCAGCTGCTGGAGCAGCTGGCTGCCTACGCCGGGCAGTTCCATCGGGAGGCCATCCCCGTATCGGAGCTGGTCGTGGGCATGAAGTGCGGCGGCTCGGACGGTCTGTCTGGCATCACCGCCAACCCCACCATCGGCCGCTTCTCGGATATGCTGGGCCAGCGGGGCGGTTCCACCGTGCTGACCGAGGTGCCGGAGATGTTCGGCGCAGAGGGCTTTTTGATGGATCGCTGCATCAGCCGGGAGGTCTTTGGCAAGGCCGAGCGGATGATCAACGGCTTCAAAGAGTATTTCATCAGCCACAACGAGGTCGTTTACGACAACCCCTCTCCGGGCAACAAACAGGGCGGCATCACCACCCTGGAGGACAAGAGCTGCGGCTGCGTGCAGAAGGGCGGCACCGCCCCCATCATGGACGTGATCGGCTACGGCGACCCGGTGGTCACCAAGGGCCTGAATATGCTCTACGGCCCCGGCAATGACCTGGTCTCTGCCACGGCTATGACCGCTGCCGGCGCACATATGATCCTGTTCTCTACCGGACGGGGCACCCCCTTCTCGGCGCCTGCCCCCACCCTGAAGATCTCCACCAACACCCCGCTGGCTGCCAAAAAGGCCAGCTGGATCGACTTCAACACCGGTGTGGTGGCCGATGGGGAAAAGAGCATCGACGAGGCCGCCAAAGATCTGCTGGATCTGGTGATCCGTGTGGCCAGCGGCCAGCAGACCAAGGCGGAGGAGCATGGCTTCCGGGAGATCTCCATCTTCAAGGATGGCGTTGTGCTCTGAGCAAGTTGTGCTATAATAGAATCAAGCAAGCTGGCTGATCCAAGGGCTGCTGCGCGTCGTTCCGGCTGTGCGGCGGCCCTTTTCTGCTTTGGGGCGGAACTCTACCGAAAGAGGTGCCGCACCGGAACAGACCCTCTCCGTCGCCAAACGGCGAAAGCTCTCCCGAAGGGCGAGCCCTTGGCAAAGGCGGAAGGCCCAGCCCATCGGCAGACGGCTTCCTGTTGTTCACCTAAAAACAGACAACGTGCTGTACCTGCCAATGCCTCTCCCCCTCGGGAGAGGTGGCATCGCCGCAGGCGATGACGGAGAGGGTCTCTCCCGCTGTGTTTGTAAAGAACCTGAAAAGGAGGCAATTTTTATGCGGATGGATTTTTCTTTTATCCCGGTTTTGCTGCTCTATCTTGCGATCCCGGCTGCGCTCCTTTATGCTTTTGTACGGCTCATCAAACACCTGATCCGCTACGGCATCGACTACTATTTCCAGAAGCTGGAGCAGTACCGCACCCAGCATCCTCAGCTTTGATCCCTGCCCCAACGGGGCTGCAGATACAAGGAGGTAACACACATGAATCAGATCACTACCCAGTACATCACCGAGAACGGCGCCTGCTACGAGCAGTACGTCCTCACCGACCCTGCTGCCAAGACCTCGCTGACCATCACCCCGGAGCGGGGCGGCATGATCACCGGTTTTACCCTGGACGGCGAGGAGTACATCTGGACCCGCCGCCCCAACTTCTCTGAGTGCAACCGTCCCCGCTTCGGCGTGCCGGTGCTGTTCCCCAGCTGCGGCAACCCGGACGGCGGCGTGCATCTGTTTGGCGGCAAGGCGTACCCCATGGAGACCCACGGCTTTGCAGACCTGTGTGCCTGGGAGGTGGAGAGCGTTGGTCCCGATGGCGTGACCCTGGCGCTGGAATCCACCCCGCTGACCAAATTCCTCTACCCGTTTGACTTCACCCTGCTGGTGAACTATAACCTGGAGGGCAACAAGGCCACCATCAGCATGACCGTCATCAATGAGGGCAGCGAGCCCATGCCCTTCAGCTTTGGCTATCACCCCTACTTCACCGCCTCCAAGCTGGAGAATGTGGAGTTTGATATCCACTGCGCTACCTGCTCCGAGAACGCAAAGGGTGACCAGCCCGCCGCCCCGGAAAAGATCACCCTGACCCGCACCGAGGGCGCTGACAACTCCCTCCGCCTGCTCACCGGTGTGGAGTTCCCCATGGTGCTCACCGACAAGGGCAATGGCCACAAGGTGACGGTGGATGCCGACGAGTGCTTTGAAAACGGTGTGCTCTGGCAGCAGGATGCCGAGAGCTTCGTCTGCATGGAGCCTTGGAACGGCTGGGCCAACAGCGTCAATGAGGAAGGCCGCCACGAGATCCTGGAGCCGGACGAGGCCATGACCAGCGAGTGGAGCATCACCATCGAGAAGGTCTGACCAGCAATTTCCCCTCCCCTTTGATTTCCGGCGTAGTTGCTGGTATTTTCAACGCCCCCTGTACGGGACCCGTAAGGGATCTGTACAGGGGGCGTTGTTTCGGATCCAGCATTTTCAACACTGTTCCGACGCAGGCAGCGCCGCTGCTCCGCAAAAAAGAACCTCTGCTTTTCACAGCAGAGGCTCTTTTTGTGGAAAACAGTTTGGGTCAGACGAGGAGCCAGACCAGCAGTGCCAGCCCCGCTCCCCACAGCAGCAAAATGGGCAGGGCAAAGTACCGTTTCTTTCCCAGGCCCTTATTTCCCTTTCCGCCTTAGTTCTCCGCCAGGTTGCCAGTATAGAGCTGGTAGTACCGGCCCTTCTTGGCGATCAGCTCATCATGGCTGCCCCGCTCGATGATACGGCCCTGTTCCAGCACCACGATGCAATCCGCATTGCGGACGGTGGACAGGCGGTGAGCAATAACAAAGGAGGTGCGTCCATACATCAGGCCATCCATGCCCCGCTGCACCAGTGCCTCGGTGCGGGTATCAATGGAAGAGGTAGCCTCGTCCAGGATCAGCACCGGGGGATCTGCCACAGCTGCCCGTGCAATAGCCAACAGCTGGCGCTGTCCCTGCGAGAGGCTGGCGCCATCTCCGGTAAGCATGGTGTTATAGCCATCCGGCAAACGGCGGATAAAGCCGTCTGCATTGGCCAGACGGGCAGCGGCAATGCACTCCTCATCCGTAGCATCCAGCCGGCCGTAGCGGATATTCTCCAGCACGGTCCCGGTGAACAGATGGGTGTCCTGCAGCACGATGCCCAGGCTGCGGCGCAGATCGTCCTTTTTGATCTTGTTGATGTTGATGCCGTCGTAACGGATCTTGCCGTCCGCGATATCATAAAAACGGTTGATCAGGTTGGTAATGGTGGTCTTGCCTGCACCGGTGGAGCCTACAAATGCGATCTTCTGTCCGGGGCGGCCATACAGATTGATATCGTGCAGAACGGTCTTTTCCGGCACATAGCCAAAGTCCACATCCGTAAAGGTGATGTTCCCCTCCACTTTCTGATAGGTGGTGGTCCCATCATGATGGGGGTGCTTCCAGGCCCAGAGGTTGGTGCGCTCCTCGGTCTCCACCAGCTGCTCGTCCGGGCCATACTTAGCGTTTACCAGGGTCACATATCCCTCATCGGTCTCCGGGGTCTCATCCATCATCTTGAAGATACGCTCTGCACCTGCAAGAGCCATAATGATGCTGTTGGCCTGCATGGACACCTGGCTGATGGGCATATTGAATCCCTTGTTCAGGGAGAGGAAGGCCATTACAGTGCCCAGGGTCATCCCGCCCAGGTTGCCCACAGCCATAGCCGCACCCACCAAAGCGCAGACGGCATAGCTGATATTGCCCAGCTGTGCATTGACCGGCATCATGATGTTGGAGTAGCGGTTGGCCTGCTCTGCACTCTGCTTCAGCTGATCGTTCAGCTTGCGGAAGCCTTCCAGGGTCTTCTGCTCATGGGTAAAGACCTTGACCACCTTCTGGCCTTCCATCATTTCCTCGATGTAGCCGTTGACAGCGCCCAGGTCCTTCTGCTGCTGCAGGAAGAACTTTCCGCTCATGGAAGCGATCTTCTTGGAGCAGAACAGCATCAAGGCCACCATCAGCAGCGTGACAGCCGTCAGGGGCAGGCTGAGCATACACATACTGGTCAGCACCGAAACGATGGTGATCACGCTGGACACCAGCTGCGGGATGCTCTGGCTCAGCATCTGGCGCAGGGTGTCCACGTCGTTGGTATACACCGACATGATATCCCCGTGGGGATGGGTGTCAAAATAACGGATCGGCAGGCTCTCCATGTGGGTGAACAGCTGCACCCGCAGGTTGCGCAGGGTGCCTTGCGTTACATTGACCATGATGCGGGCATTGAGCCAAGCGGCCAGCACGCCCACAGCATAGATGCAGCCCACCCGCAGCAATGCCCCTGCCAGCGGCCCGAAATCCGGGTTCTGCTGCTGGGTCATGGGCAGGATATAATCATCCACCAGGGTCTGCAGGAACAAACTGGCCTGCACATTGGCCAGCGCACTGACCACGATGCACACCAACACCAGGATGCAGTGGGGCAGATAATGGCGGAACACCTCCGACATGATCCGCTTCAGCAGCTTGCCCGGATCTTTTACCTTGGGACGGGGACGGCCTGCCGCACCATGTGCGCCGGGGCCGTGCATGACTCTTGCCTGTGCCATTATGCCTCACCTCCCTGCTTATCAAAGTCTCCGCCGCCCTGGGTCTGGCTGCTGTAGACCTCCTGATAGATCTTGTTGTTCGCCAGCAGCTCCTCGTGGGTACCCAGGCCGTCAATGCGCCCATCCTCCAGCACCAGGATGCGGTCTGCATCCTGCACCGAGGAGATGCGCTGTGCAATAATGATCTTGGTGGTTCCGGGCAGTTCCTCCCGGAAAGCCTTGCGGATCTTGGCATCCGTAGCGGTATCCACCGCACTGGTGGAGTCATCCAGGATCAGCACCTTGGGTTTGCGCAGCAGCGCCCGTGCAATGGTCAGACGCTGTTTCTGGCCGCCGGAGACGTTGGTGCCGCCCTGCTCGATCCAGGTATTGTATTTATCCGGGAAGCGCTGGATGAACTCATCCGCGCAAGCCAGCTGGGCTGCCCGGATGCACTCCGCCTCGGTAGCATCCTCCTTGCCCCAGCGCAGGTTATCCAGGATGGTGCCGGAGAACAGCACGTTCTTCTGCAGTACCATGGATACCTCCTGGCGCAGCACATCAAAGTCATAGTCCCGCACATCTACGCCGCCTACCCGGACGCAGCCGCTGGCCACATCATACAGGCGGGGGATCAGCTGCACCAGGCTGGACTTTGCGCTGCCGGTACCGCCGATGATGCCCAGGGTCTCGCCCGGTTCCAGCTTAAAGGAGATATCGCTGAGCACCGGCTGGCCGGAACCATGGCGGTACTGGAAGCTGACATTCTCAAACTCCACGCTGCCATCCTTGACCTGCTTGACCGGAGCCTTGGGCGCAGGCAGATCGGTGGTTTCGTCCAGCACCTCCACGATACGCTTGGCAGAGGCGGCCGCCATGGTCAGCATTACAAAGGCCATGGACAGCATCATCAGTGCCATAAGGATGTTCATGATATAGCCGAACAGAGCGTTCAGCTGACCGGTGGTGATGGCGCCTTTCAGCACATAATTTGCGCCGAACCAGCTCAGTGCCAGGTTGCAGCCATAGATGGAGATGAGCATGGCGGGGCCATTGAAGCTCAGGCGGCTCTCAGCATTGACAAACTGCTGATACAGACCCTCGCAGGCTTTGCGGTACTTCTCGTTCTCAAAGCCCTCCCGCACAAAGCTCTTGACCACCCGGATCGCGGAGACGTTCTCCTGCACCGAGGCGTTGAGGTTATCGTAGCTTTTGAACACCCGGTCAAAGATCTTGAAGGTGGGCACCATGATACAGGCCAGCACAGCAAGCAGGAACACCATGGCCACCACAAAGACCAGCGCCAGCGGTCCGCCGATGCTGACCGACATGATCAGCGCAAAGATCAGATGCACCGGGGCGCGCACACACATCCGCTCGATCATCTGAAATGCATTTTGCAGGTTGGTCACATCGGTGGTCATGCGGGTAACAAGACCCGCTGTGGAGAACTTGTCGATGTTTGCAAAGGAATAATGCTGGATGCGGTCATACATTGCATCCCGCAGGTTGCCTGCAAAGCCGGTGGATGCTTTGGCTGCCGTGCGCCCAGCCATCACACCCAGCGCCAGCGCAGCCAGCGCCACAGCAAAGGTCAAAAGACCATAGCGGACAATGGCGTTCATGTCCCCCTTAGAGATACCCTGGTCGATGATAAAAGCCATCAGGGTCGGGAGCATGACGTCCATGATCGCCTCCAGGGCCGAAAGCACCGGTGTAACGATCGCCGCACGCTTGTACTGACCCAGATGCGACAGGAGTTTTCGGATCATGGGGAGTTCCTCCTTACTTCTTGTAGTGTGGTCCAGTCCGGACCCAATTTGTTTGTTACAGAACAATTCTATACAAAACAATTTATTTGTCAATGGTCTTTTTTCAAACTTTCAAAATTATTCACATTTACCAAAGGTATCGTCAGTTTTTTGTCATTTTCGCCCGCCGCAAAAGAAAAAAGTCTCCCACGCCCTTCAGCATAAAAGCGTGGGAGACCGTGTTTTTCATGTTGCAGGTCTGTCTTGGGCAAAATTTGACCGGATGGGTGCTTCTCATCCTTTTACGGCGGCAGCAAAACCGATGCCGCACCCCAGATTTTACTGCAGACCCTCCTGCAACTTATTCAGCAAACGCAGCATCTCAGCGTTTTCTTCCTCCGTGAGCAGAGCCGAAACAAACGCATCGGTCTGACGCAGCGCCTGCATCGTTTTTTCATGCACCTGTGCCCCCGCCTCGGTCAGCACAAGCTGTTTCAGTCTAGCATCCTGCGGCACACTGAGCCGCTGGATATACCCTTTTCGCTCCATCAGCTGCAAAATATTGGTCACGGTAGAACGAGTGATAGAGAAATCCCGCTCAATATCCCGCTGAAACACCGGTTCCGTCCGGCGGTGATAGAGGTACGCCATGATCCACCCATGCATGGGGGTGACCTCCTCCACCTCATTCTCCCGGCTGAACTGGTTGATCTTGCGGGCGATCAGGTTATTGACCCGCCGCAGCTGTGCCGGAATGACCTGCGGCGCCTCCCAAGGCGGGTTGCAGCCCTTACAGCTTTTTTTGGATTTCTCTTTCATCTTGCTTTTCCCCCATTTGTTTTGCAGGCCAACTGTTCAAACCGTCGACTGTTTGATATGATACCATCATAGCAGGACAAAGCGGGCTTGTCAAGAGAGGGTATGGGGGCAGGCTCTTTTTGACCGTTGACCGATGAGGACGAGAGTTTCCCTCGGGAGAGGTGGCATTTCGCAAAGCGAAATGACGGAAGGGGTTCGTCTCGGAAGAAACCCTCTCCGTCACGGCTTCGCCGTGCCACCTCTCCCGAAAGGGAGAGGCTTTGGCAAAGGCGGAAAGTTTGCAGCTTAACAGAGGCTTCTTCCTGCCGTTGACGAATGAGGACGAGACCTGCCCTCTTTGCCAAGGGCGTCCCCTTCGGGGAAGCTGGCACAGCCGACAGGCTGTGACTGAAGGGGTTCTTCCCATAAGCCCCCTCTCCCGCCAGTCGACTGAGAGGGTCTCTCCCAAAACCACTCTACACACAAAAATGACCCGTGCAGATACACGGGCCATTCAAATATTCTCAGCCGGGGCGGCGGACTTGACGTCTGCGGGTCATTTCCCTGTTTCCGGGTGTTGTTCTTCCCAGATCCACTCACGGATCTTATCAGGGCGGTTCGTAACGATGGCATCCGGTCCCAAAGGCAGCAGCGAGCGCAGCACCCTACGGGTATCCACCGTCCAAAACGCCACCTTGACCCCCAGCGCATGAAGCTCCTCCACCATCTGCGGGCGGACGAATGCAGTATGGTACTTACAGCTGATATAATCCGGCTTGAACGGCATACTGCGCACATACGCTGCCGGGTCTCTCTGGGCAGCAAGATTGGACAAGATGCCCCAAAAATCTCTCCCCGGGAAGCTGGCCTGCAGCATCATCAGCTGACTATTGGCCCAGCGCAGCAGCGGCCCATTCTCCTGCTCCAGCGCCGACGGATCACGGGCCAAGGTCAGCGCTGCCCCCAGTCCCTGAGCGCCTGCAAGCTGCCAATAGGGGCTGTCCGGGTCGTCTTCCGGCAGGTCATTTTCCTCATCCAGACCATTGGTCAGCCCCAAGTCCTTCCAAATCACCGGGGGCGGCACAAACACACCCTCCAGAGAGCCGTAGATCAGTGCACCAGTCTTCAGCTCCGGGTCCAGCTCCTTTGCCTGCCGCAGCAGATCATGCTGGAAAGCGATCAGGATGCTTTTATCTCTGTGGCCGGAATCCAGGATATCCCGCACCGTCATCGGCACAAAATTGGGGTCCGGGTAGACGTTGGATTTCAGCTCCACCATCATCCAGTTCAGCTCCCCGCCCACAGACAATGCTTCCGGCAGGGTGGGGATCTTTTCATCAAAAAAGTCCACGTTCTTCCAGCTGCCAAAATCCAGCTCCCGCAGCTCGCCCTCCATCATATCGTAGATGTTTCCGCTGAGCTGGGTATGAAAATCGATCACATAATCATGGTGGATCACAAGTTTACCGTCGGCGGTCTCCTGCACGTCCATCTCCACGCCGTCTGCGCCCAGGTCTTTCGCCTTGCGGAAAGCGGAAAGGGTGTTCTCCGGTGCAAGATAAGATGCGCCCCGATGTGCAATGATCAGTGGCTGCTGCATGGCTGTACATTTCCTCCGTATCTGAAGATCTACTCCATGATACCCACTCCTGTACGCTATGTCAACCTTTTTTTGATGGATTTCTCGCACAAGTTTTCGTTCCTGCGACGGATTTTCGTCCCTTTACAAGAGCCGGGACACCTGCGTCAAAGTATGACTTTGTCCGTCAAAATGACGAAAATCGCCCCTGTTTTTTGCACTTTTCACGAGAAAAACGCAAAAAACAGGCTTTTTTCCTCTCATTCTGGTGCTTTCCAACCGGCGGCAGATGTGGTAAGATAAAGAGAGAAGACTGTGTGGGCCACGCCCACCGAAAAAACGTGCTTTTTTGCACCTGCAATGAAATTGGAGTGTTTTGCAATGACTGAGTTCAAGCCCATCAAGGAAGGCAAGGTCCGCGAGATCTACGACAACGGCGACAGCCTGGTTATGGTCGCCACCGACCGCATTTCCGCATTTGACGTCATCCTGAAAAACAAGGTCACCCGTAAGGGCACCGTGCTGACCCAGATGAGCAAATTCTGGTTCGACTACACTCAGGACCTGCTGCCCAACCACATGCTGAGCGTGGATGTGCAGGATATGCCGGAGTTCTTCCGCCAGCCGCAGTTTGACGGCAACAGCATGCTGTGCCGCAAGCTGACCATGCTGCCGGTGGAGTGCATCGTGCGTGGTTACATTACCGGCAGCGGCTGGGCCAGCTACCAGAAGACCGGCAAGGTCTGCGGCATCACCCTGCCCGAGGGCCTGAAGGAGTCCGACAAGCTGCCCGAGCCCATCTACACCCCCTCCACCAAGGCTGAGATCGGCGACCATGACGAGAATATCTCCTACGAGCAGAGCATCACCGTGCTGGAGAAGCTCTACCCCGGCAAGGGCGAAGAGTACGCTGCAAAGCTGCGGGATTACACCATTGCTCTGTACAAGAAGTGCGCTGCCTACGCTCTGAGCCGCGGCATCATCATTGCAGACACCAAGTTCGAGTTTGGCCTGGACGACCAGGGCAATATCGTGCTGGGCGACGAGATGCTGACCCCGGATTCCTCCCGCTTCTGGCCCCTGGAGGGCTATGAGCCGGGCCATGGTCAGCCTTCCTTTGACAAGCAGTTCGTCCGCGACTGGCTGAAAGCCAACCCCGATTCCAACTACGACCTGCCCCAGGAAGTCATCGACAAGACCATTGCCAAGTACGAGGAAGCTTATCAGCTGCTCACCGGCAAAACCCTGTAAAAACACAACAAAAAGGCTGCCCGTCTCCGGGCAGCCTTTTTTTGTTTTTCGGTTTATTCCAGACTGATCTGCTGGGCATACTCTTCCAGCAGCTCCCGCTCCAGGAAGGGGGTCTTGACTCCCATCCGATCCCGGTAGGTCTCATGGCCTTTGCCGATGACCGCGATCAGGTCCCCCGGTTCAGCATGGTCCACCGCATAGTGCAGCGCATCCAGCCGGTCCGGGATCTCCACATAGGGCGCCTTGGGGTTGCCCTTTTCCATCCCCTGCCGGATATCCGCCAGGATATCCTCCACCTTTTCAAACCGGTTATTGTCCTCGGTCAGGATGGAGAAATCCGCCATGCGGGCGCAGATCTCCCCCATGCCGTAGCGGCGCAGCTTGGAGCGGTTGCCCCCGCAGCCAAACACCACCACCAGCCGATGCGGCTGGTATGCACGCAGCGTGGTCAGCAGGCTCTCGGTCGATACCTCGTTGTGGGCGTAATCCAACAGGATCGTAAAGTTTTTGCTGATAGGCACCAGCTCCACTCGGCCCTTGACCACACAGCGGGCCAGACCCTCATGGATCGCCTCATCTGCAAGCCCCAGCGTCTTGCCCACACACAGCGCCGCCAGCGCATTATATACGCTGAATTCGCCCGGCATATTTACCTGTACATCCATCTCGTCCGCACCGGACACATGGAACTGTACGCCCAAAAAGTCATGGGTGCGCAGCAGCTGGTAGCTGCCCGCTCTGTAATCGGCCTGTTCTCCCCGGCCGTAACGCACCAAGCGGCAGGTATGGCCCTCCAGCAGCGCCTCGGTGTTGGGGTCATCGCTGTTGACAATGCCCACCGTGCAGCGGCGGAACAGCTGTCCCTTCCAGCTGCGGTACTCCTCAAAGCTTGCGTGCTCTCCCGGGCCGATATGATCCGGAGAGAGGTTTGTAAACACGCCGATATCATAGTGGATGCCTGCCACGCGATCCATCATCAGACCCTGGCTGGACACCTCCATCAACGCAGTATCACAGCCTGCATCCACAAAGCGCCGGAACAGCTTTTGCAGCTCATAGCTCTCCGGGGTAGTGTTGGCGGTATCCTCATGATGGCCCATAAAGTACACGCCGTTGGTGCCGATCATTCCCACCTTGCGGCCTGCGGCTTCCAACACGCTTTTGATCATATGGGTCGTGGTGGTCTTGCCTTTGGTGCCGGTGACCCCGATCATGGTCAGCTGGCGGGACGGGTTGCCGAACAAATTTGCGCTCATCAGCGCCAGCGCCAGGCGACTGCTCTCCACCTTGATCACCGTGACCCCCGAAAGCCCGGTCAGGTCAATATCGTGCTGGATCACCAGCGCACTGACCCCCTTTGCCGCACAGTCTGCGGCAAACTCGTGGCTGTCCCGCTGGGTGCCCACGATGCAGACAAAGGCCAGGCCCGGGGCAGCCCGGCGGCTGTCGTAGATGATATCTGTAATTTCCGTATCCAGGCTGCCCTGCACCAGTGTGCAGGCCAGACCCTCAGTCAGTTGTGCAAGCTTCATTTTAATTTCATGCTCCTCACATCGTATCAGGCGGGCGGAGCGGCAGGGGCCGCTGCTTCCGCTGTGGGTTCTGCTGCCGGGGCTTCGGGTGCCGGCGGTTCGGCCAGGTCAGCAGGCGCTGCATCCGGTGCCGGCTCCCCCTCAGCCGGGACAGTCTCCAGGGCCGGTTCCGGGGCAGCAGGCGGCGGAGCCACATAGCCCGAAGGCAGCACCGGCTCCCCCTGCGCCAGAATGGGACGGATGGTGCCGTCCCCCCGGACATGGCTGCAATCCAGCTGGCCGGTATCGGTCTCTGCGCAGCCCTTTCCATCTGTATTATGCAGCAGATAGGCAGCAAAGTCCAGCTTATATTCCAGCTCATTCAACGTACCAAGCAGCACGCTGATGCGCCCCTGGTACAAAAATGCCAGCTGTTCGGTGTCCGCAAACTCGATGCGGGTCACGCCTTCCATCAAGCCATGCTGTGCCAGAGAGGTGGTCAATGTGTCCAGCGCCTCCAGACGTCCATCCGGGGCCGGTTCCGCAGCGGAACTTTCTGCGCTGCTCTCCGGTGCTTCCGGCACAGGTGCTGTATATTCCACCTGCGTGCCGGGCGCTGTGGAGACCGGTTCCCCGCCGTAAAGAGTGGGCAGCTGCGGCTGGTTCCCGCTACATTCCAGGATCTTCATCCGGGCCGAGAGGGTAAGCCAGCCCTTGCTGGTCTCCATTGCCCAGGTAGGCACAGCCTCTACCACCCGCACCGCAACGGTGTTGGGGTAGTCCCGCACCACCCGGATCTGCTCCAGCAGGGGGAACTGCTGCTCCAGGGCCTGTGCCTTGGCATCTGGGTCAAAACTGAAGATATTCTCGCCGCTGGCCACCCCCAATGCGGCAAGGATCTCCTGGCTGGAATATCCGCCCGCCTGTTCCACCGGGGTGGTATCTGCCAGCTGCAGCTGGATGGTATTGATCTTAAACAGCATCGTTACGGTCAGATAGACCCCCGCTCCAATGACGCAGAGCAAAAGCCCAAAGGCCGTCAGTCGGCGTGCCAACCGGCGGCGGCGCATCTCTGCCCGGGTCATCCGCCGGTGCTTGCGGCGCTGCGGCTGGTTCTGTGCCGGGCGCAGACGCTGTCCCGTGTGGACTGTTTTGTTCTGGCTGCTGCCGCCCGCCGGGCGGCGCACCTGCTGTGTGGGGAACTGGATGCTGTTGTCCTGCCGGGGACGGGATGTACCCTGATGCGGACGCTGGCCCTCAAAATCATAGGCCCGGGAGCGGGACGTTCCCTGCTGCGGACGCTGGCTCTCGAAATCATAGGCCCGGGGACGGGACGTTCCCTGCTGCGGGCGCTGGCTCTCGAAATCATAGGCCCGGGAGCGAGTGGTATTTTGCGAGGGCGCACGCCGTGTTTCAAAGGTCAGCTCCTGTTCCTGGTAACCCGAAGGACGGGATACGGAACGCTGTCCTGTGCTGCGGGGCGCAGTCCGGGCGGAGTCGTAGGGACGGCTGCGCCGTTTTTTGGGTCTTGGGGTCATAGGTCGCCTCCTTGAGCTGAAGTCACGGCGTGCGCACCAGCTTCAGCAGCGCATCGGTGATGCGGCCAAGGCTGTCGTCCACCGAAAGCGCACGAGCCGCCTGCCCCATCTGCTCCAGCTTGCCGGGGGTGGACAGCAGCCCGGAGACCGTCTCCACCAATTTTTCGCCGGTAAGGTCCTTTTCCTCAATGACCACAGCAGCCCCGGCCTTTTCCAGCTCCAAGGCATTGTAATACTGATGATTTTCGGCCACATTGGGGCTGGGGATCAGCACCGCTGCCCGGCCTGCTGCCTCCAGCTCTGCCAGGGTCAGTGCGCCTGCCCGGCTGATGACCAAATCTGCCGCTGCCAGCAGCTGCGGCATATCGTTGATATACTCCCGGACGATCAGCTGTTTGCCGGGGGCAAAGCCCTTTTCCTGGGAGAGGTTCTGGAACAGCTCCACCCCATACTGACCGGTAGCGTGAAGATGCAGCACCGGCTGCCCGGTCTTTTGCTCCCAGGCACACAGATCTGCCACCACCTCGTTGACCCGCCGTGCCCCCAGGCTGCCGCCAAAGGACAGGATCACGGTCCGCCCCTCGGCCCCGATGCGGGCCCGGGCGGCGGTGCGCTGCCGTGCCTCGGCAAACACTTCCGGACGGACCGGGTTGCCGACGACCACCGTCTTTTGGGGTGCCCCCAGTTTTTCCACCGCAGCAGGCACCGCTGCAAATACGATATCCACGTCCGGGGCCAGCAGCTTGTTGGTCACACCGGGGAAGGCGTTCTGCTCATGGATCGCCGTCTTGATGCCCATTTTAGCCGCACAGCGCACCACCGGCCCGGACACATAGCCGCCGCAGCCAATGACCAGATCCGGCTGGACCTGACGGATCATCGCCTTGGCTTTGGGGCCGGAGAGCGCCAGATTATACAGCGTAACGGCATTGCGCTTGATGTTCTGCCAGGAGAGGCGCCGCTGGAAGCCGGTGATCTCGATATGATGGAAGGGATAGCCCGCCTGGGTCACCAAGCGGTACTCCATGCCCTCCTGCCGGCCGGCAAAGTGGATCTCTGCGGCAGGGTCTGCCTGCCGGATGGCTCCGGCAATGGCCAGAGCTGGGTTGATGTGTCCGGCTGTACCGCCGGCAGCGATCAGAACTTTCATATTGATAAAACCCTCCGTTCTTGTATGGTCAGATCTGGGGCTGGCCGTTCATCCGGGCACGGCGGGCAGCTTCCAGGTCAATGGGGGCCTTTGCTTTGGCCTTTGCCTCCCGCTCTGCACGGCGCTGCTCCCGCTCGGCCTCGGCACGGGCGCCATTGCGGGCAATGTTTACCATGACCCCCATCTCCGCCAGCAGCAGGATCAGACTGGTGCCGCCGGAAGAGAAAAAGGGCAGACTGATGCCGGTATTGGGCAGGGTGTTGGTGACGACCGCAATGTTGCAGAACACCTGCCATGCGATCTGGGCCATAATGCCGATACCCACCATCGTGCAGTAGAGGTTTTCTGCCTGGAATGCGATCCACATCCCTTGCAGCAAAAACAGCACGAACAGCAGGATCACCATCAGCGCACCCAAAAAGCCCAGCTCCTCGCACACGACGCTGAAGATAAAATCGTTGGTGCTCTCCGGCAGCCAGAGCTGTTTTTCAATGCTGTTGCCCAGCCCCAGCCCGGTCAGCCCGCCGGAACCAATGGCATACAGGCTTTGCAGGGTCTGGTCAGTCATCTTGCTCAGGTCCTGGGTCCAGCCGTCCAAACGGCTTTGCAGGTAGGGGATGGAGTCGATGTGCTGCAGGACCGATTCCAGCAGCACCACGGCAGAGAACGCCCCCGCCCAGGTCAGCCCGCCGCCGTTGCCGCCCAGCAGCAGGATGGTGCCCACGATCGCACAGGTCAGCACGATGCCGGACATATGCGGCTCCATTACCAGCAACAGGACCACAGGGATCAAGGGCAGCAGCGGCACAAGCAGCTCCCGCACCAGCTTCTGATACAGCCACTGCCCCGGGCTGAGACGGCGGTTGGGGTCAAGGCTCTCCATCCGGGGAGCTTTTGCCGCCAGATGCGCCGTAAGCAGGATCATCTCAAATTTTGCGATCTCGGAGACCTGCACAGTCAAGCCCCCTACCCGCAGCCACCGGCGGCAGCCGTTGAGCGGGGCACTGAACAACACCAAGATCAGCAGAACGATGCAGACCCCATACCCCAGCCAGACCAGCTTGCGCAGGAAGCGGTGGTCAATGTAGGAGAACAGCCACATCATGCCCAACCCCAGCACAGTGCACAAAAGCTGCGACTTGATATAGTGCAGACTGTCCCCCATGCGAAGGTAGCCGGTGGTATAGCTGGCACTGAACAGCATCACCAGGCCAAAGATCATAATAACGCCCAGGGTGGCCAGCCAGCGGATGGTCATCGGCGTCCAGGGGCCGGGGTCTCTTTGCAGGAACGCATAGCGTTCCGGTGGTTTTCTGCGGATCATGGTCATGGGTCAAATCGTCTCCCCTTTATTTTTCGGGTCTTATGCAGCACATGCCGCTGCGGTGTACCGCTCCTTTCCCGGGCGCTTTTATGCCCAGCGGGTCATCTGCACCGCCATCCACAGCCCCAGCAGAGCCGCAGCACACAGCCAATAAAAAACACTTACCGGGCCTTTGCCTCGTTTTTCCAGCCAATGATGCCAGGGAGCCGTGGCAAACAACGGTCTGCCCCGCAGCTTGCAGGACAGGATCTGCAGCGCCACCATCCCGCCTTCCAGCCAAAAGGGCAGGGCCAGGGGCACCGCCAGCTCCGGATATCCGGCGCTGAGGGAGATGCAGCCGATCGCCCCCGCCACAAACAAACTGCCCGCTGTACCGGCCGCCATCCTGGCCGGCGGGAAATTCCACAGCAGAAAGGCCATCAATGCCCCGGCCAGCGCAGCCGGGAACACCCCCAGGGCAAACCACCCCAGGATCGTCAGCACCGTCATCAGCCCCAGCATCGCTATAAAGCCTGCACCGCAGACCGTGCCGTCCGCACCATCTGCGCTGCGGGCACACTCTGCCAGCGCCACCAGTCCCCCGCCCCAGACCACCGGAGCCAGCGCACCCAGCTCCCAGTAGCCGCCAAAAGGCAAAAGCACACCGGTGGGCAGCGTCCCCCGGAGCAGAAGCATCACCAGGGCTGCCGCTCCTGCCTCCAGCAAAAGGCGAGGCCCACGCCGCAGGCCCAGGGGCTGACGGCGGCGCAGGCGCACCAGGTCATCCGCTGCGCCCACTGCGCCAAACGCCAGCCCACCGCACAGCCCTGCCAACAGGCGGCTGGTCACACCGCCTTCCAGCAGCTGCGGCTGGGCCACACAAGCCGCCGTCCAGCCCACACCGGCGGCGGCCAGCGCCCCCAGCATCAGGCACAGCCCCCCAAAGGCCGGGGGACGGGCCGGGCTGAGGGACGCTGCATCCTCCGGCACACCCGCAAGGTCTGCCCGCTCCGGGGCAGCGTCTTGATTTTTCGGGGGCGGGGGCTTTGGTCTGCCCCGCAGCGGCAAAAGCAGGCTGCACAGCGCCGCCGTGAGCATAAAGCCCAGGGTAGACGCCGCAACCAACGCAAAACGAATCATAGCACGATACTCCGACTTTGTTCCCCTTGGAAAAAGGGAACCAAAAACTTTTCACATTCCAAATGCAGCGAGCCGCCTGCCCGCTCAGGACTGTGCGTAAAACAGCGCCAGCGCCTTTTCCAGCGCCATGCCCCGGCTGGCCTTGACCAGCACGGCATCCCCGGGGCGCACCCATTTTGCCAGAGTCTCGGCAGCCTCTGCATGGGTGGCGGCATGGACCGTCTGCACACCCTTTGCGGCAGCCACCACAGCCGTGCGCTTTGCCTCGCTGCCGTAGGTCACCAGACCATCCAGCCCGCAGGCTGCCGCCAGTGCGCCCAGCTGCTCATGGGAAGCGCGGCTGGTATCGCCCAATTCCAGCATATCGCCCAGCAGGGCATACCGCCGCTGACAGGGATACTCCCGGAACATGGCCAGCGCCGCAGCCATGCTGTCGGGGTTTGCATTGTAGCAGTCCTCGATCACGGTGACGCCGCCGTGCTCCACCATGTGCTGACGCATACCGGTCTGCTCAAAATCCTCCAGACCCGCTGCTGCCGTGCGGGGGTCTGCCCCCAGACGGGTGGCAGCGCAGTAAGCGGCCAGGGCGTTGGCTACATTGTGCCGCCCAATGGCCGGGATGCGCACCATAAAGGAGCCGTTTTCCTGATCTTCCAGCAAAAAGCTGGTCTGCGCCCCCTGCTGGGAAATGTGGGAGGCAAAAACATCCGCCTCCCCCGAGCAAAGGCTGAACCACACCGGCTTTACATGGCCCGGCAGCTGCGCCGCCCGCAGGAAGGGATCATCAAAATTCAGCACCAGGGGGGCGTTTTCCGGCAGGCCATCGCAGATCTCCAGCTTTGCCTTACAGATGTTCTCCTGGCTGCCCAGATTGCCGATATGGGAGGTGCCGATGCAGGTGATAAGGCCCACATCCGGACGGGCGCAGCGGGCCAGACGGCGGATCTCTCCCGCGTGGTTCATGCCCATTTCCACCACCGCGTACTCGGTGTCCGCCCCGATGCGGAACAGGGTGCGGGGCAGGCCCAGCTCATTGTTCTGGTTGCCCTCGGTCTTGATGGTTTTTCCGCATCCGGCCAAAGCTGCGTAACACATCTGTTTTGTGGTGGTCTTGCCCACGCTGCCTGTGACCCCCACCACCTTTGGGTGATGGGCATTGCGGTAGTTGGCGCCCAGGGTCATCATGGCCTGATAGCTGTCCGGGCAAAGGATGGTCTTTTCCGCAGGGACTGCCTCCACCGGGTGGTTCAGCACCACAGCCAGGGCGCCTTTTTCCAACGCCGCTGCCGCAAAGTCATGCCCGTCGAACTTCTCGCCGGGAAATGCCACAAAGATGCACCCGGGACATACCTCCCGGCTGTCGGTCGTAACAAGATTCACCTGCACATCCGGGGCAAAAAAGCCCTCGGGCGCAAGGCCGGCCAGCAGCCGGTTTGCCAGGATCGGTTCCATAGGATCAATTCCCCTCTCTTTTCACCCGCAGGTGATGGTGACGATGGTGCCCCGCTGGACGCTCTCTCCCGCCGGGACACTTTGGCTCTGGACCGTACCGCTGCCCTCGGCCACGCAGTTCAAGCCTGCTGCGGCCAGCATCTGGCGAGCAAAGTCCGCACTTTTGCCGCTGACATCCGGCACCTGGGTGCGGCTGCCCTCGTAGGTGTCGGTATACAGATAGACCGTGGTGCCATAGGCCACCTCGGTACCTGCACGGGGGTACTGATAGGTGACCAGGGCGGCGGTCTGGTCGGTCTCGCTCTCCATCAGCTGGTGGGACAGGCCCTTGATGTTCAAAGAGACCTGTGCATTGCTCCACTCCTTGCTGATGAGGTTGGGCACCTTGACCATGGTGCCGCTGCGGTCCACGCCGTCGGTATGGATGCCCAGATAGGGGGCGATCTCGCTGATGATATTGCCCACCACCGGCGCAGCCAGCACCGAGGAATAGTCGGTGCGTGCGTTGTTGGGGTCATCCAGCATCACATACACCAGGATCTCCGGGTCCTCAGCGGGCAGCACCGCCGCAAAGGAGGCCACCTTCTTGTAGTCGCCGTCGGCACGGCGGTCCATGTTCAGCTGCTCGGAAGTACCGGACTTGCCGCCGATGCGGTAGCCCGCCACATAGGCATTGGAGCCGCCGCCGGTCAGAGTCCCGTCCCCCACCTCGTGCTCCATGATATAGCGCACCGCCTGACTGGCGCTTTCACTGATGACCTGACGGCGCACATTGGCCCCGATCTCCTGGATGACGTTGCCGTTTTGGTCGGTGATCTTATCCACCACATGGGGGGTCACCAGATAGCCGCCGTTCACCGCCGCAGAAAGTGCAGTGCACATCTGCAGCGGGGTGATCGCCATCGCCTGGCCAAAGGAGGAGGATGCCAGCTGCACCTCGCCCAGCCCTTTGGCTGTGTAGTACTGCATAAAACCGGTCTCGCTGGGCAGGTCCACACCAGTACGCTCCGTAAAGCCAAAGGCATCGAAGTAATCATAGAACGCCTGCGGCCCCAGCCGCTGCCCCAGCTGGATAAAGTAGATATTGCAGCTGTTGCGCAGCGCCTGGGCCATGTTCTGCGCCCCGTGGGACTTGCGGCCTGCACAATGGTAGGTCTGTTTTGCCACAGTATATGCGCCGGAGCAGTTCAGCGTGGTGCCCAAAGCAGCCTGGCCTGCATCCAGGCCCATGGCTGCGGTGATCACCTTGAACACACTGCCGGGGTAATACAGCTCGGTAATGGTCTTGTTTTTCCACTGGATATCCCGGAAATAGCCGGAGTAATCCGCCTCCGGGTCCAGGATCTTATTGCCTTTTTCATCGGTGACAAAGCTGCCGTCCTCGTTTTTCAGGTAGATGCCGTACAGCTCCGGCTCTGCCCGCACCAGCTCGTTCAGGTAAGCGAGGTTTGCCTCATAGCTCAGCGGGTCGTTGGGGTCAAAGTCCGGCTTGGAGGCCATGGCCAAGATCGCACCGGTGTTCACATCCATCACGATGGCACAGCCGCGGTTCTCCACGGTATTGGCGGCAATGGCCTCATTCAGGTAGCGCTCTACTACCTCCTGCACATTCACATCCAGGCTGAGCACCAGATTGGCGCCGTCTTTCGCCGCAAAGGTAGTGGCATTCTCGTCAGCAATGGCATTGCCATACGCATTGCGCAGCGTGATCATCCGGCCATCGGTGCCAGCCAGCACCGACTGATAGGATTTTTCCAGTCCGTATGTGCCGATGCCGTCCGCATCGGTAAAGCCCAGCACCGCTGCCGCAAAGGCCCCATAGGGGTAGTTGCGCTGAAAACTCTTGGCAGCCGAAATGGAGATCCTACCCTTGCGGGTGGTCTCGGTGGCCTTTTTATGGGTCTTGTTGTACTGGGAGACATAGCTCTCGATGGAGAGCTTTACTGCATTGTTCACCTTGGTGGCCAGCACCTGGTACTGGCTGTCCAGCTTGGTCAGCGCCGTGCGGACCGCCTCGTACTGGGTGCGGTACTGCTCCGAGCTTTCGTCCACTGTGTCCAGGCTGATGCCGTCTCCGGAGAGCAGCCGCAGGGTCAGCTGGCGGCAGATCTCTGCACAGGCGGTCTCGTCCAGGGTCTTGGTGGTCTGGCCGGTCTCCTCATCGGTATGCGAAATGTACAGCGCACTGCTGTAACTGGGGTCCGCCCAAAGGGTCCAGACCACACTGGTAGACGCCAGCGTGATACCGCTTGCGTCGTAAATCTCTCCCCGGGTGGCGGGGATGGAGCTATCCAGCAGCTGCTGGGCCGCCGCATACTGGCGGAACATCGCCCCGTTCTTGATCTGGATATTATACAGGCTGTGGATCACAACGGCGGATGCCGCCAGCACCAGCGCCACCGATGCCATATAGCCCAGCCTGCGCTTGCCCAGCGTCAACCGCGCCCGGGGGGAGGGTCGGCGCAGCTGGAAGCCCCGGCGGGGCTGGCCAGAGGATGGTTTTTGTTGCATAGATCGAATACTTTCCCCTCTCAAGCCCGCAAAAGGAGCCTATCGCTCCTTTGCGAACCCTGCGATAAAACCGAAAAAGCGTGCGCTGCCGCACGCTTTTTTATGGATGTTCATTTTGCAAAGTTTGCAGCTTCTGTCAGGGTCAATGCCCCCTGGTGCAGCAGGTCGGTCCAGCGGCGCACCGCAGACTCCCGCCGCAGCAGCACGCTGGCGTCGTTCAGCCGCACATAGGTGATCTGGCTGGGGTCGATCTTCATCAGGCCCAGCCGACTGGCGGCCTCCTCGATGCTGGTGATGCTGGTCTGGCTGTTCAGGGTGCTGGTGTAGTATGTATACTGGCTCTGCTCACTGACCAGCATCGCCTTGGCATCCTGGATCTGATCGTTCAGCTCCACCAACTGAGCCTCGCTCCACAGCAGGCTCACGGCAAACCCGGCCATCAGTGCCAGACCCACCAACTGCACCGCATGGCGCATGGCTGCCTGCAGCGGGCTGAGACGGCGCTTGCCGCCTTTTTTTACCCGGAGCGGGATGCTGCGCTGCGGCTGGGCTGCCTGCCGGCGCCGCACTGCAGAATCATCGTATGCTGCCTGGCCCATGTTTCGTCTCCTCCTCCATCATGCAGAGCACAAAGCAGGTGCTCAGCATTTTTCTAATACACGCAAACGCGCCGACCGGCTGCGCCGGTTCTCCTCCAGCTCCTGGCCGCCAGCCTCGATGGGCTTATGGTTGACCAGCTTCGCCTTGGCTTTGCCTCCGCATACGCAGACCGGAAATTCCGGCGGACAGGTGCAGGCCGTTGCCCAGCGGCGGAACTTGTTTTTGACCAGGCGGTCCTCCAAAGAATGGAAGGTGATCACGCACAGCCGCCCACCGGGCGCCAGATGCTCAAAGATCGTATCCAGTCCCTCATCCAGTGCGTCCAGCTCATGGTTCACCGCAATGCGCAGCGCCTGGAAGGTGCGTCGGGCAGGGTTTTTGTTTTTCCGGCGCTGTGCCGGGGGCATAGCGCTGGCCACTGCCTCTGCCAGCTGCAGCGTGGTCTCAAAGGGAGCTGTCTCCCGCAGATCCACGATCCGTCCGGCGATCTGCCAGGCGTAAGGCTCCTCGCCATAGTCCCGCAGGATGCGGGACAGCTCCTCCCGGCTGGCGGTGTTCACGAGATCCGCCGCCGTCTCTCCCTGCTGGCTCATCCGCATATCCAGCGGTGCATCTGCCCGGTAGGAAAAACCGCGGGCTGCATCGTCCAGCTGATGGCTGGAGACGCCCAGGTCCAGCAGTGCGCCGTTGATCTGGGGGATGCCCAGCTCGTCCAGCGCCTGACCGGCATAGCGGAAATTGATCTGCACCACCGTAGCGGGCAGGCCCGCAAGCCTTGCCCGGGCGGTCGCCACGGCATCGGGGTCCTGATCCAGGGAGATCAGGCGCCCGCCTTGTGCTCCATCCAGACGCAGAGCGATCTGGCGGGAATGTCCTGCCCCGCCGGCGGTGCCATCCAGATAAATGCCCGCCGGGTCAATGGCAAGACCCTCCAGACATTCTTCCAGCAGCACCGGGACATGGGCAAAAGACGCCGGGTCGAACGACTGTTTTTCTTCGGTCTCCATCGGCCTCGGCCTCCTCTCTTGTATGTGTTAGGTTCAGGGTAAAGGGCAGATCAGATGTGCAGTGCCCGCAGCCGCTCGGCCCGCTGTTCATCGGTCACAGCAGCACGGCGGGCCTCCCACACCGGGGTAGCCCAGATCTCTGCATGGCGGCGGTTGCCGATCACAGTGACCTCTTTTTCCAGCCCCGCATGCTCCCGCAGTGCGGCAGGCAGCAGGATGCGCCCCTGCTTGTCCGGCACGACCTCGCAGGCGGTGCTGAACAGATCGCCGGTGATCTCCCAGCTGTCCATCAGCTCATCTGCGCCCAGCTTTTCCGACAGGCGCTCCACCTCTGCCATAGGCAGTGCGAACAGGCAGCGGCCGATCCATTCCATCACCACGAAACTCTCCCCCATCTCCTCCCGGAAACGGGCGGGGAAATTCAGGCGTCCCTTGGCATCCAGCACGCAGTCGTAGCGGCCAAAAAACATTTGCGCCGCCCCCTTCCCGCCTGCTGGTGTGGGCAGAGGCCCCACTCGTCCCCCTTTTACCCCACTGAACTGTTTTTATTGTAACAAATCAAGGCTCTGATTGCAAGGGCTGCAGTTGGGTTTTCTTGCGCAAATTTCCACAAAAAACACCTCCGCAGGCCGTCATTTTTGCTCGCCGGGGCGTGTATTCTTTGGTATCCGTACTGATTTGGCGCAGAGCTTTTCCGCCCAGGGAACACGGCCCCGGCCGCGGAAGCAGGCAAAAGTCCGCACCCCGCCTGGCGCAAGCCCGCCCCGCACAGCAAAAAAGGGGCGGGACACCCTCTTGGATGTCCCGCCTCTTTGCAAACAACGCTATGGATCCTGCTCAGCCGCGGCTCTGCCGACTCTGCCGGAGATTTGCCCGCAGGCTGCGCACCTGGGCGGCATTTTCCGCCATGGTCTCCTCGGTGGTCTTGAGCATATTATCACAGTAGTCGGTGGTGGACTGGCGCAGCGCCCGTGCCTCGCTTTGGGCGGCGGAGAGGATCTCGGACGCACGCTGCTGCGCCGCCTTGACGATCTCTGCCTCGCTGACCAGAACTCTGGCCCGGTCCTCCGCCTTGCGGATAATGGCCTGGGCCTGCGCATTGGCAGAATCAATGAGCTGGCCCCGGTCGCTGACGATGGACTGTGCCTGGCGCAGTTCCACCGGCAGGTTGACCCGCACCTCGTCCAGGTAGTCCCGGATCTGGCCTACATCCACGATGCGCTTGCCGCCGGAAAGCGGCATCCCGGCACTTTCCTCCAGGGCATCCTCGATGGTATCCAGCAGCTCGTTCACATTCATGCCTGTTCCTCCTGTCCCTCGGCCGGAGCTGCGGGCTTTGTGTACTTCCATACCAGCACCCGGCCGTATTTATATTGGCGCTGCAGGGTCATCTGCCCCACCTGAGCGGGCAGCACCAGACCCGTTTCGCTCTCGCACAGCACTGTGCCGCCGGGCGCCAGGCATTTTTCCACCAAAGGCAGCACCAGCTCCAGCTTTTCGCTGCGGAACGGGGGGTCCAGCAGCACCAGGTCAAACTGCTCCCGGCAGGCAGAGAGATAGCGGGCTGCCTCTCCCAGGCTGACCCGGCTGCGGTCAAACACGCCGCACGCCTTGCAGTTGCGCATCACCACATTGATGGCCTCCCGGCTCTCATCCAAAAAAACGCACCGGGCCGCACCCCGGGACAATGCTTCGATGCCCAGCTGTCCGCTGCCTGCAAACAGATCCAGCACCCGTGCGCCGGGCAGCTCGAACTGGACGATGCTGAACATCGCCTCCTTGACCTGGGAAAGTGTGGGACGGGTAACATCCGTTCCGGGCAGAGCTTCCAGCCGTCTGCCCCGGGCTTCGCCAGCGATCACGCGCATACTGTTGTGCCTCCTTTATACCGCTCGTTGAGATAGTTCGTTTTATTATTAAACCCGACCTGCATATCTTTGTCAAGGGTCAGCTGCGTCCCCAGACAGGATGCGGCCCGCTTCGGGCTGTTCTGCGCTTTTTAACGGACTGCGGTGCTCTTGCCGGCTGCCGGTTTGCGCCTGCCTCTGGTTTGTGTTACAATAAATGTGTTTTATCAGGAAAGGAGCGTCTGTACTTTATGAAAGTCCTGCTGATCAATGGCAGCCCCCACGAAAAGGGCTGCACCTATACCGCACTGTCTCTTGTGGCTGAGGAACTGAATACCGCTGGCATCGACACCGAGATCCTCCATGTTGGCGGGCAGCCGGTGGGCGGCTGCATCGGCTGCGGCGGCTGCGCCGCAGGCAACGGCTGCGCCTTTGGCGGCGTGGTGAACGAAGCCATCGAGAAGGCAAAGACCGCCGACGGCTTTGTTTTTGGCAGCCCGGTCCACTACGCCTCTGCTGCCGGCAACATGGCCAGCTTTATGGACCGCCTGGCCTACGCTGGCGGCAAGCACCTGGCTTACAAACCTGCCGCTATCTGCGCTTCGGCACGGCGGGCGGGCACCACCGCCACGCTGGACCAGCTGGCCAAGTACCCGGAGTTCTTCCATATGCCTCTGGTCAGCGGCTCTTACTGGCCCATGGTCCACGGCTCCAACCCGGAGCAGGTGCTCCAGGATGAGGAAGGCTGCGCCGTTATGCGGGAGCTGGGCCGCAACATGGCTTGGCTGCTGCACTGCATCCGGGCCGGCCGGGACGCAGGCTTTAATCACCCGCAGAACCCGCCCCGCCCCCGCACTGGTTTTATCCGCTGAGGTTTTACGGGGGATTTGTTCCTTTTTCGAGAAAAAGGAACCGAAAAAGCTTTTCACACGGCCCGTGCATCCGCACGGGCCAAAGTTTTTTATAAGCATAGGGCAGGTCTTGCACCTTCCGGCAGGGACGCAGCGGGCTGTAACGAGGGGGGCCCAAAACCCTCTCAGTCAACGCCTGCCGGCGTTGCCAGCTCTCCCGAAGGGCGAGCCTTTGGCAAGTGCATAAAGTTGCTGGTGTTCAGGTCAACGGCATAAAGAAGTGAACCTATAACCAACAAACCTTCTGCCTCTGCCAAAGCCTCCACCTGAGAGGAACGACTCTCCCCGGCCGGGGAGAGATGTCCCTATAAGGGACAGAGAGGGGCCAGGTAGCATTTCGCAAAGCGAAATGACGGAAGGTTTTTCTCCTCGTGAGATGCTGCTTGCAGGGACGGCCCCCTTCAATCTCGCTTCGCTCGCCAGCTCTCCCAGAGGGCGATCCTTTGGCAAGGAGGGCAAGCCCAACCCTCACAACTTAACGCCCTGCACCCACTAACCTACAGACAACGAACATTACGCCTCTGCCAAGGCCTCCCCCTTTCGGGGGAGGTGGCAGCGCCGTCAGGCACTGCCGGAGAGGGTCGCCATTCTCTCAAAAAACTGCGCAGCACACACAATTTTTACGGAAAAATCATGTGCAATTCCACAATTCATTCCGCATTGACATTTCGCACCGATTTTTTGTAAAATAATTATAGAAAGCGCTCTTTTCACTTCATCCGTCGGGACGCTCAACAAACTATCAAAGATAAAAAAAGGGGGTACCCAAATGAAGAAATTGTTTGCCTTGCTCCTTTCCGTGTCTATGATTTTGGGGATCTTCTCCATTTCGGCCCTTGCCATCTCTGAGGATTCTCTCTATAATGTCGTGATGCGGCGCGGCCCTACTTGCGCCAGCTGCAACATGAGAGAGATGCGGTTGCTCCATACTTCCCACGAGCCCTGGATCCTCTCCCACTATGAGCCTTGTTCCTATGGCTGCCCGCTCTCGGACAAATACAACGACACCATCGAGACACGTCTTTGTGTTGAGACCTATCAGTGCGATTTTTGCGGCATTGGCTTCACTTCTACCCATACAGAGACCCGCCGCCTCCACGAACATCCCTCCCGTATCTGAACATTCCTGCCCCCTTTACAGGGGGCTTTTTTGTTTTGGGCGCATTTCCCTCCCTGCGGCGGGATAAAATTCCCCTCAAATGCTTTTTTCGTTCATAACTTTATGGTAGCATTAAGATACCATTAAATTGTACGAAACCCCCAGGGAGAACGGCTATGGAACACTACGATTGGAATGACGGCTGGCTGTTTACGCCAGAGTTTACCCCCGCATTGGTGGGGGCAGACCGCCCCCAGGGGCTGGAAGAGGTGCGCATCCCGCATACGGTGCGCCCCCTGCCCTATAATTACTGCAACGAAAATGACTATCAGCTCTTGTGCGGCTACCGGCGGGAGTTTTTTGCCCCCAAGGAATGGGAGGGCCGCACCGTGCTGCTGACCTTTGGCGCCGTGGCCCATGACGCCACCATCTTCTGCAACGGGCGGCGGCTGTTCCACCATGGCTGCGGCTACACCGCCTTTACCGTAGACCTGACCGAGGCGCTGCATCTGGGACAGCAGAACGTGGTGGCTGTGCGCTGCGACAGCCGGGAAAACCTGGACATCCCGCCTTTTGGCGGCCGGATCGATTACCTGACCTACGGCGGGATCTATCGGGCTGTATCCCTGGATATCAAGGAGCCCGCCTACCTGCGGGATGTGTTCATCCAAGCAAAAGCGGAGGGAAGTTTCCGCATCTACTCCTCCACTGTGGGCGAGACGGTGGGCTGCGCCCTCCAGGCCGAGATCCGCAGCCCCGCCGGGGCCAAAGCTGTATATACCGGCGAGCTGGCACTGCCCATCACCGGCACGCTGAACGGTGTCCACCCCTGGAGCCTGGACCACCCCTTCCTCTACACACTGACGGTACGGCTGATCCGGCCCGGCACCAGCGGTCTGCCAGACCGAGTGCTGGACGAAAAGACCCTGCGGTTTGGTTTCCGCACCATTCAGTTCGTGGCAGGTGGGCTGTATCTGAACGGACAGCGGGTACAGCTCCGGGGGCTGAACCGTCACCAGAGCTACCCATACCAGGGCTACGCCATGCCGGACAGTGTGCAGCGGCTGGATGCCCAATACCTGAAAAAAGAGCTGGGCTGCAACGCTGTGCGCACCAGCCACTACCCCCAGAGCCCTGCGTTTTTGGATGCCTGCGACGAACTGGGGCTGCTGGTGTTTACGGAGGTGCCGGGCTGGCAGTATATCGGCGGCGACGCCTGGAAAGCCCAGGCTTTGCAGAACTGCCGTGAGATGGTGTGCCAGTGCCGCAACCACCCCAGCGTATTTCTGTGGGGCGTGCGCATCAGCGGCAGTGCCGACGACGAAGCGTTTTATAAACGCACCAACGAGGCGGCGCACCGGC